>ERZ651776.553-NODE-553-length-51817-cov-4.901179_pt1 | contig 51817 bp, 43 predicted proteins | sample MGYA00514761_ERZ651776 | MGnify/ENA metagenome assembly ERZ651776
GTCGACAACCCGCTCGTCAAGGCCTCGCTCTGCGCCGCCAAGTTTGCGCTTGGGCGCAACCTCATCCTCCACCTCGACAACTCCTCCTCTGTCGTTGTCACACTGCCCATCGGCGTCGAGATCGTGTCCACCGGTGACGTGGCTGCCGACGCACGCGTCCCCCCCCCCTCCCTCCAGCTTTCTACGGACGTGACATTCCGGGGCTGTCGGTGCTCGTCTATCTCACCAGAGGACAGCGAGAAGACGGGAATACAAACAGGGGATATCCTACTATGGTTGGAGGGTTTCTCTGTACCTTTGTCTGATTCGCAAGAAACATCATCAGGAGAGGAATTAGAGGAGAAAAAACAACTGAAGACGAAGTTCCTCAACACTGTGAGCTTCGGAGAGATAATGGAGGCGGTTTACCCCACCGACCGAGCGCGTTCCCGCGAGATAAAAGATCACGGGGGAAGGCGCTTTGGCTTCCTCCGATGCCCTGGCGGTTCGGGGGACGATTTCTTCTCGAAATACGTCGGTTTCGACACCGGGCCAGGGTGTGCAATCGGCGATAAAGCGGGGGCCCTGATAGCGCTTGAAAACGACTCTAACGGGGACTCTAATGGGCTCAAAGACTCTGAGAAAGAGAGTTTCACTGTGAAAATATTGCCAAAAGGCATCATTGTCCAGGAAGTCCCCATCGGTTCCAGCCTCCTCGACGCGATAATATCCTCAGGTAACGGCGGAAAGGTTTACAAGGACCTCAATAAGATAACGAACTGCGGGGGCAGGGGGAAGTGCGGAACTTGCAGGGTGAGAATACTCGACGATGACGATGGGCGTAGCTTGGGTTGGAGGAGCCTTGAGGAGGGGGAAAAGGTTCGGGGAGACGAGGAGAGGCTCGCATGCTGGTGCGACGTGACGGGAGATGTTATCGTTGAAGTCCTGGGATGACTTAAAGTACACGGGCGGGGGACGACGTATATGTATGTAGTATGACAGCATGAAAAGTAAATGACAAGGTGGTGCAACAATATTTTTTCGGTAAAGCGCGTACACTTAATTCACAAATACGAAGTAATTAATTCCCACCTTCAACACTTTTGCTCTTCATCTTCAGCTCCATTTTCTTCTCGAGCTTTTCCAAAAGCATGTCACTATATTTGTCAAGAATTTCATCGACACCGCTGCTACTGGCTGGAGCAGGCGTTGTCATCGGTCTCACGTTGCCACCTCCGCTCAGTTGCTGCTGATGTTGAAAGAAGGCAGACGTGTTTTGCGTCTGTGACATGAGCATGCTGCTTGAGCTGCTGACATTGATGCTCCTCTTGAAAGCGTGCTGCGGAGGCTGATTTGGCGAAGTGAAATCGGGAAAGTGACAGCTATCTTCCAGAATGCTCGGAAGTCCACCCAAGGTGGCAGTCGACTCTCTCACCACGATGCTGTTGCTAAACGCCGTCGCCATCCTACCTTGTAGGGTCGCGAAGCTCTCCCGGAAGCTGGCGAGGAGTTCGATGCTCTCTTCGTCCTCTTGTGCCAAGGCAGAGGTGTCCGAAGGGGCGAAAGATTCGTCTAGGGGCGACGGCCGATTGTTGAGAAGCTCCTGGTACATTTCAACGGCGGAGGACATCGCGTGGTTAAGGGCGTCAATTTGCTGCTTGTAGGCAGACTTTGGACGGGGGAGAATAGTGGAGGTTGATGTCGAAGGAATGCCAGAAGAGGTTGCAGATGATGGTTGATTGTTATTTTGTTTGTCGGTGGTTATGGTATCGTTATTGTCGTCGTCCTTGTAGTGCTTGTAGTTATCATCATGGGCTGCAGGGTCATAGAAGCCAGATTTGTCCGCGCTAGCACTTTTCGGTTTTGGGGATAGTGCAGGACTAGATATGGGAGGGGAGATAGGCAGGCCAGTAAATGACGTGTTTTCTGGTCGGTCAACTTGGACTTCCTCCTCTACCTCCTCGACCTCGGCTTCCTCCTGGACCTCGACTTCCTCCTGGACCTCGACTTCCTCCTCCACCTCGACTTTCTCCTCCACCTCAGCTTCAACTTCGCTTGCCACCGCGTTCACCGCTCCTGTGGCACCAGCGCCGCCTGTGGTGGCGAACGAAAGTCCAACGAGCCCCGAGCCTGTCTTTGTCCCAGTTCCCTCCTCCCCTACCTCCTCGCCCCCCTCCTCAGTCTCTTCCCCGTCAATTACCACATAAGTCGATTCTTCCTCTGTGGCCCTCTTTTCATCCGCGACAACTTCTTCTGACACCTCCTCAACGACTACTTCTTCAACGGTTTCTTCGGCGCTCTTGTTTACATCGGCGCTCGAGACATCATCCGGGAAAGTCACCGTACCTAACAGACCCATATCCTTCAATTTACTCCGCATGTCGAATACCGCGTCCTCCGTCTTCTGCTTGCGCTCAGCCAACTTCATCTCCTGTCGCATCTCTCGGAGACTTTTCTCGGGTGACTCGATGCTCTCCTCCAGATTGGCAACGCTGACTTCCGTGAGGTTTTCGTCATCATTAACAACATCATCAGGCACTTCTACATCACCATTATTCTTCTTTTTTTGATCGAAGAAGTCCTTCGTAATGCTCTGTCGCACCTCCTCAGTGTCGATACTATTCGCCGCCAACCCCTTGGCCACTTCGTCGAAACACTTTTCGTAGACGCTGTCGTTAACGGCGGGGGGAGATTCGCGATCCTCGTCGGCATCATCGTTGTTCGTCCTCGTGAGTTTGTCATTCTTATCGTCGCCAACCTTGATTTGCTTGAATAGGTTGTTGTACTGCCCTTCATCCGTGGATGTGTAGAATATGCTCGCTCCTTCTAAATCATCAGACCGGTCATTGCAGTCCACATCGTCGTTTGGCGAGGTTGCAACGATGCTGATCGACGAAGAGAGGATCAGATCGCCGTCGATATCGTCGTCTTGGTTATCGACATTGGGAGCGGGGTCTTCCTTCTCAAAATCATCCTCGTAGGAGTCGTTGGTCGTGGGAGGCGTCGGTGGTGGTGGTGGAGGCAGCGGGGATTCTATAGCTCCTTTTGTACCGTCGACGACATTACTGCTATCTCCGCCACTGTCGTGAGAAGTATCGACAATCAGCTTATTCTCTTCTACGCTGGCCGTCTTCGCCCACTTGGGGATCTTGCTCGCCTTAATGTTGAGTTTTTTACTGTTTTGAATAAGCTGCTCCTCTACTTCCTTTAATCGCTTCGCCTCAGCCGCCTCATTCTCCAGCCGCACCTTCTCCGCTAGATCGTTCGCCTTTTTCTGATTGATCTCGTTGATGCGTTCGCCCATAGCAGCTGTCAACTCAGGCGCGAGCCTCCAAACGAAAATGCAGCCATCGGCCCCGACACTGATCAGCCGCCGTCCATCAAGGCTGAACTTTAAACCTGTAACCAGTTCGCCGTGTCCGGCGACCTTGCCGACGCACTTTCCGCTGTATAAATCGTAAATACGGATCCACTTATCAAAGCTGCAAGCCGCGACGAAAATTCCGGAGGGATCAATGTCAAGCTTGAAGAGCTCCCCAGACCCGACATCAGGCTTGTAACTGCGGGCGAGCTTCGCGCGCTTAAGATTCCAAACGTTCAGTGACTTCTGTTGTCCAGTAGACACCAAAAACTTATCCGTGATGTCGATTCCAATGTCGTAGATTGTCCCTTTCGAGACGCACATGCTGCTCTTCTGCTCAATTTTCTTCGCCTCTCGATTAACTTCGTTGACAAAGATCATTCGGTCTCCTCCGCAACTAACCAGCTTGGTGTCATCGCTGCTGAATTTGACACTTGTAACACTGCTCCCATGGTTATCTAGGCTGGAGAAGCGTCTGTAATCGTCATTCGTATCGAAGATATGAACAAGTTTGTCCCGGCTCGCCGATGCAAGCAAATCATTCTTGCTGTAGGTTAAGCTCAAGACCTCATTGTCATGAGCCGCCACTTTTCGAGCAAACTTCATATGATTTACGTCGTAAATAAAGACATTACCACTGCGGTCTCCGCAGGCAAGGTCACCTCTATCCGGGTGGACTGCAAGCGAGCGGAGCGCGTCGGCGGGTTCCGTTCTTTGCGAAATCTCAGATTCAGGAATGTCAGGCTTTCCATCGCAATCATCATTTTCTTTGCCGGCGGCGGCCATGTCCCTGCAGATTACTCCTATCATATCCTTGCTGAACAAGTTCTTCCACTTCGGGTGGTTGATCTTAGCTCGCCCGGGGGTACCTAAATTCCAGAAGCGAATCGTCTGATCACTGCTGCACGTTACGAAAGAGTTCTCCGGTAGGCGGTCATCAGCCGCCTCTTCTTTGTGACTTGGAGATACTTGCAAACCTAGTTGCGCGTTCGCGACTGTGCCAGAGGACTTGCTTGGGAGGCACTGGATGTCCCAGATAGGCCCCGAATGGTGCAAAAAGCTTCGGTATTTACCGATGTTCTGCTTGTTGCTCACATCCCAAATGAATAGACTATTATCTGAATATATCGTCGCCAGCTTCTGGCCCCCATCCAGGAATTTAAGGCAAACAACATCGGGAACTGAAACTTTGTTTGACTCGGCGGTCTTCGCGGGCATAACGCCTTTGTCACCGTCAAAAACTGTATCCAAACTTGGGGGCAGGGGAAGGGTGCCTTCGTACTTCAAATCGCTCGAGTTGAATAGACGCACACAACCGTTAGCACCCCCAGCGGCAATGCAGGAGGAGGATACACTGATACTGCTTCCAGCCTTGGTCTCGAGACTGACCCACTTCTCCATCAAATGCGTGGTCGTACTGAAACTGCACAAGTTTCCAGCCGACGTGACAGCTAAAATCGAATCAGAGTTGGGGTCGACGTCGCAGTCAATGAAGGTGGAGTTCTTATGGGATTCCAGTATAGAAGCTGGGCGTCCTTTTAGCTCTGGGATGCTTGCATCGCCGTTAACGTTATGCTTGGCGGGGAGGTTTGCGGCGAGAACACTTTCTTCTCCCTGCGTAAAGAAGAAATACGAAGAGAGAGAGAGAGAGAGAGAGAGAGAGGTGGGGTGAGCGATGGATCAGAGGGGCTTTTTTTTTCTCCGCAAAAAATCTCAGAGGGCATAAAGTGCACTACTCACATTGATCGTATTTTCGTTTTCGTCACCCTCAACCTCAACGCTGTTAGGGTCTAGGTTCCAGAACTTTACATGCTTCTCTCCGCAAGTGATGAATTGCTTGCTGTCGTTAGTAAATCTAACGGTGAAAACTTTGCTGACGATCCTCGCAGCTGCCACAGCTTTCCCAAATTTCCAGTTCCACACATATAGCCTCCTGTCGTGCTTGTAGCCGACGGATACTAGCGTCGACCCTTGCGGAGAAAAGGCTATGGACGAAACCCCGAATTTGTGGCCCTTAAGTTCACTAATCTGCTTATTTGTGGCAAGTTCAAAAACAATTATTCCGGGGTCATGTCCCTTCTCGCCAACGGCCAGATACTTGCCATCTGCAGAAAATTCGACGCACGACACAGCCTTAGCGACGCGGAAGAATCGAACCTGGCGATTTCTACGCGGATTGTAGAGAACGGCGATGGTCCCAGCAGCATAGGCAATCTCTTCTGTTACAGGATTTGTGGCAAGGCTTGCATTATGGGCGGCAGTAGTGCCAATGATCTTTTCTATCGTTATCTTGTTCACAGCAGTCGGGTGAGAAGGGGGCTTGGGAGGATTCGTCGACGACGAAGCGGATGGTGGGGGAGGGAGAGACATTTCAGGATGGGGGGGGGGGTTGTCTCCGGGTTGGGGGGATTGGAGGGGGGGATGTTAATTTCAAGTGAAAATCCTTTATTCGATACAAAAAAAGTCGCTTCCGACGATTCAATGACAATATTGTGCTGTTCTGAAATAAAGTTTCTTCGAATATATGATCATATATGATCTTTTAAACAACTTTCCCTCCTAGATCATAAAAGAAAAACTCAAAATCAAATTTTGTCGGGAGAAGACTTGTCTTCTTTAGAAATGGAGCACGTATTTCTAAAACCTAAGCATTCAATAAAAATCGGAGACAACAAAAAAACCTCTTCTATAGGTGCAATCTTCGCTCGGTCGTGGGTTGATAGCCAAAAAATCCTCCAGTTTCAATTTATTTCTCTCTTCGTTTGAAAAACGACGGTTTTCTTCTTCAAAACCCCAAACCCCCCCACCCCCCTAAATAAAACTAACCATGGCGACAACGCCATCTAACAAGGAAAACACAACAAATGACGCCGATGAGTCACTTGATTATAGCATGACAATGAGTGGAGATCTCACTAACCTTGCTGCTACGACTACTCCCAAAACAAACCTCCTGAGGACACCGAAGTCATCCACCCCTAAGGCGTCAACTCCCCAATTGCCACCTAGCAGCGCAAAGCAAGCCAATGCAAGTAAATTCTTGACCATGGCAGCTCAAGAACTGGAGGAAGAAGAATCAACAAACGATAATAATCTGTTGGCTGCCGCCAAGAGCGCTAGCAAGCCCATAGCGCGACGGGCCAGCACCGCTCGAACCCTAATTTCTGCCGCATCGGATATTGAAGACGTAAGCACATCAAGCAAGAAGACTAAACCCGGAAGCAGCAGCAAGTCGAGGAACACACACAACAACAGCAACAAATCAACCGACAATAGCTTCCAGAACATGCTCGCGGCAGCTTCTATGCCAAAAAGAGCAATTTCCCCTGACCGTAAGAAGTCCCAGAGCAACAATGGCGGATCAAGAAACGTCCCACCCTCCCGCAAATCATCTTCATCAACCATGAAGAGCACCTCCTTCGCCAAATTAGCGAGAAGCAGTGGCGATCTGACTGATGTGGTGAAGCTTTCAAAGTCTCAGCAGGTGATTATGTCTATGACTCGGCAGATGGGCAAACCTCCCAAAACTAGCAAACAGCGAAAATCGATGAGTAGTAAGAGCGAGTTGCGAGAATCATGGGAGCGTCTATCTACCCCTGTGAGCCGCAGCGATGACCAAATCGCGAGGAAACTCAAGGGGTTGAACAAATATGGGAGTGCCGATGACGCCAAAAATTGCACCTTCCAACCGCGTTGCAAGGGCTGGAAGGGAGGCGAATCGAAGGAACCCGAAGAGGACGATCAACCGGCGAACGAGGACGTCCTGAGGGTGTTTGTCAGGAGGCAAGACAACTGGACTGGCGTTTTCAATAAGAAAATGTATCTAGTTAAAACCATCATTTATTAACTCCCATTGAATTGGATTGTTTGTCAACAACAAAAAAGACAAGTTCTCACTCATTATTACACTACTCACTACTCATTCCTCTCCTAGTTGTCTTTGTAATACAGTAGCCTGAGGGCATTCTGCAACATCCTCAACCCGACATTGCTTTCGGTTAAGATACTTTCAGGGTGAAATTGCACGCTCGCGTACGGTAGCGTTTTGTGCTGTATACCCATGACGAGACCGTCATCCGTCTCGCATATGACATCAAGGACGTCCGGTAATGTATCCCTGTTACCGTACAGAGAGTGGTATCGAGCGACAGTGAATGAATCAGGTATACCCAACAGGATACTCTTCTTGCCATTGGTAGTATCCTTTCTGTACACGGGGCTTGATTTCCCGTGGACAGGTACGTCAAGTAGCTTGAGATCACCCCCCCAGTACTCGACCATGCCCTGCAATCCAAGGCAGACACCAAATGCTGGGATCCTGCTTTCGATGAGAAAATCCATCATCTTGTTCATCTCAAAGTCCATGGGTATACCAGGACCAGGGGAGAGTAAGACCAGGTCAGGCTTTGATCCCTCAGACATAAGCTTTGATATGTGATCGTAGACACGTTGACCATGTCTTATCGTCGATACATCTGCCCCTGTCTGCCTCATATAATTCCCTAAAGTATGAACAAAACTATCGTCGTGATCGATGAGTAAAACAGTTTTATCCTTCCCCTCATCGGTGAAGATCTCCTCCCCCCCGATGGTTGGGGATGACAAAGGATCCGACCGGGAAGAAGGTTCGAAGTCCTCGCCACGGATCAAGGCATCAAGCATCGCGCTGGCCTTCAATTCTGTCTCTCTCTCTTCCAATTCGGGGTCGCTGTCATAAAGCAATGTAGCACCCGCCCGGACTTCCCCAACTCCCTTCTTCACTCTTACGGTCCTGAGTGTAAGTCCGGTGTTGACCGTCCCGTCGAATCCCACGAACCCGATCGCCCCACCGTACCAGTCCCTATTAGAATTCTCATTCTCCTCGACGAATTCCATAGCGCGAGCCTTTGGCGCCCCCGTTACTGTCACAGCCCAGGTGTGAGCAAGGAATGCGTCCAGACCATCATATTCACTCCGTAATATACCAACTACGTGGTCGACTGTATGGATTACCTTACTGTAAAGTTCGATACTCCTCCTTGACAATAGCTGGACTGTACCTGGTACGCATAACCTCGATTTATCGTTCCTGTCAACATCAGTGCACATGGTAAGTTCAGATTTCTCCTTCTCGCTGGCGAGTAATTTCTCAATACCATCAGCGTCGCCCAGTGGATCAACGCCCCGACTAACAGTCCCTGATATCGGACAAGTTTCAACCCTCCAATACGGAGGCGGACCATAAGTGTCTGACGTGCCCGTCGCCGTTATTGGCATTTCGCTCGTCTTCTCAACCCTTACAAACATTTCAGGACTAGCACCTATTAGATACTCTTCTTTGCCTAAATTAATCATAAACCCGTAGGGTGATGGATTTCGTGTTTTTAAACGTTGAAAGAGCGAGGATGGTAAGAGACCAATTGGTAACGGTACGGAGAAGGTTTGGGATAATACGGCCTCAAAGAGATCACCGGCAGAGAATTTCTCCCTGGCTGAGAGGACGGAGGAAGCAAAATTACCTAAAGGTGTGTCGCGCGTGATAGTAGGTTCCTGTTGCGAAGTGGTGCCGGCAGTGTGGGCGTGTTTGAACGGTGTCTTGAGATGTTTCGGCTGTGTGACCATGGAAGTCGGCGGATATTCCTGAGTGTTCCTTCTAGTGACGCGATCTTCGAATTCGAATCTGGTCGACCACGATCGTCTGCGTTCCTGGTCGATTACAAGTACTTCCTCTGGTATGTAGAATACAATCGATCTGTCTTCTTCACTACGTGGGCGGCATAAAGGTATACTCGACTCAAATTGGAATGTAAGATCATACCCCATGGCACCATACAGACCGAGTGTTTTACCTGCTTCAGTGCTCGGTGTTGGGCTCCCAGGTGGGGGGGCGAAAGTGGATAACAACGAGCGGGTTATTGACATTAATCCAGGAGTACTACGCGTCCTATTTTCTTCGAGGAAGGACGATGACGACGATGATGATGAATCATCGACATTGTCTTCAATTGTTATGAACACCTCCCTCTCGCCGCCACCTGCTTCTTTTGCACCTTCCAATGTTGATTGTCGGAGTATAATTCTCTTACCGACACCTTCCCAGACGCCATGGACACTCTCGTCGCCTTCATTGGAATCTTCATCAGAATACCCTTTTGAATGAACCTCCTCGAGACTAAAATCGTCAATTAGACCACGGATTATACTGTCAATCAAAACGTCACCTCTCATACCCAGTGCCCTAATAACACACTCACTCCCTTGGGCCCTCCATTTCCCCCTAGCACTCGCATTCGAATTCGAATTTGGATTCGAATTTGAATGCATATTCCCATTCCCATCCTCCTTCTCCTTAACAACAACCCTCCCAACAACTTCAATCATAACATCCTTAACCCCCAGACTCCACTTCGCATACCTCCCAGGAAACTGATAGCTACTCGTAAGAACTACTCCCCTCCTCTCGTCAAGAGATTTCACGTACGGTTCGAGGAGAGATGAAGATGGTGCCAACGTGGTGGTTATCGGCGTGACCAAAACAGTTTGACGAGAGGTGGTGTAGGGTGGGAGAGGGCCAGACACGGGAGGGCGCGAAGGGGGGGCACCTAGGGAGGGTGATTTGCCGACTGAACGCAAGGTCAGGGGTGGTATAGGGCTCACACTTCGCTTTGGTCTGACAAGGGAACAGGGAGAGGAAGCAAGTGGAGTTTGGAGGACGAAACTGCTGATATAGGACAGCAACAATACTGTGCATACGATGAACTTGAACCCTGTCATCGTGCTTTCCGCTGTGGTTGGGGCAAAACAGGGGGTGGATAATATTCAGAAAAAACAGAATCTGAGAATTTCTCAATTTCGCCCCCTCCCGCCATCATAAACTTGTTGTTACGAGGTTTGGTGGTTTTACAGGTATCTCATCATCGATCTCTTTGGAGTGCCTGATTGTTCGGAGTGAGAACCTTGTGATTTGAGTATTATCGGTGGTGTCTCCTCAATGCTCTCCACCCCCCCTTCTGCTGTTGGCACCTCCCTGAAATTCGCCCCGTTTACCTCAGTAGTCTCTGCCCAATTCTGGCATTCCCTTTTGGTGTACAAGCTCAACACATTGAAGCTAGACGATGATCCGTTGCCAATTCGTGGGTATTATGATCCCTCAAGCCGGTTCGTCCATTTTACTGACGTATTTGGGTCTTCCGTATCAAATTTTGAGAAGGAGGCCGGGGGGGTAGGGGATACTACTACTACTACTTCCACACATACAACATCTCTTGAGACTTATAATGAACGTTGTTACATGAATGGTACATTAAAACTGTTCAACACCAAGGAGGAGTTCAGATCGTTGCCAAAGCAGAGGTACCTTTGGGAGAATAGGGATAAGGAGGTGATTTGTATTGCCTTTGCTGACCTTAAGGAACATAAAGTATGGTATTGGTTCGCGTATCCGGCAAGGAAACATAAAGTGCCACCATGTGTTCTCCCCGCTCCTTCTCTCATGGACCCGGCCCCATTATCGTCATCATCCGATGCGAAGACTAGGTCGACGGCGATGACAAGTATGACACCAACGCAAGCACCAGCACCATCACAATTCGCTGCCGCTCAGGGTGAACCCAACCAAGGCTGCTTGGACTATGAGCTCCTTGGATCGTCCTTTAACCAACTACGCGTCGAGCGATTCAAATCGTCGAAGTCTACCGGCATGTTCCGTTTCTTTGCGTATGATTCGAGTACCATGGAGATGTATCCATTAGAATTTCCCTCGTTTACTGTCGTTGAGAGTTGTGCGAACACAGAAGAGCGGAAGGAGAAATACATGGACGTATATAATTTGATCGGGGATAGGATAGGTAGGCACGATTTCTACATCGGTGTTGTTGATACTGTTGATCTTGGGTCTTCGAGTCCCGGTTGGCCTGCTAGGCAGCTCTTGGATCGTTTAACCGATACTTTTGAGTGCTGTTCTGCAGGTTCTTTAGAAGGTCCTCCAGGCCCAACAGGTGCTGGTGAAGAGAAAAGGACCATTGAGTTAAACCTTATATCTTATAGGAGTGGAAGACTTAGGAGATTAGATGCTGAATTTGAGAGTGTGTTACTAAACAATCACCATGAGGGTGAGACATCTGTTGTCTCCCTAACGATCGACACTCGCCCCCCTAATTCTCCCCTGGAAGAAGTCGATACCACAAACTTTGAGTCCATGGTAGTCGGATACGAAACGCCACAGAACAGTAATCGAGCGACGCCTCAGCTTGCCAATCTTTCCTCGATAATGTCCCCCACACTCCTCTCCGAATCAGCTGTCGACCTCAACCTGAAACTAATGCGCTGGAGGGCTATACCGTCCCTGGATCCCCCGTTGCTCCAGAGGCAACGTTGTCTTCTGGTCGGTGCAGGGACGCTCGGTACCAATGTCGCCAGGACACTCATCGGATGGGGTGTAAGGAATGTCACATTTCTCGACTGTGGTCGTGTTAGGTATAGTAATCCTGTACGTCAGACATTGTTTGAAAATGCGGACGCGGAGCATGGTGGAAAGCCAAAAGCACAGGCTGCGGCAGATGCACTTGCGAGGATTTTTCCTGGCGTCAAGGCGAGAGGGGTACAGGCAGAGGTATTGATGCCTGGTCATAGTTTTGATGCGGAATCGTTTGCTACACTAAAAGGGGAGATTGAGAATGCCGATACTGTTTTTCTTCTGACGGATACCAGAGAATCAAGGTGGTTACCGACAGTGATATCAAGGTCATTAGGTAAGAGAGTGATAAACTGTGCACTTGGTGGTGAGACGTGGCTGGTTATGCGTCACGGTCGTTCAGGTGACGGTCTTGGCTGTTACTTTTGCAGTGACGTGGTCGCTCCTGATAACTCCACCAATAACAGGACACTCGATCAGCAGTGCACTGTTACTAGACCGGGACTTGCGCCCATCGCAAGTGCTATGGGCGTTGAGTTTTTTGTCGCTTGGATGCACGAGATACAGACAGAAGAGGGAACTTCTCGAACACTTCCGCTGTCACGTGCGTCGCACGAATCAAATAATAACAAAGGGGATAACAAGATGGACCATTCACATCTCGGTGTTGTACCCCACCAGATAAGAGGTTCATTACGAACATATGAGATGCACAATCTGCGCGTACCTCGCTTCTGTCACTGCACCGGGTGTGGTGATGCAATAATATCAGCTTATGAGTCGAGGGGATCGGAATTTGTGCAAAGCGTTTGCAGGCCGCAGGGGGTGGAAGTACTTGGGGAAGTTAGTGGACTGAACGAATTTCTGATGGGTGGGAAGATCGAAGGATGGGACGATGAACAATTCGACGATGGAGGGGACGATTTTTGATTAAACAAGAAGTCGGAATGGAAGTGGGGATTCGGATGTTATTGGACAACCTTGCCCGCGATGGCGCTGAAGACGACTTGCCTAGGAACATACATTGGAAATAATATGTTAACAACAACGTCGTGTGTCGTTGCAAAATTATACACGCCTTGCAATATTTTACTGTACACTTTCCCCCTCCGCATTCACTCCTCCCAGGTCTTTCTCTCGCTCATGAGCATCTGGATGCACTTCATGACGTCCCGAGAAATGTCATCATCCCTGTGGGACCCCTGAGCCTGTCCTGCTACGCCCTCGGCGCTTATGAGCAGACCCAAAAACCTCTCGTTGTTCTTTATGCATGAGACTGCCTTCTCGCTTCTATAGAGGAATATCCATAGCGCGCTGAGCGCGCACTTCCGGATGCCCCTGTCAGAGCTCCCACACCTTACCAGGACAAAATCGATCCAATTCGAGTTGTTCAAGACCACGCTCTTGTGCGTTTTGTCCAGGCAGACGTTTCGGATGAGAAGAAGCAGGTCCTTGACCAGACCTGGTCTGATAGTTCCCCTCTCGGCGCATTGGATAAGGTCCCCGATTCCGTCCGCAAAACCGTCCCTCAACACGGCGTTCCTCCCCTCCGCGTCCAAGCTGGCATTGATCATGAGTTTAAGTACCCCCCCAACTCTCTCGTTCCACACTGTATCGTTTCCCCTCCCCCTGGGGCTTCCCATCCCCCCCCCCATTCTCAGACCGGTCCGAAGTGAGCAAATGCTCTTGACGTATAAGCCGCTCACAGCCAGAGAACCGCGGCTGGGACTCGGAGGGAGGGCCAAGCTACGGAGGCAACCAAACGCCAGCCCGACAACGCTACCACGGACTGAAACACTCCCTCCACTCCTCTTCAAAGCGAGCATTACGATCCTGTTTACGAGACCCCTTTCACTCAGTCGAAGTTCAGGGCTGCTTGCACCGGAGCTGCCACACAAGCTCTTCTTGCTCTCCAAATCTCCGGAGCAAAAATTTCCTATCACGCCAAGCAAAATCTCGAGCATACTCTGGTTCATCAGCCGAAGAGGGGGCTTCCCTTTCTCCCTCTTGTCGAACTCGCAGCTGAGGGCGATAGGCCAGATTTTCAGAATGAAGCTGACCAGATTGCCACCAGCGATCCCCTCCCTCGCCGCTACCTTCCCTCCCTCCAACCTAACGGCGCTCCTTACGACAAGCAATCCGACCATTAAATCTGTCCCCAGTCCCTGGTTGATTTTATATGCCTTGCTCCCGTCCTTCAGTCCCCTCTTCACGTCGTTTCGCTTCCCCCTTTCTAACAGTCCCCCATCCTTGTCCCTCAAGCAATCTAAAGCGATAAGCGCGCAGCAATCATTCAATTCCGACAGCAGGTCAGGAATCGCTAGTCTGGCGATTATGTTCCCTTGCCTGGTCAAAACGTCATCCCCCCCTTCTCTGGCGGCATCGAACGCGGCCGCAAGCGCGCAGGCAGCGGCGATCCTGTCAGTCACTCTGAGTACATCTCCATCTACGCTCGTCAGACAGTTCATTCTGTTCTGGACAGGGATGTTGGCTGCATTGCTCCCTTTCAGACCCCTGCTGTGGTGTAATTGCAACAACCCGCCAAGAACGCTTTCTTCCCCGTCCCCTTCTGATAAGCCCTTCCCCGTCAGGCAACCGTCTCTCCACGGATTCGGCAAATTCAGCATAACGCTGAACAAATTGTTCACGTTTCGACAGCAATCATCCATGATGTAATTCCCCACGCCCAGATAGGCGTCGTTATAAACACTGACTGATAGCAAGCACAGCTTCCTAAGGCTCATTCCTAGAGCCCTTGGCAAGCTATCTCCCCCCGGCATGAGAGGCGACAACCTCTGGATAACCCCACTCTCCTCGTCGACCTCGACAACACTGCTCTCAAACAGCTTCGACAGAAACCTGCAGCAACTCCCGAAGCACTTCACCTGCTCCTTCACCATTCCTCTACCATTCCTCCCCAACTCCACGGCATAATTTACCTCTGTTGTCAGCGTCCTAAGCGTGTGGGCGAGAACCGGTGTGTGACGTAGTAAGTTCACACACACATTGTTCCCTTTGTCGCCCTCACCGTCAATGTAGATTGCCAAATTTGCCAGGTCGTAAACAATTGTCCTAATGTCGTGGGCAGTGCCGCTGTTCAAATCGTCCCACAAGCTTTTAACTGCTTCGCCCCCCCACCCTGAAAGAGCGAAATTGTCATTTTTGAGCCCCAGATGCGCCACCGTAGCCCTCGTGGTGATATCCTTCAACCCATCAAAATCGAGGAGAGAGATACAGTGAGATAAAATGCCGCTATTGTAAAAGTGAGTGGCGAGCTCATCTTGACTGAAACTGCTTTCCATGCTCTGGTCTGGCGTCGGTGGCTCATCTTCGCTGTCTCCGATGCTGCTCCCCAAGTCAGTGTCAGTAACATTCAGCGTCATGTCAAGTTTGGACTCGTCGAGAGGCGATGAAGTAGAGAGACTAACTGCTAGTAAACTTCTCAATAACTTGACCCCAGCCCGCAGCAATACAGGGGGAGCAAGCAGCATATCATCATTGCGAGAAAAATCTAATCTGGGATCCTTTAAGTCTGCAACTTCGGCATCTCCGAGTGTTGTGCTATCATCGTCATGGTCGCGGCAGCGAACGTTACGTTCGTCGTCGATGACCCTGCTCGTTCTGCTCAACATCCGGCCAACTGCAGGAATTACCTCAAGAACCGTAGTGCACGCATCATCCAAAACCCCTCCCCCAAAACAGCAGGCATTGCTCAGCAGGTATAAACACTCGCTTCTCACTATTGGCGACTCACTGTCATCACTCCCCACTCGACAGGACATCTCCAGAATGCTCGTGTGAAAGTGCGCACTCTCACTTCGATCATTTAAAGTCAAAACCAGGGGCCTGGCCCAAGCGAGCTGCATTAAGTCTGAGCAGATTCCATAGCCGCAGGCCCTGGTGGAATTCTCGCGATCGCACAAAACCTTCATAATCCAGCTAAAGGTGTCACAATCTGCCCCGCCCCATCCGTCGCGTTGACGTTGCTGTCTCAAGCTGCTCTCCTCGATGCTCTCTTGCCTCTCCACTTCGGAATCAACCAGGCAATTAGCGGCAAGTACTCGAAGCATAATTACAGCATTTCGAATTTTACATTTTTGGGTAAAGCTGTCTGGGACCTGCGTGCTGCGAACGATGCTTATGAGCTTGGGTAGTATCTGCTCGAATAAGCCGTTCTCTTTCCGGAATTCCCTGCAGCAATCCCCTTTCTCCACGAGTCTCATCAACAAGCCGAAGACACCCTCGATGCTCCGGCAGGTCGTAACATGAGCTGCCGGGCTTGGTAGAGATGAAGATGACGACGATGATATCGACGACACAGCACTAAGGTATCGATCAACTAGCATTTTACAAAGCCCCCCCTTCAATACGAGATGCACAGCAGGGGTTCCGTCGACGTCCTCGCCCATAACACTTGCTAATGGCGAAGAAATACAACTGATCAGAAACTTGAGCATTTCATGCCTAGCTGCCCAGAGGGACGCAAGGGCTCTCGCCGCTTTCTTCTTGAACCGGCGCTTCTCTCCGCTGCTAAATCCCCCCCCGTATGTATCCTTGCTTTTCCTTATTCCGTTGATATCGAGGCCATCACTGGCCAAACTCGGAGAGAGCACATTTGAATCAAGCAGCACCATGGCAGTACGTGACATGCTCTCAAATATAACACAGAAAGTAGCGAATGAAAAGTTCGGAAGCAAATCTTTCAAAAGCCGAAGCGTTGACGATAAGAGATCGTGGTCTTTCGCGGAGGATGGGGCGACCGCCAAAATGCGGTGAAGAGCTGTGTGTATGCTGTTGCTTCTTGAAAAGCAAGCACTCACGCCAGGTAGAGTGAGGCAAGCACTATGACACTCTTCTATGTTTGACATCATCTCTTTGATGGACTTGCTGTTCGCCAGCCTCATGGACAAACCATTCGCAACATTGGCGGCATTAATGCAATCATACATGTCTTCGGTGTTGTTGGCTGCTTTAATTTTCGCATCAAGGCTCAGCTTAACGGCATCAGTAAAGTCATCGGAGTCAGCATCACTTCGGCCACAGCTGTCAGATTTCTCGTCGAGGCAAAAACCTTTCAGAGTAGTGAAGTAAAAGCCGCTGGGAACACTGAAAGTTTCCTTGACCTTGGGGTGCATTGGCGTGCAAATTGCGCTGCAAACTTTTTTGCAGATAACAGCGCTGACATCTTTTTTATTAGAATGCTCGGCCTCAACGTATGCAGCATAATGGAGATCCTCATTCACGCACGTTCCCTCCCTCCCGTTGGCGCTCATAAAATTGCAAGGATCAAAGGCCAGACGGTGGTAGCCGGCCAGAATGCTGTTACGGATGTGCTCGTTAGGGTGAAACATCATCCCAAGCATGTCGCTCGTAAGCGCTTCGCTTTCTTCTACCGCTACTTGTCTTACAAACTCGCTAGTCCAAATGAGCGACCTAAACAACTTGCTAAAGGCATGAAGGGCATTGTGAGGGGTATTGATGTGCGACAGATGTGCCAATGCAGTCAAGAAGGAAGAGGCGGCGGTTTCTCCGAAGTTACTGTTCGAAACCAGCGAAATTGCATACGGATCCTCCAAGAGGGCATCTGCGAGCTGCTCGGCGGCAGCAACAACAACGCTTCCTTCCTCCAGGTTGCCGATGGTGTCTTTGCCATCTTTAATATTGCTTTCGCTGACGAGCGCGAACCTTAGGGGTTTTTTTTTAATGTTTGGGAGTGTTAGACAGGGGGGAACGAGACACACGCGCAGACGAGCTAGACGACTATAAAAAATACTCACAGGTTGTGAATGTCGTTGGCTGTTAAGCCAACTACCCCAACACTCGCTATCTTCTGTAATTTTTCTAGATCGAGGAAATTGCGCTCCCACCCATCAGAGATCAAGCTAGCGGCCGGATCAGGCATGTGGCTACTTGTAGACCTGTTGCCGTTCAGAGAAACGTTGCTCCACAGGCTTTTACTGCTAATGTGACGAACGTCGTTGCTCCTATGGAAAAGACCTTGGATATCAATCATGAGGGCCGTGAGTTCGTCTGTAAGTGACTCCGTGAGAGAAAGAGCACTGCCAAACTCGCCATGAAGATCTCGTGTGAAATCAGTGACGCTCTGGAAGACCTCGAGCTGGATCAGCGTCGCGCTATTGGCCAAGGCTAAAGCCGTTTTGTCGTCCTTGACGTGTTCCAAAATAGCCGCCAGGCTGTCCTTGACTGCGGATCGATCCTCGCCTTCCATTACCAACCCGCTGGTCAGAAACGTGTGAAGCATCTCGCTCGCCGCGCTGCAGTTGCTCGCCAAGAAGCCAACGCCCGCACAGCAGCGATTTACATCACTCATCCTGATGCTCACAAGGTTCTTCGGGACCAGACCGACAAGGACCTCCGGGGCGTGCAAGAAATTACCCGTTGCGTCCACTTTCAAGGTCGGTGAAATCGCTGTGTCCCTACCTTGGTTGCCCCCTAATAGCAAGTTGAGGTTCGAAAAGGCATCCTGTTTTCTGTTTCTGAGGGCCTTGAGGAGCGGCATGGACACATCCATGAGAATACTGTTATTCGACTCAACCTCAAACTGACAATTCTCCATCAAGAAACAGGTCGCTGCCCAGATATACGACGAAACTGCAGAATAGTTACTCACTTCCGTCTCAGAAAGCAGTACCGATGCCGTCATCAGTGCCTTGCTGCTGTCTACACAAAACTTGAGGAGCTCGCTCGAGTCGGAACTGGAACTTGATGTTGTAGCACTTCCGTCCATGCAACCCGCTGTTAAAAAGGAAAGAGCCGGGGTGGCAGACATCACCAGCTGCTCTGCTTTCGCAAATATTTCGGCTGTCTTGAGGTTAAGAGCCACTGCGGCAGCGGCCGATTGCCGAGAAAGGTCAGGGTTGCTCGCACGGAAGTGAGGGGAGGAGGCCCCGAGGGTAACAATCGCGTCTGCTAGAGGGGCTGGAATCGTCGCCTTCGGAGGGGACAGGCGGGCCGAGGGAGGTATCGTGTCTATGTTGTCGTTCATCACATTTCTCTCGTCCGTCTTCTTCGCCCCGTAAGCGTCAACCATAATTAAACTCGCAGGGAGCGAATTCACATGCTCAATTGCCAGGAGGAGACTAATTGGAAGAGTGCTTTTATTTGTGCCAATGTAAGATTTCAAGACGCTCTCAGTCAGACAATGAGAGTTTAATGCCACGATAGCGGAGTATGTCAAAGGAACCAGTGCTGAAGAGACCCTTGCGGCACCCAAAAACGTCAGTGAGCCATCAGATGAAATGAAAGGCTCCTGCATCAGGGAGAAGGACAATTTGCAAATCTGAACAGCAATTGGATTGTTGTGCCGCACTGAACTGCTGGCCGCGCGATGCATCACGTATGCCGCCCCCCCAACAGAGAGCTTACCCTTTCCATTCAAAGGTGACATGTTCGTGAACTCACTGGGGGTCCTGTTGGCGTTGTTAGAAGCTGAAGTCGCCTTAGGGTAGCGAAAGGAGCGAATATTGTCGGCAACCTTGGGTTGCTGGTGTTGTTGGGATTGGTCCTGGTCTTCGCCGAGCTGCATGGCGTATGCATCCTCATGTCCACCAGTGATGTTGGCGTTGCAGTGAATGTTTTTTAATGAAGAGGTCAATCGGAGTAGGATGGTGAGGACAGTTGCAAGGGCAGGGCTAGTTGTTGAATCTTCGGGGGACTTGATGAGCTCCAGGATACGCAGCAATATTGAGCCTCGCTGAAGAATGACTTCAGGAGGAAAGTCAAAAGCGATGTGATTCTGCAAGGTTTCCAAAGAGGCCAAGATCTCGGCAGTATCATGCTTCAAGCCCAGACGAACCTCAAGATCAAGAAGCTAAGATTGGTGGGTGGTGTGCATGATGCGGGGTGGGGAATAGTAGATATAGGTGAGAAGGGGGCGAATAAAGACGTCAGGTGAGAGAGAATATCTTTCTCGAGTTCAATTAAGATTCAATCAATCCACTTGGCCATCTCACCTGCTTCTCATCACCCATGCAGAGTTTCACGTCAGGGAAGCACCAACCTCCGTAGAGAAGGTCAGTCGTTTCACTATTCCAACCGAGCAGCATTCGATAGTCAGGGGTATCGAGAAACTCCTCTTTTCCTCTGTAGTTTGGTCGAAGCTTCTTTTGCTGTTCTCCTTCCTCCTGCTGCTGGATTAAGTAGGAAGCATCAGCAGAAGCAGTCGTCGGAGGTGTTGTTACTGGCGATGTCGGCGATACTAGCCCTGCAACAGCGGACTGATTTGGTGCAATAAAGGGGCGTGGGGCACGGGGCAACACCACCGCTTGATTCTTCCAGTTAAATATCTTAGTTAGGAAGTCATTCTTAGGCAACTTCTCCTCCAGCTCCCGGAGAAGTGCAACAGAAGGACGGATCGCAGAAAGTGGAGAGGACGGATCGTCGAGAATCAGACAGAGTAAGTGAAGCGCATTGTCCAAGTCACTCTCGACGAAACAATCAGTCTGAGGGACGGAAGCAGAATGGTCGTCGTTGGGCTCAAGGGCAAGCTTTACAACATTAACAGGTAAAGGTTAGTTAAGCAGGGGTTTGAGACAAGAAAGCGTACCCTTTCTCACCTTCTCGACGCACTGGGCTAATTCCATCGGAAAGCTCACTCTCCCAAAATTCGCCTCACTGCTCTTCTCCTCACCCCCCAAAGCATTTGTCGAGGGAAAAGAAATTGAAGCAAGCTCGCCAGGGGTTACCAACTGTGATTGACACTTTGTCAAAAGGTTTGCAAGAGCGCGATGTCGAACATCTGGGTCTGACGATGAAATTTTGAGAGCGGTCGTCGTAGCGCGACTCATCAAAGACATCAGGAGAACGAAGAACGCGGCTAGAAAGGGAGGGCAGTCAAATTGTCAATTGTCAGAAATAAAAAGGGGGTTTAGGTTGTAACAAATGTATCCAAACACTATTTTGGTGAACAAGTTCCGCTTTTGAAAAAGAACGGGATTAAGTAGGGGCTGTATAACCCAGAGACAGAAATGGCGGGGTTTTCGTTTTTTCGACTCTTTTTCGAGTTTGACTCCAATTTACCCTAACTCTCTAAAAAAACCTAAAGGGTCAAATTTGTTTCAGTTCAAATACGTTCATACCTACTAGCTTAGATGTTGCTTTGGCATAATAAAATGTTGTGAATCGGCTATTCTCTTTTGTGTAGGGAACCTCTTCCTAAAAATTCTGCAGTTGGCAAGTGCAGATGGGATCAGGTGCCAGCAGCTCCCCTGCATACGGGGAAAGGCGGTATGGCATCGGTGATGGCGGTGTTGAGAGTTCCCAAGCACGAAGAGTGAACCCAAGTGAAGATTACTATCACCAGAAGCAAGCTGATAAGATCCGGAAAGATCGGCTGCTGCCAATAAGTCTCGATAACTGTGTCACTCTGGCGAAGGAGGGAGAGTATAGTACTCTGTCAAAGAAATTTTTGATGGCAGAAACCCCCCTTCCCATTAGCGACATCGACAGCCTGCTGTGTAATGCAGCAGGATTTGGACACTTGGACGTTGTAGAACTGTTGCTTCAGGCAAGAGCTAAAACCGGAGCGAGAAAGAATAGGCCTCGAATTGGGCGTGTTGGTGACAAGCAGGGAGGAAAACTCCCATTACATGAAGCAGCGAAAATGGCCCAATCTGATGTGGTTGATCTTTTGCTCTCATTGAGACATTTCTTGCCCCACTTGCCTGATGCGCAGGGTCAGACCGCTCTGCACAAGGCATGCAATAGTAGTCAACAGGATGATGAGCGGCAAATTACCGTCGCCACCCTGCTCCACCACATGGATGAGGAAGACATTAACACTAAGGATTCAAGGGGAAACACATCGCTGCACCTTGCTGCAGCGAACAATAACATAAGGATTTGTGAAATGCTTGTTGAAAAAGGTGCCAACAACCGGCTTCGAAATCACCGCAAAAAATCTCCGGGGCAGATTGCAATCGAAGGTAATTTTGAGGAGCTTGGAAATGCTCTAGAGAGCGGACTCATTCAGTACATAAAGAAGCTGCGTCGTCAGAGGTCCATACACAAGAAGAAAAAACAAAGCAAAAGTATAAGATCCTCGGTTTGTGCTGGTGGAGGGGGTATGAATATGGAAACTGCTATGGCCATCTGGAACGTCTTCTTCGAGAATGCTGTAAACAATTTTAATTGTTCGGACAATCCGAAAAAACGAATCGACAAACAACAGCCAGGACAGTCCTCTTACGACCCAAGAAATTACACAATGGTGATGTCAACGACCAAAAGCTCGAATGAGGTTAGGAAATTGAAGCAAAATACAAACGTCTACGAGTATAAGAACGAATTCTTGCTCGGCGAGGTTCCCACAGCCTCAGATGAGGACAACGAAGGATATAAATACAGCAATGACGGACACCGCTATTGGCGGCAAGTTTTTGACCTGACGTATGAAAAGAATTATTTTTATTGTGCAGAGAGTGGAGAGAGTAGGTAAGCGGTGATGCGATTTGCTTTGCTTGCAGCGAAATTGCAGTTAAATTTATTAACCCTCTCATCCTCCCGCGCAATGTTTTGCGACGCAATGTGCATAAAGCTGGTTGGACCCAGTGGAAGACGACGAGGGTTGGTATTTTTCCCGCGACGATTTGATCAGTACTTTCGTCGTTTTTCACGATGAAGAGTATGGCTGCGATTTTTACACTGTCGACGGTGTCAGCTACTGGGATATCGGAGAAATTCTGGAGCCTTTCGTTACCGTCAAGGACTACGTGGTGAGAAAAGCTCATAAATTCAAGTCCCTACCAAAGTGGCAGCGAATATTTGACGAAGAGTTTCAGCTGCCGTATTTTTTCAACGATGAGTCTGAGGAAAGTTCATGGGTTGCACCGGAAGGAAACTGCTGGATCTCGAGATTCATTATTATCCACGATGCAATTGAGGCTCGAGATTTTTTTTTCTTTCCTGACAGTTGTGAGAGCACCTGGGTTCTGGAAGGGGGCATTGAAAATGGAGATTATTGGGCAATGCAACAATAAATAACATATTGAAAAGAAGACAGGCAGGAATTTCTCGGTAGAACCTACTCAATTGCTATCCATTTTTCCTACTTATTAATCGTCTGCAATGTTGTTATGCTAGCGCTTCCGAAGGAAATTGAAATCTTCCTCTCCGTTCCCGTCGTCCATATCATCCCTGGAAATAGTGCTAGTAGTTCTGTTGTTGTTTAATTCGTTTGAATCCTCCTCCTCGTATCCAAAAAAATCGAGAAGGTGTTCCGTCCCCAAACTCCATACACTGCTATTCTCGCCATTGATTACCCCGTCCTTTACCAGATCCTTACCCATCTGCACCTTTAGCACTTTCTCTTCGACTGTCCCTTTGGTGACGATTTTGTACACATTGACGACACTGTCCTGGCCGATGCGATGGCACCTGTCCATCGCCTGCAGGTCAACGGAAGGATTCCAGTCTAGCTCAAGAAAGATCACTACTGTCGCGCCAGTTAGGTTGAGGCCGAGGGAACCAACCCTTGAGGTCAGTAGTAGGCAGCCAATGTCGTCATCCTCGTTAAATTTATTGGCAATAGCGAGTCGTGAGAGAGCAGTACTCTTACCGTCGAGCCGTAAAAACTTCATATAGGGGAGGTGTGGCCTGAGAAGGTAAGTTTCCAGAATGTCAAGCGACGAGGAGTGCTGTGCAAAGATGAGGGCCTTCTTGGTCCTGGTGCGACTGGCATATTGATAATAAGTTGTTAGGGCAAAATAGGATGGTGAGAAGTGCGACAAGTTTCGACTCTCACCTGTCTTCGCTTGCGCTGCTGTTTAACTTTCTCTTCTTCGCTGCTCGCTCGTTTCTGGAATAGTCCATCTTGTTGCCTATGTCTTCGGCGTCTTTGTCTTCGGCATCGTCACTGTCGATGTCCATGAATGTGCTAAGTTCCTTCAGCGCACCTCCATCCGAGCCACTAAAACCTACAGACTCGCCCTCCTCGTCAGCATCATCGTACAAAGTGCTATAGTCGCCGTCTGCGCCCTTCAGATTCCCGTTGTCCCGATTTGCCCCGACAATACCTGAAGTTGTGAGGATCTCCCTGACCGTTTGCAGTTTCCCACTAGCGGATAACCTCTTAAATGCCGGAGGTACGGGGAGGGGGGGGGTTCGCGATTGCAAAACTAATGCAGGATGAACACACAAAGAGCGGAGATGGCCAAGTGCCTTCAGCGCGCCGTTGCTCTTTGCTCCCCCCTCCCTACTGTTGCCGTCTTTTACGACGGCTTTATCTTCGCCCCCTCCAAGTAGCTTTTCCCATGCACCTTCCTCCTTCACTTTCTCTATTTCGTTGCAATAGGCGGTGTACAGCTCCTTCTGAACCTGGCTCAGCTCGCAGTAGACGTTCTGTACAATCTTTGGGGGCAATGATTGCAGCACATCGGCCTTTTCCCGGCGGAGAAGGAAGGGAAGAACGAGAGCATGAAGGGACTTGAGCTTGGCGCTGGCTGCGGTTGAGAGGATGCAGGTGGTAGAAGTGTCCGATTGAGAATCGATGTTGCTGGCATCGTTGATCGCGTTGTTCATGCCCTCAGAAATAACCTTTCCGTACTCCTTCCGAAAGGAATTTTCGTCCCCTAAATACGACGGCATGACGAAGTCCATGACAGCCCACAACTCACTAACGGAGTTCTGCACCGGCGTGCCCGTAATGACCATCCTAAATCCAGCCTTGATCTCCCTGCATGCTTTCGCCGTCTGGGTCCTTGGATTAAGGAGAAGGTGCGCCTCATCGAGGACACAAGCAAAGTAAGAGCCCCCTGAGAGTAGGGCAGGGAGGTGGGCACGGAGGGCCGAGTAGGAGGTAATTACTGTGTTATGATTTTCAATGCTAGTACTTTTGCTTTTACTTGATTTTTTGCTGCGACTCCCAGTAAAGATTATCGGTCGGAAAACCTCCGAAGAGCCAAAAAACTTGTTAATTTCCTGTAACCAGTGCTGTTGGAGAGTCGCAGGAGCGACAATAATGAGTTTCTTTCTGTTAGACTTGTCGTCATCCCCCCCCTCTCTTTTCAACCAACCCCTTTTGATCATTTCCCCCGCAATTACTGTTAGGGCCTGTAGCGTCTTACCAAGTCCCATTTCGTCGCAAAGGACTCCCCCCATCCCGCAAGCCATCAAGAATTGGAGCCAGCTGCAACCCTCTAGTTGGTACGGCCGGAGAGAGAACACATGCTGCTTTTGCTTTTCTTTTTGCTTTTCTTTTTGCTTTTCATGTTGCTGTTCCTGATTTTGTGAGAGGGGAGCAGAAGAAGAATAGCTTCTCTGGAGAAGAGAGAGGAGGCTGGGTGGCAGCTCATAAGGTGGGAGCGGGTGTCCGTGAATCAGGTGGGTAATGATTTTTGAGACTGTTGTCTCTTCCCCCACTTCACCTCCGTCGCCGACTTCGCAAAATGGACTCAACTTGACGCACTCTCTAAAAACACCGCCTCCAATTCTCCTCACCATCTCCTCCGTCACCCTCCCACCGTCATCCTTTTCACTACCACCGCCATAAGCACCGCCGCCGCCGCACATTGCCCTCATCCCCCCCTCGAGTACTCCTTTCACAAATTTGTGAGCGCCGCCGGATACAGTACAAGCAGCGAGAAGTAAACGAGTGAGGTAGAGAGATTTGTAAGTATTTGCGAGCGTACTGGTGATGGCATGACGGCTGGAGATTGGGTAATACGATTTACACACATTGAGGGCGGAAGAAGTGATCGAAGAACGAGTCGGCCGTGGTATTTGTTCTTGCTGGGATGAATCGCTACAATGGGCATTTGTGATCGGTGCAGAACGTACGGCAGCTAGAAGACTCCTACCCGCCATGTCACTAATCTCGTCGTTTTTTGTCTGGATGTAAATTTTTGCAAGGAGAGGTGCGATACTCGCAACAGCATCATTCAAAATACCACTACGACCGTTGCCAATGGTATTCTCATTCTCGCCGTTCTTCTTGGTAACACCGCTGGAACCATTCGTGTCGATATTATCAACCCCATCTGAAAGGAGGGAGAGCAATTTGAGCGAGTCATATAGCGAACAAGATGTCTTTTGATTAGTGTGAAGGGGAAAAAATGTCGACTCGTCAAAAAATGAAGAGGTTGACGTGGAGATCGAGGCAAGACGGAGGGAGCTGAAGACCATTCTATCGATCCAACCACCAGCGATTATATTTGGGTTCTTTATATCGTTGTTTTTATTGTTGATTGTGCTGCTATCGCTATTGTTCACGTTCTCAGCGTCTTTGTCGGTGTTTCCATTGCTGACGCTCGCATGGTTATAATCACAATTCGCATAGTACTCTTTTCCAATGATAATAAAGAGTTCCTCGGCCCCCGTTCTACCCCCTCCTCCTGCAATAACACCGCCGTCTACGTCGACCCTACATGCCATCGCCCCCAGCTTTCCCAAGAGGTTCTCTGCCTTCTCGCTCCCCTGTTCTGTGGAAGAGTAAAGCTCCAATAGCGGCAGAATTCCCCGCGCGTTTGCGTGAGTGATTGACAACGATGGTTGTTGAGAAGCAGATGATTGAAGAAGAGTGACGAGGGGGCGTGCCAGGGGTGTCAGGGGAGGGAGGGGGGGAGGGGGAAAAGTATTGGAGAGACGGAGGAGGAGGAGGACACGAAGGGAAGTGAGGAGACATATTTGCAACATATTTGTTGCAGTGATTGCCTGCTGCTGGCTGTTCTTCTGTGTAACAGTGTGTGTCATAGGAAGATACGGAGGAGAGGAAGGAATTGAGGTCCCTATCACATAACCATCGATAAAGATTGAAATGTCCTCAAAGGTCACCCTCGCCCTCCTCCCTCCTCCTCTAGCTGCTGCCTCAAGAGCAACCGAACCCAACCATTCTGTAGCTTTCCTTTCGATTTCCCTCGCCCTCGCTCCGTGTGTGTCCTGTCCCATCCCCTCACGCACGATTTCCCCCCCAATGACCGCCCCCTCCATCTCCCACCCACCCAAAATCACAAAACCAACGAATCTCAGACCAAATGCCTTCGCATCGACGCCGCAACTAGAAATAAGCTGGCCCATCATTCTACCAAGTATGATATTCCTACTCAGTACCGTTGTTGTGTTTGCTGTCTTCGAGCTTACATAAAAACCTCTAGCCAGAACCTTGCTCAAAATCTTGCAAAACCCAATTTGGTCCTTAGCTTCCAACTCCCTTAAAAACCCTGCGCCACATGCTCCCTCCTCCCACGCCTCTATCATACATTTCTCTTCGAGAGTTTGACTTCTGCCAACCTTTTGCTCTCTCAAAATCCTCCGAGCGACGCGGGAGGGAAGTTCGACATCGTCGAATCCACGACCGCAACCCTGGTCGTTGGCGGACGAAATCGTCGAGTCAACGTAGGAGAAAAGGTGGGCAGCGATCGCGAGGGCTGGATCATAATAACTTTGCGTTGGGAGGGTGGGTGAACACGTAGACTTGGGTATGCACCTGGTGAAGCTGGTGATGAGTTTGTAGTAAGATGTGGCTAATTGTAGACCCTCTCTAACGACGACGTCGCTCTTTTGAATGGTGTACCTTGTGTGAGTAGTTCCTTCTTTCCCGCCATTACCGCTGCTAACGCTAACGCTGGCGTCAGTGGCGCCATTTTGTAAAGAGTTGATGACACCCCCTATAACTTCCTCAATTTTTCTGCTAATCAAAGATAAAAGTGACTCCTTTACTTTTCTCCCCGTCCCTTCTGCGCCCTCGACGATGTCCAAAACCTTTCCCATACACTTTAGCATGGCCGGCACCGCACTCCCTCCACCCTCGCCTCCTTCCCAGCTTCCTCGAGAATCCCCAGCTAACCTCTTCCACAGCAAGCCCACAATTCCATCTGAGCAGAGCATTTCCCTCGCCAAAAATTTCTCGGTGTCAGCGAAGTCAGAGTCCATCGAGATTCCAAACAAGTTTGCCGCCAGCCTCGCGACTGCGGCAATTGTGTCTTGTCTCCGAGGTGGCGTTGGTACATCTGTCTTCCGAAGGATTTCAACGAGATGGGTGAGAACAGAAGAGGGAGGAAAGGCTGAAGGGCGAACAAATGACTCCAATGCCATAACTCCTCCCATCACCACCTCCCATTCATCGCCATGGCCAGGTCTCGAGCTGAAGCCGGCAACAGGGGCTGGAGGATCTGACAAAAGCATCATCTCAACTATAGACCACCGCTCTACTAACTTGCCCCTGCTAGATCTCAACGAGGACTGCAGTAGTGTCCTCACAGGGTAGACAGGGTTGAGAGGCTGCGAGTAATCAGTACATCTATCAAGGGTTAAGAGTATTAAGGATATCGTGGCGTGCAAGTCATTAACGTTGTCGCTGTCAACATTACTATCCGCAGCGGCAGCGTGCAAGGCCTGTAGAGCAAGAATCCCGCCCTGTCGGGACTGATAGGAGGGAGAGAAGAGGAGTCGGAAAAGGTGTGCGGAGAACAGAATTTGAGGTAGTTCTGTTGTCATTTTCGATGGTTCCTCTGACGGCGATGATGCCATGGACGCCCTTTGAACTGAGGAAAGAAGCAGAGCAATACGAGGAGGGGGTGGAAGAATGTCTTTTTTTTTTGCTGCGCTGCCACTATCAGCGTTGCCATCGTCGTCTTCATCAGACTCCTCTCGATCATAAAACGCTCCCTCTGTCCTCCTCGCCTCTCTCCTCTTCTCCCTCCTACCCTTTCTTCTGACATAATCCAGATCGCCCCCATAGTCGAGAGTATTGAGGACCTCGGGGTCGGAGTCGCTATCGCCCTTTTTTTTTTTCGAATCAATGTCTGGAGGTGGGAGACCCATGCGACGACGGATGAATCGCTTTTGCTCTTCTATTCGGAGTCGGGCGCGGTGAAGGAGCTCAGCATTGTCTGTTTCGTCTAAAGATAACAAGTGTAGTAGAACGCGAGTAGGTTAGTGTGTCTGATTGAGCGTCAGATTGCGTCGGCGCTCATCTGCATGAGTAGGTGAAAAATATCAACCACCGCTCACCTTCTCCATCCTCGTCAAATTCATCATCTCCGTCATCACTTTCGTCGTCACCATCTTCCCCTGTTAGAAACATTCTTTCCCCGTCGTTTACAATCCTATCAAAACTTCCCGCAAACTCCTCAAGCTTTGGAATACATCCTTCCGCTGCCATCTCCAGAGCCCCCCCAAGGCTGGTCAAAGAGGAGAGGAGAGAGGGAGAGGAGGCCACCAACGATTTGAGCAACTGCGAAGCATTCAATCTCGTCGGAAAGCGTGATGACGAAAGTGAGCGGAGCACATAACCCAACAGGAGCCACACTTGGCTTGGGGGCACTGCAAAATCGCCACTGTCTTCATCACTGCTATTTATGTCTTTCTTGAGGAGAGCGGAGACACGGGCAACAATGAGGTCAATCGCACGGGAACATAGAGAGGACGGGTGTGTGTATGGAAGTGGGTGCAAGATCAAAGGGAGCAAGCGGGAGATGTTCGGGGGGAGAGATAGATGTGGGGGGCGGGAGGGTGTTCCGGGGGAAGCACTCATATATCAAAGACAGGGGCAATAGGAAGGTTTTGGCGAGTCGAGTCTGCCTATCAGATGTCTTTAGACAGTAGAGTGAGGAACTATCTTAGTAGACAACGTCCACCACAATGGAGATTATAAAGAGGTTCGCTGTGAGCACCTAAAAAGATATTATGGTCGATTTCTTTTAAGCTGTCTCTGTAGGTCCCGTCCCCATATATGCACAAGCGCTAGATGAATCGTTAAGTTATACGATCACTATGAGCTGAGGAAGAGCAGGCAAAAATTCTTAAAACCCCCGTAAGAATGTGAGTTCACGGTTTTGTTTGTTTTTTTAACCTCACCGGAGACGCTAACACGTGATCTTAATGCACATCGAAGTTTCCTCTTTTAAATATGATCAAAGTCTCACTTTTATTCCTGACAGCTTTTCTAGCGCTGACTTCATCTTTTTCATTCCCATCCTTTGCCATAAGGAAGCCAATGCAGCAGTCCTCTACGCTGTATACTGCAGAGGGGATCGATATTGGTGCGTGGCTGTCATAGGTTTGAACTTCTTGCGAATTCATTCTCTCACATCTCTTCTTTTGCACAGATTGTTTGGCTGACCCTCTCGACAATGGCGACATTCCGTCTGATCCTTCCCTGATGCCCGCCAAAAAGTGTGGGTTTTGTATGGGATGAGCCGGACAGACGAACTGCCCTGTGAGTGGCCTTTAAGCGGCCCCAGGTGAGTCTCCGCAGTTATCAAGGCGTTGAGACTGAGATTCCTGGGTGTTGTTTGGGTCCCTCTTTGAGCAAATTGCCTGTGCTTTACTTGCTCAGTCTTCGATTACTTTCAGGAATGATTCTGTTCTGTTGAGCTGAAGAAGTTTGCGGACGGATGAGAGTGAAAGTGTATATTATTGGATGACTGAAGGCCTGGTGTGTTCAAAACATGGGTTACTTAATGAGAGAAGTTGCATGAAATTACATGTGAGAAAAAGTTGCATGTTGAGAAAAAGCTAATTGAGAAATGTATGAAGCATTTCTGCTTTGTAAAGCCCCCTTTCATAGTTAATTTGAAAATTCACTTGTGCGGTCTCTTTGCAATCGACGCGGCGTTCTTTTCATTGCCGTAGATTAAGGAAGGAATCAACCAGGAAAACAATTCAATTCTTTTAGTCTCTGCCCAGTGTTCCATCATGAGAAGATTAGTTCTCATCATGAATAGGAGCACGTTCCTCGTAAAGATTTCTGTGAACATGTGCATGTTGGGAAGTGTGACCGTGGTTATGGCCGTGGTTATGGCCGTGGTTATGGCCGTGGCCGTGGTTATGGCCGTGGCCGTGGCCGTGGTCGTACTGAGTGACAGCGTACATTGATAAAAATCCCAATACGAAGCAAGCATATTTCATGAGCAAATAAAGCTTGCGGTGCTCAGAATTTATGATCTCCGGCAGCAGCCCGCACGCAGCAAGGTATACAAACCCCCCACAAATAAGGCCTGTCAGTGCTGCGCCACCGTGTGGACCGGAAAGGAACCCATCTGTGACGATGACGCCAACAAAAGCTCCAATAACTGCCGCAAGGGCGGTGACAAGCTGCCAAACAATTGCCCGACCCTTACTAATCCCGCTTGCCACCAAAACGGCAAAGTCTCCCAGCTCGTGAGGAATCTCGTGGCAAAATATCGCAATGGTAGTGCTGTCAAGAAAATGGGAGGAAGACATGTTGGCGGACGCTCCTATTGCCAGGCCGTCGGTAAAATTATGGAGAGCATCAGAGATGAGAGAGAGGAAAGCCAGGGGGGTCACGCCAAAATATATAATATTATTGCCGTTGTCGGGTAAGTTAGCCTTCCCAGACAAAACCATCTGCTCGTACAACTCTTCGTGGGCAATAGCGTCATCGTTCTCTTCCAAAATAGCGACCAAGTCGGCCTTGCGGGCACGGCTTGGCAACTCCAATCCGCGATCTCCAATCAACACCTTCAGTGCATCAACTTTCAGGGTGTCATAATCAAATTTGATGACGATGTCATCGTCATTCTCGTCGTCGCTGTCGGTGTCGCTGTCGTCGTCGTCGTCGTCGTCGTCGCTACCATTTCTGTCGCCATTGAGGCGGGCGAACTCTTCAGGTGATATCCGAATTTCATCTACGTCATGGCTGTGGCCCACCCCGGCAACACGACAAAACACATCCACCTGTACAGTTCATGAAAGATTTAGTTGGTAAGAGACCCTTTTCGATTTGTTGCATTCAATCTTTGCGAGCGGCATAAATTGCTGCCACAAAAAGGTGTCAGGAAATTGTAACCGCTTGGAATAAGGAAGTTGCCAAAGCTAACCAAGGTGAATTTTCCACAAAAGAAACACTTACCGTGAGAGAAAAAACAAACCCTCCCAAAAACCAAGCGCTTAAACGCATTGCATCACCCCCAGAGCCATGTTCAATGGCCTCTGGAAGGGCGTGAAGGAAGACATCCCCAAGCAAACCACCTGCCGCAAACGCTTTCATCAAATCAAGGGTATCTGAACTCAGGGGAGGGATGAAATACAATAATGCAATCGGGACGAGGCTAATGATGCTAACATTTTTGAGCGCCGTGGCAGTCGCATCTGTGAAAAACTCCATTGCTCCTGCAGAGAGGCATTCAAAAGTAAATAAATTGGAGAGCGAAAGGAAGGTTTGGTGGGAGAGCTCAAAAAATGAATAAATCCTAGCTTGCTGGTGACAATTTGATTCCTGTCCGTCTACACTACATATCCCCTGGACACTTCTCTCCATTGTCAATTTACAAAGTCAACCACGTCAGTTCGTTGTTGTGTTTCCTGTCGTGCAAATAGAGACAACCCTGGCTACCAATCTATTTTGTTCCCAGGAGCAAATTTCTGTTACCAATATGCCTTGCCCTCATCCCATCATTGAGGGCGGCCTGTGCTGTGTTTGTGGGGCTCATGTTGCATTGAACTCTTTCGAAAATGAGGAGGAGGATGGTGGTTCCGGGCTCGTCACTGACGCGGAGTTCTCAACCAGGCTAGTTGGCTCTGGTGACGCAGGAAAAGTTGGAGAGACTGTTTTGATCAACGAAAAGGCCGAGCTTTTGCTAGCGTTGGAACACCGCAAGGAGAGAAGAAAGAAGTTGGAAAGTGAAGATGAGGGAGAAGTTTCGGACGACGGAGAAGGCTCCAGTTATGCTGGTGATTCTGTGTCCAGGTTCAATATGTACCGTGATGTGAGTTGATAATGTTGTTGTGTGTGAGATGCGTTTCTCGCGATGATGCAGTTAAAGTCAATTTTCCCCCCAATCATTTCACACCTTAGCACTCACACTAAGAAAATAATAACAGGTGATGGTGAATAGACGGCGCTTGAACTTGGTCTTAGATCTGGATCATACTTTGGTGCACGCAATCAATGGTGATTTTAGCAACTTAGGTAAGGATTTTGCAAAAATTATGTTTCAGAATTGTGGGAACGGTGGGACCAGCATCCATACGCTGAAGTTCAGACCCTTTCTGAAGGATTTTTTAAAGTCAGCCAGCGAAATAGGCTACGATCTGACTGCCTATACAGCCGGAGTCCGTTCATATGCAGTAAGCGTATGCCGAGCAATCGAAGAATACGTAGGAGTAGGCTCAATCTTCGGGTCGCGAATCGTCAGCCGGACAGATACACCGGACATATGTACCTTCGATGATTTTGGGAACATGATGTGCGTAAACAAAAGTCTCAAGAGAATAGTGGGAGACGGGGGTGGTACTAGTGTCATTTTGGACGACACTGAAAAGGTTTGGTGCAGGTGAGTTTGGAGAAAGTGGCCAATAGAGGTATTAATGGAGGCATTATTGTGCTGAGAGTCTACTCACTCTGCGCTAAAAATGTCTGCTGTGCCCAAAAAATGACGATTGACAGAGAATGGGATGAGAGCGGGTTCGCTGGCAGACGAGAAGGAGAGCCCCCTCCCAACTTGCTGAGCATCAAGGCTTATGACTACTGGACGAAATACGGGGGTGTAGTGAATTTTCGAGAAGTCAACAACTCTGCCGGAAACTCAGTAGGTGAAGAAAGCAAAATTGAGACTGAAGAAATTGAGAAAGAGCGACATCTAATGTGGTCCCTCAAAGTTTTGAAACGACTGCACGACGCTTTCTACACCGCCTTCGATAGTGGAAACAAGAAGGTGACTGTGATGAATGTAATGAGGACTTTGAGGGGCACTGTACTGAAGGGTTACAGAGTCGTTTTGAGTGGCGTTGTCCCCCGACATACCCTGGCAACACCTCAGCAACGAAATAAAAGCATTTTACCTCCTCGACACGATGAAATTCGGTATATTGAGGAACTCGGAGGACGTGTTTTCAGGGACCTTGCAAATTTCGGCCACAGACACTCACGAATTGTTACACCTCGGGACAGATATAGGAGACGCCGGGAAGTTCTAATTAGAGGCAACAAGAGCGAAAGTAGCGACAAAAACAATGGCGTCCGCATGCTGACAGGGAAGGAAAAAGAAGCCGAAGCAAAAGGAGTCAGAATCGTCAATGTCAATTGGCTCAGAACTTGCTGGTGGAAATTGGAGGGAGAAAAGTGGGAAAGCCAATACGAAGTAGGAAAAGAGGAAGAGGCCTATGAAAGCAGTGAAAGCGAAGAAATTTATCAGTCGGATGCAGAAGACAGGGGGGGGGACAAGAGGGTTGTTGAAAAGAGTAACAAGAGGAAACGAGAGAATCAGCGTAGTGATGATGACGACGTTGGCGATGATGAGGATGACAGTAGTACTGACGATGATCTGCTTGTACAGCTTGAAGAAGGCTTCAGCAGCGGAGATGAGATTTCCCAGGTGGTGTCCCTCACAGGCACTGAAAAATAGTAAAGTTGGTAAAAAAGGTTGCATCTTTGCTGCACGAGTAAGAGCAAAATCAATCGATAAATTATGCAAATATGGCAATCGCGTGAAGGGGGGAAACTTTGCTGTCGAGGTGAGATATGCAAACTCAGCCAAAATCAGTTATTCCATTGCAACCAAACAGTTCCATTAAAACAATTTACATGTCGAGGGGAGTTTTCCCGTTCGAGTCGCGGTCATCTTCACGAACGCCGTATGCCTTCAGTATCTGGATGATCGCTTCGCGCTCGTATTCGTGCGCCCAGAACATGGGTCCTCTTCCGTCTTGGGAGCGGACATAGGCTGCCGCTGGTTCATGCTGAAGCAGCTGAAGCAAATTTTCCTGATTATTATCCTTGATGAGTTGCCACATGTTTGATGTATAGTCATTGTCAGCCCAGTCTTTGCCTACATCAACTCGCATTTTCTCTCGCATCTCCGGTGTAAACTCTACCTTGCGTGGCTCGTCTTCCTCCACCTCGACAAAGTCTTTTTCATAATCCTCTACATCCTCATTTTCCCCACTAACGGCTGCCTTCATATTTGCTTCCCTTGCCAACTCCATCTCACGGCGAGCCTTTGCCTTCGCTGCTGCCTTGTTAGGATCCTGCATGTTCTCGTGGTACGCCTTCTGGTAAGCTTCGGCGTCCTCCTTGTCCTTCTTGGCATTGAAATCTTCGAGCTGTGCGAAATCCTTTTTTTTGCTGAGAACTGTGCGGAGGGCAGGAGGGTACTGACCCTTGCAGTACCAGCACGTGGGGCAATCACAAACGCGGTTTTCAGGATTAGCCACCCACTCCTTGGATTCGGCAGAAACGCCCAAAACCTTGAAAATGCGCACCTTCCCGTATTTGCTACTGAAAACCTCCTTAAAGCGATTAGGGTCAGCTTTCACCCCTTGCTTGGCGTTGTGCCCATGCAGCTTGTACAGTAAGCTCTCGCCCATCTTGGGAGACGGCGTCCCGTACTTGTCTATGAACCCAAAGCTCCTGCAAGTCGGGTCGCCTGGGCAGACGTCCCTGTAGACAGAATTGGCGATGCGTGCCATGTGGGGTGACTTAGCTAAATCATCACCACCTCCTCCAGCCCATATTAAGACGTAGTCAGCGAGATGACGGAGGATTCTGTGAGATTCTTTCTCCGGCCCAGTCATACACTTTCCAAGGAGAGCAATGTGCTCATGGTTCCAAGTGTTCCCATCTGCAATGGTCGTACGGTTGGCGATACCGGTTATTTGATAACCATAATCCCACCATGCCATGACACGAGCATCTTCGGGGGTATTGTCGCGGAGCCAGAAATATGCCTCGCGGTAGTCGTCGATGATAATCGTCTCTCCAGTCCGCAGTTGTGCCTTGAACATTATGGATGGATTGCTCAGAGCCTCACTCATTTTGTAACAATAGTCCTTGAATGCTCCCCCTTGGACATAGGTGATGATGAGAATGACTACGGCCAAAACCTTTCGAAGCAGTTGTCCCTGCTCGCTGCGGTATATCTTTTTGGCAGGGATCATGATCTCATCAGGGACAGCAAACGCAGAAGCAGACGCGGATGAAGGCTTTTTATCGCCGACCTTCTTGCTGCTGTTCTTCTTGTTTTTCTTGGAGCTTCCGTTAGAGTTGCTTCCATTTGAGTTTGAAACGGCCGCGCCGGAAGGGTCATCGTCCTTAGCCCCCTTGTGTGCCCCTTCCATCTCCCCTGATACGGCGCTAAGGAGCTGTTCGATTGCCCACTGCAATGCAAGGCCAATTGCCCAACCACCACAGGAGCTTGCGACAGGGCCAAGGAGGATGATGAGACGGACCATTTTAGCCGAGAAGAAGTAAGCAACCGCGCCATATATTGTTAAAAACAACTTCGCATCGGTAATCTTGTAGAAGCAGAGAAACCAGCCAACAGGAGCAATAGAAGTGAGTACATTTAGGTACTGGTAGTATGCTTGACTGCTGGCCGGCTGGTGTTCGGCAACACTGTCAACGAGAGGGTTACCAGTCCTCGTGTGCTTGACAAAAAGACCACGAATCCTAGAGCTCAAAGGGCCAAAGTAACCCTGCGGAGCGCAGAGGATGAGAAAAAAGGAGACGCCAAGCGCTATTGCGTAGAGCTTGGCGCGAGCAGCCATTTTCTCCTGGAAAGTAAACAATCCTTTCCTGCGAATAGTGTGCTCTGCGAAAGCAATGACCTGGATACCGACAAAGACTGCCAGCGATCCCAGTTGTTCTAGCGATTTTAGCGGAGTAAGACCGACAACAGGGACTTGAATCGCTCCAAGTGTTCCGATGATGTAAAAGAGACTGAACGACATGTGAAGTTTGCTGCTGAAACGACCAAGTCCAATGAGACAAGCGCAGTGAACTCCGACCATATTTAGGACAAAGACGTAGCCACCCCAAGCGGCAACCATATAAACGTAGGCAATCCCAGCGAGGCCTCCGATCCACCAGGAAGATTCATTACGAAGTGAGCGGACCCATAAGTAAAAGGTTGTCATCATGGCAAAAAGAGCAATGCTGCATGTGGATTGGTCACAGTGAGTTACTCGCGTGTTTGTATATGCTTGTAGAAATGTGATAATGTTTGCGACCTTGGTCCTCTCGTCTCGTTCCTCGTCCCCCATTCCCTCAAAAGCTTACCTCTCATTGTCGTAGCCACCGCCAATGGATCGCATGAGGTGCGCAGGAATAATGCCCATGACCGCGAGAGCTGCGATGGCACCGTCGACACTGCCAGATATTTCAAAGGTGAATAGACCTGTGACACCGGAGGCGACGGCACCGAACCAAGCGGGGACAAAGCAACACACATCATTCAAGCTCATCTCTAGGCCAGAGAGAAGAGGGGAGAGCTTTGAGAGCATCGACAACACGTCGCAAATGAAGCAGGAGGTCATCTGAAGTCCTGGATATATCGTGGTTCCCACGGGTCGGCCTAGAGGGTACCAGGACTGGTAGTCAAACCATGTAAAGAATTTGGCAAGTCCATTGCTGTGGAGGTACTCTGTGGCCCGGTAATTAAACCAAGGGTCAAACTCATGAATCACCCTCCCATAGTCGTTGATGGCGTGAAGGCGGAAGGTGTAAGCAAGGTTTAGGAGGTAGACAATTATAGCAAGGCGAGTGGGAAACAGGATCAACTCCTTTGGCGTACTGGGGATGAGCGATGAGAGGCCCATTGTGACGAAGAAAGGGGGTATGGGGGGGTGGGGGGGACTCAAGAACGCTGGGAGAAAGGGAGTTGCGATAAAAGTTACGCGATCGATTGCAGAGGGAGAATATCAACCTTTTGTAGGTGAAATCAGTGAGCGGCTACCGGCCCAAAAAAATGGGGTCTCCAATGGAAAAGTTGGAAGAGCTCTAGCGCAACAGTCTTTACCGATTTTTCATTAAAGAACTTCAGGACACATCCAATAGTATTCACTGATAGCTACAGCGACCAGCAATAGTCATCGTAACACTCCTACCTTAAACGGACCAACTCAAAGTAGTGAAAACGCCCCTTTTCACGTGGCTATAACTTCTCCTCACGTCGACGAAAGTACGGTCCGAGCTATACGAGAAGGTCACCCTTGTCCTTGCCGATCGAATCAACCTATTCGGACCATACTTTCATGTCGATGCAAACCTTCCGCGACCGCATTACCATGTTGGTCGATAATGCTGCAAAACAGCCACAAAACCTGCTGGTACAAAATGAGAGAAACGGCCAACGGGGTACTAAGGACGGATTCCGGGCCGGTGCTGCTATTGTTCAGCGCGCTGGGGTATGCTTCCCAATCGGAGATGAAGCAGGCAGCTAAGACATCGAGATTCAAGCTCACAAACGGAGATAATTTCGAACCTTTCGGAGTGAAGTTCGAGAATTACGGAGGCACACATGGCCGCCCCTTCCTTCTACTCGCCGGATCGAGCGGAAGAGATTCCAAACTACTGAGCGTGAAGCTTCAAACCGCGTGTATTTCTCAATTTGTCATTATCAGTCGAAAGCAGTTAAAAGGGGTCCAGGCTCTGCGAACACCTCGAGTATCCGGATGAGTCTATCTTATCGGATAGAAGAAAATGCGCTGTGTGATATTGGAGCGGAGAATTCCTACGATCCAGGAACAGATCCGTCGGTGATGAACTCGTGAGCCGTGAGGGAGAGAGATTACTATATTGCCCAACATTCGATTCGCCCACCCCCCCAAACTTTACTTCAAATGTATGCAAATTTATGCCCATCTATTAAATCATTCTATGAAGTCATTTTTGCCGCTGCCAGGTTGTGGTCTGCAAGGCTTGCCTCTCTCATGAATTTCTCCTCGTAAACAGCGACAGGGGCGCCGACAATTTCGTCTCTAAGAACTACCCCAAGCCCAGGAAGTTCGCTAGCCTTCATACAAGCGACGCCTTGGTCATTTTTGTACCTTGCAGGAGCTCCGGTGGCAGTACTCACGCTGACGTAGCTGTTGAAGTCAGTGCACGCCAGTCGGTACTGTTCGGGGGTCGAGTGCGCAAGACTCGCAATAGCGGCAGTAGTCACATCCCCCCCCCAGCTGTCCTCGAGATTCATCGGAACTCCCAGCGTGCAGGCCAAGTCCCGGATCTGTTTCGCCTTTGTCAGTCCCCCCACCTTGCTAATCTTGAGGTTGATGGCGTCAATCGCTCCATCGTGGTGCGCCTTCATCAACATGTTTATGTCGTTAATATTCTCGTCGAGGATAAAGGGCAAGTCCGTGCGTCTCCGAATCGACAAACACTCCTCGTAGGTTCTGCAAGGCTGCTCTATGTAAACATCAATGTCTCGCACCGCCCTGACCACGCGCGCAGCCTCTCCACTCAGCCAGCCCGTGTTAGCGTCAGCAATAAGCAGCTCTCCCGGCTGCATTTCCGCCGCGACAGCCTTGATTCGCAATATGTCCGTGTCCGGATCGCCCCCAACCTTGAGCTGGTATTTGCGGTATCCCTGCGCACGGTACCCAGCCACGTTGTGAGCCATCTGCTCAGGACTCTCCTGGCTGATTGCCCTGTACAGCTCCACCTCGCTGCCATACCTTCCACCCATCAATACGCACGTGGGCAGTTTCGCAGCTTTGCCGAGAATATCCTAGAGAGGTGGGATTGGGGGGGTGGGATTGGGGGGGTGGGATTGGGTGGGTGGGGTTGGGGGGGTGGGAATGGTGTGATGCGTGCATTATTTAGTTAGTGGTGGTAATGCGTTGGTGATGGGTTGTTAAGGGGTGGCAAACAAAAAAAGTAAATCACTCGGCTGAGGGCAAGTGACCAGACAGCGATAATGAGTAGTACTGGAGCCGGCTGACACACACAGAGGTTCACCAAAGAGGGACATTCACTGACACTGACACTGACACTGACACTGACACTGACACTGACACTGACACCTCACACCTCACACCTGACAACTGACAACTCACCCAACAAGCAATATCAATCGCTGATTTCGCGTAAGGGTGCCCCAATAACGACTTATCCATCAACATGTTCACGTTCCCCACATTTCTAGGGTCCTCCCCTATTAAATGAGGAGCCAACTCAGCGATGCACGTACGTGCACCCTTCCCAAACGCAGGAAGATAAAACGGACCCAGGGGAGTCACCTCCCCCACGCCATAGATACCCGGATCGTCTGTCTCGATCTTCACGATCGTGCAATCAAACGTCTCCACACCCTTACCACCGCTCCATTTGTACGTCTTCTCGTGCAGAGGTAGGTCCACTTGGTACACACTGATCTTTGTGATCTTCATCGTGTATCGGGTATCTTCTCTCAATTAGCTGCTAAATTACCGCCTGATCTGTCTTAAATTATAGAAATTCTCCGCTCTAATAATAATACCACGCGCACGCGCACACGCAATTTTTCAAAGGTTTCAGACACTTCAAGGAGCTTAATTTTATCTTAATAAAGAATGTGAAAAAAATGGGCCAAAAAAATTTCAGTTTCATTCATTTCTTTGGTTTCTTAGCAGCCCCCCCGAAGAAGGAGGCGAGGCTTTTCATCCCCTTGGTATTAATTTTTTCGAGTTTGCGTTTCTGTGCGTCTTTCTTTTTGTCATCTTCGATTTGCTTTTCTTTCTCCTTCTTGATATCATCGATCGTCGCCCCCTTCTTCCCAAGTGTGTACTGTGCCATGTTATTCTCATCAGAGACTTGGTCATCAGCCCAGGGTGTCAAGCTGTCGTTCTCCTTGCCCTTTGACGCCGACGCCTTCGTTTTCATCTTATTTGATAAGATAGACTCATCCGCATACTCGAGGTGTTTGCAGAGCCTGGACCCCCAGCTTGTTGTCAAGTACTCGCATACCATTTGGAGGGCAATTTTCTTAATCTTATCGTCCTTGGCAGCCCCTGTTTTCTGATTCGACTCCGGGGAGACGGCAACGACAGTACTGGTTGGGGCAGCAAAAGCACTTTTGGCACCCCCCTCACCCGCCGCTAAAGTAAAGGTTGCATCGAACGCGCCACTCGTCTCATTCCTGCCCCCCACCCACATTTCTTTTCTCTTCTCTGATCGCTGCTTCAACAAGGCATACACCCGCTCGTATTTGGCGGACAGCCAGGAGAGAGTTTTCTCCGAGGAAAACTTGAAGAGCAGCATGTCGTCGCCCATTACGTCCGACGTCGTACATATCTTCGAGAGCATTTGCTCCGTAACAACCTTCTCAGGTAACACTCCCTCTCCTTCCAGGACGCTCTCAATTTGATCCCAAGGCGAGAGCTTCTCTGCAGCCTTCTCCAATGCCGGCAAAATCACAAAGAGAGGATCGATCGGTGTTGCGATATTGACGCTTCCATTCGACACCAGGTTGTTTGAGGAGAGGATAGAAGAATACTTGGAAGGGACGAGGCTGTTGATTTCCAGGAGCTTCCCGTCTCTCAAAAGGGCTGCCTGTTTCAGTGAGGTTCGAGGAGAGGTAAATTGAGCAGTAGTGGACACAGACGTTGTCTCCGTGGCGGATTTATGCGCGGAAATCGTTGGAATAACCAGCAAATTCATTAATAAGAACCTAAGCTCGATCTTTTGGCGGTATCGTAAAACGTCTTTAAACTCCCCTCTCGAAACTGATGTGCTCTTTTGTGTTGTTCAGAACGCAAATAATTTCGTTTTGACGGTCGGTTGAAGCGTTTTCGGAGATAAATAGTTCAAATCAAGCAACAATGTGATCTAATGCTCAAATTCGATAAAATCCATTTTCACTTTTCAGAGCTTTCGCAGAAGAAGGTAAGCGATGATGCAGGACTTTTTTTAACCCGATCCAGCTAACACAAAAGCCCTCCAAAACTCTACTCTACCTTTTTCATCAATGTTTGATCTGTATGAATTGTAAAAATCTCCGCCAACTCGCTTTCAACCTCGCCAAATTGACACCGATGGCACCCTAAAAAAACGTAATTCGAACACAAAATGTTGCTAAAATGACACAGATGATGAAGCTCATTCTCATCACCCTGTCCTTAAGCCTCACGGCGTCGTTCCAGCCCCTTGCTGTGCCGCGTGTGCAGAGCAAGAAATTCAGCGACGCAGCTGATGTGGCTGTTGTTGAGGAGCCGGTCGCTGCAGAGCCTGCTCCCGTTGCTGCCACCTCCGGACCGGTTCCTTGCTTCGGCGAGACGCCTTTCATCGGTGGGCGATATTTTGTGAGTCAGCTTGCTCGTTTAATCTTGTCTTGAAAGCAAAAAATGTGAAGTGATTGCGGGGGAGGTGTTTTGCCCAAGAGTGTTTTGCCCACGCCTGTCCGCCCCATGTCGCCCTCTTTAATAACCCTAACCCGTTTAATTCAATTACGAATAACGTCTTGCCCACCACAAATTCAGGTCGGCGAGGCGTACTGGAATCGGCTGACCTCCGATCTGGGCTCTGCTGATACAGGAAAATTCATTCGGGCCGCTGAACTCAAGCATGGGAGGAGTGCAATGGTGGCAACCGTTGGCTTTGCATTTCATAAGCTTGGGCTCACGCTGGACCACATCTCGCCCCATGAATATTTGAGCGTCACGGAGGGAGTAAAGTGAGTTGAAAAGCGCAAGATCTGTCTACGAAACACCCACACGAAACCCAAACACGCTCTCACACACACTCACACACACTCACACACACTCACACACACTCACACACACTCACACACACTCACACACACTCACACACACAGGGGAATGGCCTGTGGTGATGTTGGCTCTGCTTATGCAAACGGTGCTTTCGGCCTCGAAAAGGACCTTTTGAAGGTGAGAAATGTGAAAGCAAGGGAAGAAGCTAAGCATTTGTCGTATCTAACCTCGCTCGCGCATCTTGCACTTGCAGGCTGAGATTTATCTGAAGACGGGCATGAGGCTCCACGATGCGCCGAGCGCTCGCAATTTGGGCCTCTTGTTTCTGGCCAATAATCGCATTGGAGAGGCACTGCCTGTCCTTTCTACGGCCGTTCAGATGGGAGACTCCGATGCTCGCGAAATTTTGGAAAGTGTAGTTAGCGAGGCGAAACAAAAAGAGATGGAAATGCTGGAGAAGCTAAGAGGCTTCGCGAAAATGGGCGACGAGAAGGCGATTAAATTGCTGAGTGAGTTTGAGGCAAATCAGAGTACGAGTACGTAGCGAGTAAATACTTTAGATGGAGGAGGCTTGTTATAGATTTTTGACTTGGGGATGGGGAATCATTTCGTTTCAAATGCTGTCTTCGTTCCATTTTCGTTCGTTCGCACACTACGTTTGCTCTGTAAGTTCACAACCCTTCCTCCGCCCCTCCTCCATCAGATACATTTTCCGTTTTCATCCTAATTATCTCCTGCTTTTTCTCCCCTCTCTCCCGCAGTTCAGTCCTTTTCGGCATAATATTAGCCACATTTCGGTTCGTCGTATAGAGCATGGCTGTGGAAGGGGGGTTGTCGAAGAAGCACATCATGTGCCAGACTCCATTCTATGTGAAGGTGTGTCAGCGAGCCACCAATTGCGACATGCCCCAAGCTTGTAACCCTATTGATCGCTCCTCACAGCCAACATTGCACCCCGGTTTTTACTTACCTTGAGTCTGAAGAAGACGCACCACAGAGTGATTGCAGCTATTGTGCAAGCAAGAACAAACATTAGCATTGCGGCGCCTACCGAGGACGGCACCTCCTCGCTACAACACATACTGTTAACCACATCCGAGACAAGGTTTTCGGCATTATCCAAATTTTCATTCGTGTTCTTGGCCATGCCCCTAAAATCATCGTCTGTAGAGAGAGTGACAAGCTCGTTGTTGCAGTAGCTGGTATCGAAGGAATAGTAACACTGAAACGTCTCGTTGACCTCCCGGCGGTTGATGGCAAACGGTGTGTGACAACAAGGCCCTGCCGCTTTTTTCCCGCTCCCAAATAACTTGTCCTCGTCCCAAGTGCCCACGTCAATATTGCAGTGGAAGGCTTCATCACCCCACCCAGTGAATCCATCCTCTCCAATGGGCATCAATTCTGGCACAGGCGTCTCCTCTTCCACATCTTTCAGCTTGATCACCAGTTTACTCTCGTATGATATGCTACAATAGCAAAGAAAAATCTGATGTGAGCGCACAAACTCCTGTACTGGGCTTAACCCTAACTTCTTTTTTAAAGATTTTCGTCTCCCACCCTCCCCCCTCACCTGTCCTTAATTAATTTGTCTACCACCAAGCAATCAACTGGTCCTTCCCATTTGTTGGCGGTGGTTACGCTATCTATGGTGGAGTAGAAGAATCCTAGCCCGAACAGCCCCGCCGTGATCAGGCAACAGAGTGTGGAAATTATCTCCCCAGGAATGGGCCGGACCTTCTCTGCCCTCATCTCCGGGCTAATGCTACTGGGGTTGCATACATCAATCGTGTGATAAATGAGCTTGACAAAAGATTTGATATTATCCACTGCTACTTTCACTGGATTTTTCTGCGATCGAAGGGACGGTTTAGATGGTCTATTTCAGGTTGGCTCGGGTCTTATGTTGTCGAGATTCTCACCTTTCTATTCTTGGCCAAGATATCCCCCAGCATCTCCTCATGTTCGTCGGACCCGAGAGGCCCAGGAGAAACTTTTCCAAGCATAGGCCGCTCGGCCGTGTTTTCCTTGTCGATCAATGCGGAGGCATTCATTGTACTTTTTGTCGAGTGTGTTGAGAGTTGAGGTGAAGAGCCTGTGAGCTGAAATTAGAATTTATTACTTTGAATTAATGTATAGACGGGACCTCAATGTATATTATTGCTATGATGGGGGGTTTTTTCTAGGAATTTGTCAACATTTGACTACCATTACTTGACTCAATCAGAAGGCCAGGCGGCGGTTTGCACAAATTTTAATAAGTAACTTTTCACAAAAACTATCAGTAATAAAGCTTGCTTTCTTGATCGACTGCTCTCTTGGTTTACTTTACTTCTGGAAACTGGACAGTTTGGAAACTTTATTTCTCTAACTTCCTTTATTTAAAATGGACAACATCTCTGCTGTAGAAGCCTCTATATTTGATGCCGAAGCATACTTGGCATCTGCCCCCCTCTCTACTTCCGCCCCTACGACAACCATGATAACTAATCCTCCTCCGTCTGTTTCAGTCCCCTTCGACGATTCGTTGGACCTAGAGGGGGAAAGGGATGACAATTCTTTGGAAGAGAAATCAATGAGGGACAGTCTTGAGGCAATTAGGATTAGCAACAACCTTCCACCACCATTAAGAAGTGAAAACGACGACGATATTGATGAAAATGATATCGAAGATGACAGCATCGAGATAACACCGCCGCTTCCGCCGGCGCAGCAACGAAATGAAGAGCAAATATTCTATGCCTCTGACGTCAATCGTACCGTAGCACCAGCCGTTGCTTGGACCCTTGACCTCGACCCCAATCTGACAAAGGGGAAAGCCACAAAACCTGTTCTCTCCTCCTCTTCTCGTCCTTCTCCTCGGCACCAGGTCAATAAACCAACAACAATCACGACAATGAAGAAGGAACAAACAATGGCAACGAAGAAATCGACGGCCAAAGTCGTCAACAATGTCGGGAAAACGCTTACCCGATCAGCTATCGAAGGAATTGAGGCTTCCCGCAAAGAGGAAACATTTGTGCCCGTAGTAAATGCGAATGCCCGGGTGACATCGATTCCGTCAGAGGGAGGAGTACACTCTCGGCTAAGTGCGGCAGCTGTGGCTTTGGGAGAAAGGCAGCGTCAGAGAGAATCGGAAAGGATAAGAGAAGAGGCACGCAGGGGAGAATTCAGTTTCAAGCCAAAAATTACCAAGAAGGCTGACAAGAGGAAAGGGGACATAGAAGCCACGAGGGAAAGGCTTTACAGGGACGGTGAGGAGAGGAACGTCATCAGGGAATGCACGAGGTATCATCTCAAGGAGCAGCAGATGTCGGAGTATACCTTCAAGCCCGAAACAAATACTGGTAAGAAGATCGTCTCCAAACCTGCTCACAATAAACCAATTTACGAGAGGGTGGGAGATATTGAGAGGGAGAGAATGGAAAAATTGGAGGGGGTTAAAAAGAAGGTCTGGGGGGGGGAGGGCTGCACATTTCGACCACGTATCAATAGTGAAAATGTCAATAAAAGCAAGAGCAGCAGTGGCGATAACGATTATGGTAATAATAACAATAGCTTCAACACTGACGATGGAAGCTCAATTAGTACAATTGTCCGACCTGCCCCGGGCCCTCGGCTTCACTCTGAGAGTGCGCGCAATAAAGAGAGGATGGTCCTAAGGGCAGAGAAGGTTGAAGAGGAAATGCGTGCTGTAAATACCTTCCGTCCGAAGCTGTGCGCAAAGAGCGAGCAAATCGGGAGAGGGATGGCAAAGGAAAAGGGAGATTTCATAGAGCGCCAGAGGAAGTGGGAAACTGTGCAAGAGAAGAAGAAGCTGGAAATGGAGTTTGAAAGGAACAAAACGATGAGAAACTACTTCAAGCCAGAAATCGGCAACAGCAAGAAAATTGTTAGAGAGAAAAGGAAAGGACAGATAGTGGAGAGTAAGGCGGAATTGGTGGAGAGGCTGAGCGTGAAAGACAAAGAAGCAATCGAAGAAAACAGAGAGCTTAAGCAGGAAGAGCTGGACAGGATGTTCAACTTTCAGCCTGAGATCAACAATGTCTCTAGGGCGCTTGCCACAGAAAGGCGCAGCGTAGAGGAGCTCTGCGAGAATCCGAGAGGAAAATTGGTGAGGGAAAAGGCGAGGAAGAAAGAGGAGGAAAGGAGGAGGGAAGAGTGTAGCTTCAAGCCTACTGTGATGCCTCCTCCTCCTCCAGTAGAAAATAGCACCAAAAATGATAAGGTCGAAAAGACCAGTGAGAAGATCGACCTCAAGGATGTAGAGAATCTGACCCTGCAAGTCAGCCGATATAACGCCGCTCGGGAAGAAAGGAGGCAAGCGTCTATCCGCGAAAGGGAAAGGGACGAGCTTAAGGACTGCACTTTCAAGCCGAATTTGGCCACAAAAAGGGGAGAGAGAGAGAACTGCGGTAAGCACGCGAACCAAAAAAGTGAGGTTCAGCAAGGTGGGGGCAACAACGACAGCTACGTGAGGATATCGCACGAAAGAAAGAAGAAGAATAAGGCTGTCGTAGTCCGTGGGCTCGGTCGATACCTCGAGTTGAAGCAGCTCGCCCACCAGAAGGAGCGTGATCAGAAAGAACGCGAAAGGCGTGCCTATGGTGTTACCCGTGCATCCGCTGCAGACAAGTACCCGGATGGCACGACTCAAGTGCGGGCTTTCCGGTTGAGTGAGGGAGGAGGGGAAGAACTGAAAAGGAGGCTGAAGGAAGAGAGGGAAGAAAGCTTGAGACGACAGTGCACCTTTCGACCAGAAACGGTGGAAAGAAGGAATCGGGAGGTTATTAGAGCGCTGCTTGAGGAGGATGAGGAAGAAGCAGGCGATTTGGAGTATTAATGAGATACTGTTAAATATGTACACGTAAAAGGGCTATTTTTTAGATGTTTGGTTTGAGATCTTCTACATTTTCCTACTCTTTCGGGCGGTTCGACCCCCCCACCCCCCCCCCCACCAATTTGTCAATGAAAAAAACTGGGATTAAATTGATCAATGAGCACAACACAATGAGCATTTCTAGTGGCCGCGTTGACTCCCCTACAGCCCCTGTATAGCCGATTGTTTTCGTCAGAAGGGCACCAAATTCGTTACCAACAACCCCAGCAAAATTGAATATACTCATCATAGTGGCGAACAAAGATCCTTCGATGCCCGGCGGGCATAGTGATGAGGCGAGTACTAGAATCGGGAGGAATGCAAGCTCGGCTAATACTGTAATGACGGCGTCATCACCAAATACAAAGAGCTTATCGGGGATCCCCAAAGTTTGGTTTAGGTGCGAGATTAAAATCAGCGGCGATAGTGACAGGGGGAAAGCAGCGAATCCGCAGAATTTTAAGAGTTTCTTAATGTCGACCGCGCGAAGGAATTGACGGTAGATTAGTATCCCGACAAGTCCACTGATTGCTGTGACAAGCTTGACCTTTCCCAGGGTGTCCGGAGAAAAAAATAGGGTATTGGTCAGGTAGAAGAAGAAAGCAGAATCAGAGGAAGGCGTTGACTGCCAAAGAAATATCCACAACATCGGTGAAATTATCGCCGGAGATATCAGCGCTTTCTTGAGCAATGTGAACTGGGTGACTTCATCATCATTCGCTTCGTTTGCGATTGTTGAACTTTTTCGCTTGGAAACAGGTTCTTCGTCAACAAATAATGCACTCAGAAAAACGCCAAGAGGCAAAAAACTGCTCACTTCGAACACGCCTCTCGGGCCAAGGATCTCAATCAATTGACCTGAAAAAAATGCGGCGATGATAGCGCCTATAGAACTCGATATCCAGCACAGAGACTGCAAATTTCCCGCCTGATCATCTGAGTTGGAGCGACTTCTTTCGACAACTATCGAGTCGGCTACCACATCTGTAATAGCAATACTCAAGCTGCTCATCGTCACCGCGGCAATCAGCGAGGGTACGTCGGCTACAATTGTTGCCTGCGAAACAGAGAACTGAGCTGCTGAAGCAGCGCATGATGCCAGGAACAAGTAGCTCTTCCTCCGGTAGTCAAAGAGGGGGACATTATCCGTCAAAAACCCGTACAGTGGCTTGATTGTCCAGGGAATAGAAATAATTCCAGCAAGTGCAGCCAGTGTCGAAGCATCGAGATGAAACTCGTCCTTCAAAATGTAGGTAGTGGCAAGTCGAGAGAGAGTCAAGGCCCCCTGGATAAAGTATATCGTTGTTATCGAGAAAAATATAGGAAGAGGGAGTCCAGCTAGTAGTTTTTTATCTTCTTTGTGACCATCACTCTCCTCAGGACGAAGTGGTGGCTGCTTTGTGGGTTGTAAGTGAACACGTGTAGGAGTAAGCTTTCTTGGATGCGTCAGTGGACACCGTACAAATGCGTGAGTAGTTCTTACGCAACAGAGGGCGTATAGTACAAAGGAATATCGCATCGCATATTTATGATTTACCACACGGAATTAATGCGACAAAAAAACGAAGAAAAAGCTCATCGAATTAATTCTGCACCCCTCCAAGGTGTTACCGAGAATTGTCCATGGGTTTTATCCGTGCTGTGATCATCCTTTACGCTGCGGTGAATGTGAAGCACTACATAGAATTCTGCACCCCTCCAAGCTGTACCGAGAATAGGATATGTTATCATCCCTTTCTTCTTCCAGGCTCGACTGTCCATATGAGAGTTTATAGCAACTCAGAATCGTGCGGGCTACGATATAACGAAGCAGCGTTGTATAATTCTCAACCTTTTCAAGTATCCTCCTCGCAAACGATTGAATTATCCGTGACTGTCCCGGATTGCTATCGTGAGAGAATTTCTCTGGATGATGGGTTGAGAGAGCTGGGCCTGAGGATTGACGTTTTAGCCTATGGCGACCAACTCGTTGGCAGTGTTCGTGTGGACTTGACCAAGTTGGACGAAAGCAAGGAATTGTTCATTCCAAAGTTCAAATTCTTCCATGAACCCGTAGTCATCCGATATTTGGGGGAGAGTCGCGATACGCGTGGGAGGCGAGACCTCCCAATTCGGTTGATGAAGAGCGACCGCGACGACGATTTTTTTTACTTTTCTGAGTTGATGATAGACGAAATCAGCGTAAGAGAAAGTCTTTGGGTGGAATTGGCTCGGCCTGACCCTGAAATGGCCGACAAACCGCCTGTTAAGTTCAAGCTGAAATGGACGTCAATTTCCCTTTTCCGGTGGATCTTGATCAACGAAATCAAGCGGAATATGAATATTTTGTCCGCCTTTTTTCGCCCCGCTGAGCTGGACGAAATTCGATATCTCATCAGCGACGACCACATATATCGCTTTGTTCTGAGCAATATTATTTCGTGGGCTCATCTCTTCTTGTCATTCATGGCCTTTAAGAACGATGTTGGATTCTTTCGCCGAAAGAATGATCTGAAAGGAATCTCTAGATCCACGTTCATCAGCAGTTTCGCTTGCTCTCTCGTGATATTTCTTTATCTTTGTGATGGAGGTGGGACGAGCAGCTTAGTTCTCATCAGTGTCGGAGGGGGTGTGCTTGTGGACGGTTGGAAGTTATCAAAACTCCTCAAACCCCGCTTGAAGTTTGTTCTCAAATTCGTCCCCATGGTGGTATTTGCCCCAAGTACCTCGGGCGAAGTCGAGTCTAATGCGCACGACCGCGTAGCCACGAAATACTTGAGCCTTCTCCTATTTCCCCTGGTGATTGGTTCAGCTCTCTACAATTACAAATTTTACGTTTACCGTAGCTATTGGAGTTGGTTTATCAGTAATGCTGCAAATGCCGTGTACACCCTCGGGTTTATCGGGATGTGTCCACAACTTTACATCAATTACAAGCTGAAGAGTGTGGCTCACCTACCAATTCGAATGTTTGTCTATAAGATCTTCAACACATTTATAGATGATGTGTTTGCATTTTTGGTTGAGATGCCCTTGAAACATCGCCTAATGACTCTGAGAGACGATGTTGTTTTTGCGGGCTTTTTATATCAGGCTTGGATTTACCGCGTTGACTACACCAGAGTGAATGAATACGGGATCGCTTTTGCGGAGGAACCGCAGGGAATAGTGGATGAGGGCACGTCTGTGAATGAAGGGGACGGCAGCGGTGGCGATGATGACGACGACAATAACGATGACAACAGCGACGATGACAACAGCGACGATGACAACGACAATACCATTGGTTTGAGCAAGAAACCAAAAATTTAGATGATTAAGTAGACTATAGAAGGGGGGGAATGGAGGACTTTTGGCCTACAAGTTAAATTTAGATGATTAAGTAGACTATAGAAGGGGGGGAATGGAGGACTTTTGGCCTACAAGTTCTTGAGCAAAGTAATTCTCAACCTCGACCAGCAGCTCCAATTTCGTGAGGCTCCGGGGCACCATCCCGACGGATAACAGAAGATCATTCAATTCTGTCGCAGTCATCTGCTGCAGTCGTCTACTCTTCACTTCGATATTACTCGCCTCGGCTGCTTCAAGTGCCGCCCTTGTCTCGCTAAGCTCTCTTAATGCGGATTCGAGCTCTGCGACAGCCTTCAGTCTCTCAGCTTCTTTCTTATTCAATTCTGCCTGTAGTTCACTCAGACTTGGTGGGGGGAGACTTGTCGGTCCAGCAGACGTATACTCATCAATGCTGTTCCGCACGGCAAACAAAACGAAAAGAAGTATAGCAGTCAATCCAAATGTTGCGTCTGGATTCGCCTCGACAAAGGCTTTCAAAGAGTTGAAGCCAATAGACAGCTCGTCGAAATCTTTCTCAAAGTTTTCCGTGAGCTGTGAAAACCCTGAAGTAGCTTTATTGGCATCAAAACCCTGCCAAATTGTGGCTTTTGGCTCGCTAGAGCTAAGAAATTCAACCAAAAGTGATGCAGGGCGGACGTGAAAGGAGTGAGAATATGTTCGTGGCATTAATTGCTTCTGGAAAGCAGACACACACACTGAGCGGAGTACCGCTGAGCAGAGGATTAGGAATTTTGGTCTGATCATTGCGAATATGAGAGAGGGAGATAGATTTGAGATTTATTTTTGATGCTTCAATCATCATCCTTCCTCACTCATCCTAGGCATACTTATAGCCCTTATCTATCTCTAACGAAGATTTTAATGAAATAAATCTCTCTATTGAGAAGAATTAAGCTTTTCGTCCCATTTAACCCCTAATCACTTTTCAGATTTGACATCGCTGCGAAGAAAGGTGGTGCCTCCACAATCAGCAGATTACGAGGCCCGGCCGGCCCCTCGAATTGGCTCCCGTGTGCAAATTGGCACCCGTGAGCTAAGTGCAGAATGGGGAATGGAAATGTATTCCACGTGGCCTCCACCATCGGCGAACTTTGAGTCCTGGCCTGCCCCACGAATTGGGGGTTTGATTTGTTTTGGGTTGGGGGCTCTCTTCTTCTCCTTCCGCCCCTGTCGTAAGAAACTGCGAAAGAGCAACAGGAAAAATGTAATCCTTTTTCCCATAGTGTTTGGATGCATATTTGGCTGCTGGTTGCATTTCTTTCCCTGTATCTGGTGGACTTGCGACCATACTTTCACCGATGGTGCTGGTGTTCGCATGGCAATTTGGTTGGTATCCTGGCTGTTATTGACTGGAATTGTGCTAAGCAACAACATTGCACGACGAGAGCGAAGTAGAATGTCCGGTAGTGTGGACGATACGTTGAGCTTTGACTCGTCGCAATTGATTTGAATTGGTGAAGTGTTAAATCAAAATATTTTTACCTGCCAATAAGATTTT
>ERZ651776.557-NODE-557-length-51508-cov-7.688631_pt1 | contig 51508 bp, 17 predicted proteins | sample MGYA00514761_ERZ651776 | MGnify/ENA metagenome assembly ERZ651776
CCGTAATTCACGCACAATCCGTGAACCGGGTCCTCCGAAAGGCAATGCTTGACGGCATCGTGAAAGGATGCATCTGACAAGCAAATATCAGAATTGCACTTGCACGTATTCAGAGGTCCATCATTCGCGTCCAAGCAGGAAAATCGCTCCAGAAACTTTCGAGCACCTTTAAACATTTCTTCTTGCAAAACGTAGGAAAATTCCCCCTTCCACATTGTAAGATCGCGTTGAAATATTTCAGCATTGCGGAACATGTACGTCGTGTTTTGAACGCTCCCGACATACCATTTTGAAATATCCTGATTAAAAGCCGTAGCGTCTTGAAACATGCCAGACATGTCTATAACCCGAGACGTATCCCATTTCGATATGTCCCGATTAAAAGACGAACAAGATGAGAACAAATTCGACATGCTGGTCACGTGCGATGTATCCCAGTTGGATACGTCTCCATTAAAGATGGGAAAGGCAGTGGCACGCGATCGACTCATATCAATCACGCGACTAGTATCCCACTGCGGCATGAGGCCATACTTAGTAGTCGTCAAGCCGTAAACAGAGCAAAGCCCAAAGAATGGATCCTCCGCCAAGCATCTCTCAAACGCAAGCTCAAAAGTTGCGCTGGTAATGCACACGTCAGACTTACACGAGCAAGTGCGCAGAGGACCCGAATCTTTATCAGAGCACGCAAACTTTGATTGAAACGAGGTGGCGTTCAGAAAGATATCTTTTTGAACTTTGTAGGTTGCCGGACCTTTCCATGCGGTCAAGTCCCGATCGAAACTTGAGGCGCCAAAGAACAAGCGCGTCATGGAGGTGACGTGGATGGTATTCCATCTCGTAATATCCGCATTGAACTCTGGAAACTTGGATAAAACGCTATTCACCACACTGCCATCGAGGATGAATCCAAGCGTGAAAGAACTCAGACCAAAAGCCTCATTCGTTGAACCCTCATTTAAATTCGTCGTCAGTCGCACAGTTGCCGTGCTTAACGAATGCGTTACATTGATCTGGACGTTGAGTTGCTCTTCACCCGATCCCCCGCCACATACGTTTGAGCCCTGATTATGATAGAATGGACGCGAAGTGTAGACGAGCGCATCGTCGATATATACGTAAAACTTTTCACCGTCCCAAGAATCGATTTTCACCAAGTTCACGTTCAAACTCAACTCAGAGTGCTCTGGCAAGTCAGAAAACGTCTTTCGCAATTCTGCGCCGTTACCAAGCTGGCCGTATCCTCCGAGAACATATCCGTAGCTGCCGCATTGCGTGCACGAAACGGTGTTCCCATTATTAAGCCATCCGTCAGAGGAACAACTTGAAGTGGTGTAGTCAAACACCAATGGATCAGTTTGTTGTATTGAGCCCATATTTGTCACGTTACTAACGTCCCAGTCTGACATGACGCCATATTTTGTCTTCACGAGGCCGTACTCAGTGCACAAACCATCCACGGTAGATTCTTTGAGACACTCTTCCAAGGCTTCTGAGAACGTTTCGTCCGATAGGCAATGTGACGAGCGGCAAACGCACGAGCTCAACGATCCAGATGTCTCGTCGGGACATAAAAATTTTTCATGAAACGCCAAAGCCCCTACACGCATGTCTTGAAAATCATAAACATTCAAAGTACTCATGGACGATAAATCGTGCGAAAAAGCCGAAGCACCACTCAGCATCGCATTCATGGTTGTCACCTGATGCGTTTGCCATTCACCAATGTACTGGTTGAACGAAGCTGCATTTTTGAACATCCCTCGCATATCAGTCACCCGGCTCACTACCCAACCGCTTATGTCTGAATTGAAAGCAAGAGCGTTTTCAAACATGAAACTCATATCCGTGACATGTGATGTATCCCATTTCGAAATATCGCCATTGAAAATAGTCGCACCGCGGAACCCGTAAGAAATTGAATTCGTACCACTCAAACCAGACATTCGCGTGACGCGGCTGACGTCCCAATCAGGCATGAGCCCAAAATGAGTCGTCACAAAACCGTAATTCACGCACAATCCGTGAACCGGGTCCTCCGAAAGGCAATGCTTGACGGCATCGTGAAAGGATGCATCTGATAATACAGAATCGCGACTCGCACATGAAGCAGCTGGGCCATCGTAGCTACTCGTGCAAACAAAAAGCGCTTGAAATGCGATGGCATCTCTAAACATGTCTTTCTGGGGTAAAGTCGCTACGTTACCAGACCAAGAAGATAGTGAGTACTTGAACGAGCTAGCTCCGTAAAATGCATAGCTCGCATCGACTGCCTGCGTGATCATCCATGACGAAAGATCTTGATTGAATGACTCAGCTCCGCGAAAAATTCCGCGTATACTAATTACCTCCGCAGAGACCCATAGGTTCACGTTGCCGTTAAATGCAGCAGCGTGACTGAATGCATTCTTCATATCAGTGACCTGCGATGTGTTCCACGATCCGATGTTCTGGTTGAACGCAGAAGCGTGCCGGAAAATCGAGTCTATATCTCGCAAGCTTGAAGTATCCCAGCTGCTTATGTCCTGATTGAATGAAGAAGCGTACTCGAACAGATAACTCATATCAGTAACACTGGACGTGTCCCATGCCGTAATATCGCCATTGAACGCTTTCCTACCCTTAAATCCGATGCTATTCGAACCATCGTAGCCAATCATCTTCGTGACAGAGGAAGTATTCCAATACGGCATGGCTCCATAGTTTGATGATGAACCAAATTCCACGCAGTCACCAGTAACCGGAGATTCTGTAAGACAAAGAGAAAGAGCATTTTGAAATGTTGTATCTGTCAGAGGGAGCTGATCATACACACATGAATTAAAAGGTCCTCTATTTGCATCGTCACACGTGTATTTTGTGTTGAATGCTGTCGCTTGAAGGATAATATCTTCCTGCGCTGTTGAAGCCGCAGTTCCCAACCAGTGAGATAAATCATAGCCAAAGACAGATGCTGATGAAAGCATTCTCGTCATGTCTGTCACTGCGGTCGTATTCCAATCCCCAATGTCCTGATTGAACGAGCTAGCATTAGAAAACATATCGCGCATTGTCAAAACTTGAGATACGTCCCAATTTCCAACGTTTTGGTTAAAAGTAGCCGCGGAGAAAAACATAGACTCCATCGTAGTTACGAGTGTAGTCTTCCACGAGCTGATATCCGCATTGAAAGCAGAAGCTTGATAAAACATACCTCTCATGGACGTTACCTGAGAAACATCCCAATTTGAAATGTTCGCGTTAAAAGTAGCTTTGCCACCAAATCCAATGAGAGCTCCCTCCTCTCCAGTAATCCCGTCCATGTTTGTTATTTTACTTACGTCCCAGTCAGACATGATGCCGAACTTCTTAATCTCGGAACCGTACGCTGTGCAGTTTCCGTAGATTGGATCTTCGTTCAAGCATTCTATAATGGCGCTACGAAAGTTTGCATTGTATAGGCAAAACGAATTATTGCACGTGCACGAGCTTGGTGGCCCATCGACAGAGTCAGTGCAATCAAAGCGCGCTTGAAAAGCAACCGCATTTAAGAAGACGTCTGTGTAATCAGTCGCTGAAGAATCGTTCCACTCAGAAATGTCAAAATTGAATGCAGACGCCATCTCAAACGCATGCTGCATGTGTTGCACTCGAGAAACGTCCCAGCCGGAAATGTCTTGGTTGAATGCACGCGCATCATTAAATAGCCAAGATATGTCAGTGACTGCACTCAAATTCCACCTGGAGATGTCTGCGTTGAAAGTGTACCTATGCTGGAAAGCGCGTGAAATGTTTGTGACGCGAGAAACATCCCAGTCTGGCATATAACCATATTTCGTCGAATTTAGTCCGTACTCCGCACAATTACCATCCAATGGAGCTTCGTTCAGACATAGCGCGATAGCTTGATGGAAAATGACGTCAGTCATGCAATAATTGGCATTACATTTGCACGATTTCGCTGGGCCTCCATTGCTGTCGTCACAGGTGAATTTTCCCTGGAACGAATCCGCGTAGAAGAACATTCTTTCCTGAGTTATACTTGCTGCACTTCCAGTCCAAATTGAAACATCGTGACTAAATTTATGAGCACGATAGAACATGTAACCCATGTCACTAACGTGAAAAGTGTTCCAGGAGCTGATGTCTTGATCAAACGACCAAGCTTCCAAGAATGTGCGGCGCATATTTTCAACTCTGGAAGTATTCCATCGGCCGATTTTTGCATTAAACGAGTGAGCTTGAGAAAATGTACCGTACATGTCCGTTACTTGTGACGTATCCCAACTGGATATATCTGCGTTAAAAGTATGCAAGCCTGAAAATGCTTCCCTTACACTTGTGACACTGCTGATATCCCATTCTGGCATCGCTCCGTACATAGAGGCCGCGCAGAGGCCATTCTCGGCATAGGCATACTCCTGCATCGTCAAGCACATCCGAATCGCATCTCGCAAATTAGAATCAGTGAGAGGCAAATTATCAGACTTAGATGATCTTATCTGCGCTAATGGAGGTGGACTCGGAGCAATCCATCTTGTATTAAGGCCTGTACACGAACTCGGAGGTCCTCTCAAAGCATCGGTACAAACAAATTTCGCTCGGAACCCTGTGGCTCCGTCAAACATTCCAGCTGAATTTGTTAAAGCTGAATCGTCCCAAGCGGATATATTTTGATTAAACGAATGCGCTTTTTTAAACATGACTTCCATATTTGTGACACCTGACGTGTTCCAAAGTCCAATGTCCTTATTGAATGACAAAGCTTCTTGAAACATGCCCCGCATGTTTGTAACTTGAGACGTGTTCCAAAAACCAATTTCGTGATTGAATGAAGAGGCTCCGGCAAACATAAATTCCATGTTGACAGAGCGAGAAGTGTCGAAAGCGCTCATGGTTTGGTCGAACGATTTCGCAGAATGAAACATGAAGCTTAATTCTGTTACTTGGGATGTGATCCAGTTCCCGATGTCTTGGTTAAAAGAATCCGCTCCGGAAAACATACTGGATAGGTCAGTAACGAGCGAAACATCCCAGCCGCTGATGTTTTGATTGAACGCCGTGCAATTTCCAAACATGGTGGACATATCTGTAACATGTGAGGTATCCCATCTCGAAATATCACCGTTGAATATTCCATTCTGACTAAATCGCTTGTTTACGTGAGAGTCACTAGACATATATCCTCCCATGTTTGTCACAAGAGTTGTGTTCCAATTCGGCATCGTGCCGTACTTCGAAGCGCGACCGTACATTCGGCACTCACCAAATACAGGACTTTCTGACAGACAGTTCTGAATTGCATCACTAAAAGTTAAATCTGAAAGGAGAGATTGTTCGCAGGTGCTACTCGGTCCGGAATCCGGGTCATCACAGGTGTATTTGTCTTGGAAAGAATTAGCGTTGCGAAACATGTTCTGCGTTTTCGTAGCGCTCGAAGCGTCCCAACTCGAGATATCAATATTAAACATTGAAGCTCCTTCGAACATCGATGTCATGTCGCTCGAGCTTGATATGTTCCATTCACTAATATCTTGGTTAAATTTCGCCGCTGAAAAGAACATGTGTCTGAAATTCGTAACGTGCGATGTGTCCCATTTCGAAATATTCCCATTGAAAGTACTCTTCAATGCGAATCCCGCGTATTTTCCATTAACTAATCCAGCCATATCCGTGACGCGACCGGTTTTCCATTCCATCATAATTCCATAATTTGTTGTTTTTGTACCCCACGATGTACACACACCACCAAATGGGTCTTCGAGAAGACAATGAACGACAGCACGATAATAAGATCCATCCGTGAGATAACATTCCCCATGCTTGCAGACGCAGGAACTTACTGGGCGTGCACTTACTTCGACTTCTTCGTTGATTCCCCCACCAATACCACACGTAAATTTAGCCAGAAATGCTTCCGCTCCAGTAAATGTTCCTGCACTTGTTACGACAGAAGAATCATTCCAGCTTGAGATATCTTTATCGAATGCAGACGCTCCGTAAAATACTCCACTCATGCTCGTGACTTGAGAAACATCCCAACCGCTGATGTCTTGATTGAAAGAAGAGGCAGAATGGAACATATCACGGATGGAGGTCACGCTCGATAAATCCCATCTCGAAATGTCACCGTTAAAGAGCGTTTTATTTTTGAACGCCGCCTCCATATTTTCAACGAGACTAGTATCCCATTCTGGCATTACGCCAAATTTCTTGGTCACCGTCCCAAAGGTGTGGCACAAACCATCCACGGGCGCTTCTTGAAGACAAGCGCTGACCGCTTCGTGGAACGTTGCGTCAGAGGTCAAAACATGTGGTTCGTGGCAAGAATCCAGAGGGCCATCTTCATCGCTCGCGCAAATGAATTTGTCCTGAAACTTTGAGGCGCCTCTAAGTATACCCTTCTGTTCAGAAGCTACCGCTATTCCAGACCAGCTATAAACAGTGTGATCAAACGAGTACGCGTACGCAAACATTTCTTCCATGTTAGTCACGGCTGCAGTATTCCACGAATTTATATTTTGATTAAATTTAAAGGCTTGAGAGAATGTTGATTGCATATTCCTCACTTTCGCCGTATCCCAGGCACCGATGGACTGATTAAACGCATATGCTTGAGAAAACGTGCGCGCTAGGTTTGTTACCAAAGAAATATCCCAATTTTTTATTTCTGAATCAAACAAAGCTGCTTTGAAAAACATTCCACTCATATCCGTGACTTTCACTGTGCTCCAATTCCCAATCTTTTGATTAAATGCTGAAGCTTGGTAAAACATGAACGACATGTCCGTCACTTGAGCAGTATCCCATTTCGAAATGTCCCCGTTAAATGCCATTCTCGTGGCAAACCCTACGTGTTTAGATCCATCGTAACCCGCCATATTTGTCACTAAACTCGTATCCCAGTCGGGCATTAGTCCAAATGAATTCGTTGAATACCCGAACGTATGGCATAATCCATCCACAGGAGCCTCGAGCAAACAATTCTCCACGGCGCTGTAATAATTTGCATCTGTGAGATCGCTGCACCAATTTAATTCGAGCGAATCAATGCTACCTCCCCAAAGTTCATTAGCGTATGTATGCGCCCCGCCACCGATAGTGATGTAACCTCCGTTCATTACAGGGAAGTCCTGAGTCCCGCTCAAAACAATTTCACCATCGATTATGATTTCGTACTTTTTCGTGTTTGGATCATATTTCCATTCCATTGCGTATTTTGTACTCGGTAGCAAGCTTTGAGGAGCGACTTGGTATCCAACAACGCATTGCGTACCGATGAACGGTTTACCATTCACGAGACCTCCGAACCAAGCGCCATCGCATTTTGTCGTTCCACCAATCATATACAAACTGTTCCAACCTGTCATATCGTTCGATGTTGTCGCCACAGTTTTCACATGATAATACGACGAATGTCCAGTAGCAAATGAGAAAGTTTCTAATTGTTGACCCAAAGATGCTGTTTTGAGTAGTTTTGAACATCGAGATCTCGCTCTTGGAGAACATAAACTGGCAGGACCAGACCTCAGATTCGTGCACGAGTATTTCAATAGAAAATTACTCGCACCTATGAACATTTGATCCGATGTCACCAGAGCAGAATCGTTCCAAGAGCTTATGTCTATATCGAATTCGCTCGCTTCTTCGAACATTCTGCTCATAGTTGTAGTTTGAGAAGTATCCCATTTACTTATATCTTGATTGAATTTCGTCGCCCCGGCAAACATTCTGTACATGCTCGTAACTCGAGAAGTTTCCCAATTTGAAATGTTACCGTTAAATATAGATTTTCCGCCAAAGCCTACATAGTAAGAGTTCCATCCAGTCATATTTGTTACCCTTGAGGTGTCCCACTCAGGCATCACGCCATAATTCGTCGCTTGTGTTCCCCACGTACCGCACAACCCATCTTCCGGAGATTCTGCCAGGCAATTTGCGATTGCGTCGTAAAAGATTGTATCTGTTATGAAGCAAGCGCCTTTGATGCATGTACATGAATTGGGAGGACCGCTGTTCGAGTCCGTGCAGGAGTATTTATCAGCGTATGCGAGTGCGTTTTGAAACATGGAGTCCATATTCGTCACCGCTGAAGTGTCCCACGCGTTGATATCTTTATCAAACACGATAGCATCAGCGAACATTTGCTCCATATTTAAGACATTCGAAGTGCTCCAATCCCAAAGATCTTGATTGAAGGCAGAGGCGTTTCCAAACATTAATTTCATGTTTGATACCCGAGATGTGTCCCAACTACCTATGGGTTTGTTAAACATCGACGTTCCGTAAAACATACTGCTCATATCTGTAACGTGTGAGGTATCCCATCTGGTTATGTCGCCGTTAAACGCATCTTTTAGCGCAAAACCTATGTAATGCTCCGTGTTGTCATAAAAAGAAACGCCCGACATATTTGTGACCCTTTTCGTGTCCCAGTCTGATATTATCCCGTATCGTGTCGAGTACAAGCCAAATTCTTTACAAACTCCATCCAGTGGAGCCTCAGCTAAACAAGATTCAATTGCAGAATAAAATGTTTCATCCGTGAGCGACACATCCGGATCGTAGCACGTTTGCGGTGGACCATTTACAGGGTCATCGCATGTAAATCTTGCGATGAATGCTGTCGCATCCGTAAATATGCCGGTTTGCACAGTCGTTGCCGCCGTTCCAGTCCACGAAGAAATGTCTCGGTTAAACACAGAAGCGTTTTCGAACATGTTTGACATGTCCGTCACTTGTGATGTGTCCCAACTTCCGATTAATTCATCAAATAAGATAGCATGCTTAAACATTTCACCCATTTCCGTCACTCGAGAGGTGTCCCAACTCCCCATCGGTTGGTTGAACACAGAGGCGTATTGAAACATACCATGCATACCAGTAACTTGCGATATGTTCCAATTCCCAATGTCTTGGTTGAACGCAGAAGCGGAAGAAAACATATAAGCCATATCCGTCACTTGTGATGTGTCCCAACTCCCAATGTCTTGGTTGAATGCATTGGCACTACTAAATACAGAATTCATATTCGTCACTTTAGATGTGTCCCAACCCCCTATAGGTCTGTTGAAGGAAGTAGCTTGCCAAAACATAGCGTACATATTTGTCACTTGAGATGTGTCCCAGTTCGAAATGTCGCCGTTAAACGCAGAATTCCAGCTAAAACCTTGATAAGCACTTCCAGTATATCCACTCATATCCGTCACCAAACTCACGTTCCAATTTGGCATCGTCCCGTAGTTATTACCAGACGCCCATGTCGTGCACTCACCGGTAACTTCCGCGCCTACTTCCGTCAAACAATCCGCGACGAAAGTGTGCCAACTTGCAGATGGAATCGGATCCAAAGGAGGTGGTGGATTCGGTGGTGGATTCGGCGGTGGACTCGGCGGTGGACTCGGCGGTGGATTCGGCAACAGCGGAGGCGACGGCGGGGGACTCGGGTGTGGAGACGGGGGAGGGCTCGGAGGTGGCGAGGGTGGAGGTGATGGGGGAGGCGAAGATGGTGGTGGAGATGGAGGAGGAAGCGGCGGTGGTGGAGATGGAGGAGGAAGCGGCGGTGGTGGAGATGGAGGAGGAAGCGGCGGTGGTGGGCTTGGTGGCGGACTTGGTGGAGACTGAATATACTCTGCGCTGGAGCTGAATCTTTGGGTTTGAGCCTTGAAGACGCTTTCGATTTCGGCATCCGTGAGAGTCGTGGAGTCGTGGAAAATAATCGCAGCTAAATCACCAGTGTACCCGCCAGCAGATCCGGTAGCGCCGTTTTCAACAGCAGCTTTGGATACATCAGCTATCATTCCGTACCTTCTCAAAGAAGCCGAATGACTTCCAAGGGCCGTCATGGTGCCGTTAGCCGAGAATGTCTTTTTCAGCACTCCATCAGCGAACAATTTAATTTTTTGATTTGAGACGCTGAACGTAACCCCTAGCAAATGCCATTCGCCGTCGTTATACAACTCATCCGTGCCCGCTCCGAGGTCGTAATATTCAGAAAATCCACCAGAGTTACTACTGCTGCCCGAAAATTTAAGTTGGCCGGCACCTTCGAGATAGAAATTGAATACTTCCGATCGATCAAAATCGATAAACGACGACTGGTTGATGTCATACGATCCGTCTGGAGTATTTTCTCCATTGCTGTAATTCGTTCGCATCCAGACAAGAACCGTGAGCTCTTCGATAACTTTTGTGCCTCCTGCGTAATGCAAATCATTACTTATGTAACCGCGCGAATTACTTAATGAAGCATCAAATGACACGTACCCACCATATTTGCTATTAAACTTAACCCCGTCAAGAAGTATCACATCGTTGTTATTTCCCGACTCATCCGACCAAGACATCGTGGCTCCTGGCCACGTGAGAGCAGTTGTCGAGAGAGGCACATCCCCGACACGCAGAGTGATATTTTGAAAGATTGTCGATCCAGTAAATATTTCTTCTCCTGTATTCAAAAGAAGAAGAATATCATTCCAGCTTGAGATATCTTTATCGAATGCAGACGCTCCGTAAAATACTCCACTCATGCTCGTGACTTGAGAAACATCCCAACCGCTGATGTCTTGATTGAAAGAAGAGGCAGAATGGAACATATCACGGATGGAGGTCACGCTCGATAAATCCCATCTCGAAATGTCACCGTTAAAGAGCGTTTTATTTTTGAACGCCGCCTCCATATTTTCAACGAGACTAGTATCCCATTCTGGCATTACGCCAAATTTCTTGGTCACCGTCCCAAAGGTGTGGCACAAACCGTCCACGGGCGCTTCTTGAAGACATGCATCGACCGATGCGAAAAAATACGAATCCAACAGGATTCTCTCTTTTTCGTCGCACGTTCTCGGGGGACCAGAAAGAAGGTCGTCACATACGAACTTTGCCTGAAAAGCAGATGCTCCAGAGAACATTTGCCCAAAATTTTCAACCCGCGCATCGGCCCATCTCGATACATCGTGATCAAACGCAGCATTGTTTTCAAACATTCGGAACATGTTTGTGACCTGCGACGTGTCCCAGCTTGAAATATTTGCATTGAACGAAACACGATTACCAAAACCGACGTAAAGTCTTCCAACCCACCCGCGCATGTCTGTGACCCGGCTCGTATCCCAATACTGCATCGCCCCATACTCACTTGCGTAACACATTCCATTTTCAGCATATGCTTTATCATCCATCGTTAGGCAAGTTTCTATTGCACTGTAAAAATTATCATCTGTTACAAGTGTGGGCGACTCAGGAGTTTTATCCACGCAGGTGCTCGCCGGACCATCGACAGGACAAGAAAACCGCAGAAAAAATGTTACAATATCTCCAAATAAATCCACGGAATCAGTTACTGAGGAATCGTCCCATTTCGAGACATCTTGCGTGAACGAATATGCTTTATAAAACATGCTGTTCATATTTTCGACTTTAGAAATATTCCAACTGCCTATGTTTTGATCAAAAGAGCGAGCCTCATAGAACATGTCTTTCATATTTGTAACTTGTAAAGTATTCCAATCTCCAATATATTGATTAAAGTTCACAGCTTGACGAAACATGCGGCTCATGTCGGTGACTTGAGCCGTATTCCACTCTCCAATATCTCGATTAAAGGCTGTGTTTCTGAAAATTTGATGCATGTCAGTCACTTTTGCAGTGTCCCACTTGCCAATGTCTTGATTGAATTTTGCCGCTTCCCAGAACATGCTACGCATGGTAGTAACTTGCGACGTATTCCATTTTGATATATCGCCGTTGAATTCCTGTTCTTGAGCGAATCCTACAAAACCGTTTCCATCGTGACCAACCATTCTCGTGATACGGGACGTATCCCAGTTGGGCATCGTTCCATACTTCTTTGTTTTCAAACCATACTCTGTGCACAGACCATCTTTGGGAGATTCTGCTAAACAGCTCGAAATGGCTTCTGAGAAGGACTCATCGAGCAGCACGTACTCGGGGTCAAAACAAGAAGTCAAGGGTCCAGCATCTGCATTAGAGCAAATAAATTTTGCTTGAAACGCTGTCGCTAACGAAAACATTTGACCTTGTGCATTTGAGGCAGCAAAGCCTTGCCAATTCGAAATATCGTGATCAAAGGCTGATGCTCTCATGAACATTCGAAACATGCTTACCACGCGATATGTGTCCCAACCACTAAGATCCTGATTGAAAGCGGAGGAACTATAAAACATAGCCTGCATATCAGTTACTTGTGCAGTGTTCCACTTTGATAAATCGGCGTTGAAAGTTGTGCGTTCACTAAAAGCGCCATTCATATTTTTTACAACACTTGTATCCCAATTTGGCATCGTGCCAAAGCCACTGAGAACTCCGTAAGATTCGCACAATCCGTCTACTTCAGCCTCTTGCAAACACTCCTCTATGGCGGCATTGAATGTTGCGCCGCGTAATCCGCACTCACTATGCGTTTGGCAAGCGCAAGAACTGATTGGTCCATCGTCGCCTTCCTTACAAAAAAATTTCGAATTGAATACAGATGCACCTGAAAAAATGCCTTGACCAGAACTTGTAGCAGCGCTTCCTTGCCATGTTGATATGTCCTGTTGGAAAGATTTTGCATTGGCTAGCATTCCGTTCATGTTGGTAACGCTCAAAGTGTCCCATAAACTGATATCAGAATCAAAATGCCAGCAATGCGCAAACATCTCGTACATGTCCAACACTTTTGACGTATCCCATCGACTCAAATCCTGATTAAATATCATCCCATAATCGGTTGAATTCGAATCAAACATAGATTTCATGCTCGTGACGGATGACGTGTCCCAAGAAGAAATGTCACCATTAAATTGGCGACGTCCTAAAAACGCGGCTTGCATGTTTGTTACTGCGCTCACATCCCAGTCCGACATGACTCCGTATTTACTCCTCTCACTATATGATGTGCAGACACCAAAGAAGGGGTCTTCTTCCAAACACTCATTGATGGCGGCATGAAACATGGAGTCCAAAATACAGCCCGAAACACACACGCACGAATTAACCGGTCCATTAGTTGCATCCGTACACTCATATTTGGATATAAATTTCGTCGCTTCATAGAATATGACCGACTGTGGCGTCGATCCAATTGTACCTTTCCACATCGAGATATTACGCATGAAATTCGGAGTCATGAGAAACATTTCTTCAGCGTCTATAGCATTAGAAGTATCCCAGTCATGTAACGGTTGGTTAAACTTTTCAGCTTTCCAAAACATGCCTGTCATTTTCGTGACTTTCTCAACGCTCCATCCGTTGATATTTACATTGAAGTTTTTCGCAAATGAAAACATCCTTTCCATATTCTCAACGTTTGAAGTGTCCCAATTCTCAATATTTTGATTGAAGGCTTGCGAGTTGTAAAACATATATCCCATATCTGTAACGAATGAAACATCCCAACTTGAAATATCGGCGTTGAATTGTTCGTAGTTTGAAAATGCTCCGCGCATATTAGTTACGTTTGAAACATCCCAGTGAGGAATTTCCCCGAAAACCGTACTATACTTCGAACAGGATCCAATCTTACTGTCTAATTCTAAGCACGATGAAATGGCGATGTGGAAAGTCACGTCAGATAAGGGGGTTACGCACGATTGTGCGGGACCAGATACAATATTTCTGCATGAATATGTTGCCTGGAACGCTGAAGCGGTGCGGAACATATCTTTCTGTGGAGCAGAAGCCGCAACTCCTCTCCAGGTTCCGATCCCGCGCTCAAAAGATGTTGCGTTTTGGAACATGGATTCCATATTCGTCACACTGCTCGTGTCCCACAAACTAATGTCACCATTGAAAATTGATCTATCTTGAAAAGCTCCTCGCATATCACTGACGAGATGAACATTCCATTCAGGCATTACTCCAAAACCGCTCGAAGCGCCGAATGTTTCGCACAATCCGTATTCTGGATCTTCCGCCAGGCACGAAGCAAGAGAAGAATTAAATGAGGAATCAGTTAAACAACCGATGCAATGACAGCTTTTGGGAGGGCCATTTTCGTTCTCTGCGCATGCGTACTGTTCAAAAAAAGCAGCTGCTCCCAGAAACATATTTGTCGTGTCGACTACACTGTTCGTATCCCATAGCGTTGATGTCTGGGAAAAGGATATTGATCTTGCAAACATACTATTCATACTCGTTACCGAAGACGTATCCCAATCTGATATGGTCTCGTTGAAGTTTTGTGCATCTTCAAACATACTAGACATATCAGTAACCTGAGAAACATCCCACGATCCGATTGCTTGATTGAAGGTGGTAGCCGTATTAAACATGCCGCGCATAGTTTTTACGCTACTTGTATCCCAACGAGAGATGTCTGCGTTGAAAATGGCTGAATACGAGCGATTGCAATCAGTCGCAAAATTATCACAGTTTGCCCCAAACGCGAACGACATATCGATAACCGAGCTTGTATCCCAATCTTCCATGATGCCGAAATCTGTAGTGATCGTACCATAAGAAAAGCATTTTCCATCCTCTGGAGACTCAGCCAGACACGCCTCAATTGAAGCTTTGAAGTTTGTATTGTCTAAACAACCACCTTCCTTGCATACGCACTTAATTGGGGGACCATTATAAGAATTTGGACACGAATATTTCAATTCAAACGCAGGAGCCTGATAAACAAACAAACTTACGGCATTCGATGTCACATACGTTTCCGGCCAGGTAGCTAAGTTCTGGTCGAATACTATAGCAGACCAAAACATATAATTCATATTCTGAACTCGCGAAACGTCCCATTTCCCGACAGGTTGGTTGAAAGCTTTTGCGTTGTAAAACATCCATTCCATATTAGTAACATGAGATACGTCCCAAGACCCTATTTTACCGTTGAAGGACCTTGTCCTTGCGAACATATGATACATAGATGTAACAAGCGTCGTATTCCACGATTCTAAGTCTTGGTTGAAAGCATGCGCATTGTGAAACATTTCAGACATGGTTGTTACAGACGAGACATCCCAAGAACTGATATCCTGGTTGAAAGAATACGCGTGGCTAAAAACACTCGCCATATTCGTGACCCTCGAAACGTCCCAGTCTGCAACTTTCGGATTCGCATTCGAATTATAGAATATACGGTCCAAACGTGTAAGACTCGAGGTATCCCAGTCTCTCAAATCTTGAGTGAAAGCGTTTGCACTTTCAAACATGTTACTCATGTCCCTGACCGAACTGACGTTCCAACTCGAAATATTCGCGTTAAAAGAGCTCAAGCTGTAGAACAATCCTCGCATTTCTTTGACAGCGCTCACATTCCAACGCGATAAATCCGCGTTGAACTGCGAGCTAATAAGACTTCTGACTCCTTCGAAAATAAAAGTCATATTTGTTACCTTGCTAACGTCCCAATCTGGCATGGCACCGTATTCTGTAGATGAGCACAGACCGTCTGAAATATGAGAGCCACCACCCGAGTACATGCACACGTTTATGGCAGATTTAATATTATCATCTGTTAAGAGAGTTCTCGATTCGCTTGATAGAGGTGGAGATGTTGGGCAGTCCGCTTTACATTCACAGTATTTGATGGGACCATTATTTGCCTGGAAACAAGAATATTTCAACTGAAACGCAGTAGCGCCATTAAAAACGTTCGTTTGGACAGTCTCAGCTGCACTACCAGTCCATGAAGATAAGTCTTGCACGAAAGAACTCGCGCTGGCAAAAGTATGCTCAAAATTGTTCACTTGCGAAACATCCCAGCTTCCAATATCTTGATTGAAATCGTACGCATTCCTGAACATCGATTCCATGTTTGTAACTTTTGACGTGTCCCAAGCACTAATATCTCGATTAAACGCCTCGGCATTGTGGAAAACATATCCCATATTAGTCACTCTAGATACATCCCAGTTTCCAATATCTTGATTAAATTTTTTGGCAGTATGGAAAAAAGCCCACATGTTTTGAATATTGGAAATGTCCCAATTGCCTATTTTACCATCAAATTCAAGAGCACCGTTGAACATTTCGTTCATTGCAGTAACGCTCGATGTATCCCAGTTGTTCAAATCTTGGTTGAAAATAAGAGCACTTTTGAACATGTATTGCATACTCGTGACGCTCGACACGTCCCAGCTGCTTATATCCTTATTGAAAGAGTACGCCTTGTCAAAAACACGATCCATATTTCGAACGTTCGAAACGTCCCAGTTTGATAAATCAGGGTTCGCGTTCCCTTCATGCAATAGTCTGTACATTCTCGTGAGACTCGACGTCTGCCAGCTACTCAAGTCTTGAGTAAACGAGTTCGCACTGTAAAACATGTGGCTCATATCTTTCACGAAACGGACGTCCCAATTCGAAATATCGCCGTTGAAAGTAGTCTTTGATGAAAAAGCGCTTTGCATATCCGTGACTGAGCTCACGTCCCATTCGGACATGACGCCGTATTTAGTCGTCACGGTACCGTACGTCGTGCAATCGCCCTTCAGCGGTTCTTCGTTCAAACACGAATTCACGGCAGTTTTAAACGTTGCGTGTGGCACCGGCTCTCGCGTTTTGCACGAATTTGGCGCGCTGTGAAAATAAAAAGGACAAATAAATTGGGACATAAAAGACTTTGCGCCATAAAATATGTTTCTTTGAAGAGAAGAAGCGGCAGAACCTTCCCAGCTCGTAATATTTTGGGAAAATTGCCGAGCGTTATAAAACATGTGCGCCATATTCGTCACACCGCTCGTATCCCATCCAGAAATATCTGCGTTAAATGTCACCATATCCCGAAACGCACCTTCCATGTTGGTCACGAGACTAGTGTTCCATTCAGACATCGATCCATACTCGCTAGCAATACATCTCCCATCGGCGGCGTGAAGGCCTTGCTCGGACTTTCTCAAACACGTATCAATCGCATCGAAAAAATTTGAATCCGTGAGCTCCGTTACATCCTTCTGTTGCTTCAAGTTTCGACGACTCGTTTGGCCCGCGTCACCATCTCTGTCGAACGCGATGTCATCGGGAGCCGCCGCCGCCGCCGCCGCCGCCGCCGTCGAAGACGAAAAAGATAAATTATCCATGCGTCTTCTCGGAGCCGTAGAGTATGCTTCACTGATTGAAGAAGTCTCTTTCTTTACGGAGCGCGACGATAGCGATGCGGATGCAAATTTCGACACCCGCGCTTGAACATTCTTGAAAAGAGAGGTTTTCGTACACGTCAGCCATAAAGGAACCGTCGGCGTTAAAACCAAATCACCATTCGCTTCGAGCCGGTAAATTTTCCCCGCGACTAAACCGAGATGATCACCCTTGAGGCGCACGTACCAATTACCGGTGATAACATCGAGTCGGATAAGCTTATTAGTGTCAACTTCCAAAAATTTTTGATCTTTTTCGTACCAGCATAAATCCGGCAAGTCGTTCGCGTACCGACCGGGATCTTGCAAACATAAATTCCAACTGGCTTGAGACATGAGCTCGAGCGCACTCACGGCTGGAGAATTACCGAATCTGCTTTGCACGTGAATAACCAATGAAATCAGATTTGTTGCGGAGCCGCAATCGGCTTTACATCCAAATCTTCCGAAAGCTGGAAACTCGTACGGCGCCGAGCACACGCCGTCACCGCACGGCGCTTCCGTCCAGATCGGGTCGACTACGCTCTCACTCAGCCACTCGTAGAGGTAGTTCACATCCTGGGTCGATTTAATGCCAGGTTTCAACAGACCTCTGACTGTCGATGAAACTTCGAAACTCAATATCGGATCCGTCTGCAAATACAACATGATGCAATATAAAACACAAAATGTTGCAAACTTCAAAAGCTTCGAGAAATGTCCCATGTGCCGAATTCGCAGTCTCGCGTACGCTTTCAACTTGCGCAAAACGTCCACGTACACTTTGTCTTCTTCTAATTTTCGCGAGGTCGTCGCTTTTGTTTTTGTTTTCTCGTACTCTTCCTTCTCGCCGAAAAGTAAATAGTCGTTCAAAGACTCGTCGTCGTTGTCTTCGTCGTCGGCGTAGCGACCCGACTCGCCGTATTTATGTTTAAAAATCCCTGCGTTTGCGAGTAACCTCTCCTCTGCTTTTTTAAATCTCTCGTCGCCAATCGGAGTAGAGTCACCTTCAATTCGTCGTCTCTCTTCTTTGACCGCCGACTTACCCGTTCTCGTGTTGCCCTCGCCGCCGCTACCACTTCTCTTTGTGGCTTCAAGATCATCCGGAGACGAAATCGAGGACGACGACGTCGTTGTGACTTTTTCTTCGTGGTGAGATTGTTTGTGGATCATTTTCGCCGTCGCCGTCGCCGTCGCCGTCGCCGTCGAAGAAGAAGAAGACGTCTTTGATTTTTGTTGCATTCTCCAACTCTTGCTCATCTTTTTCTTCCGCTCCCCCGGCGCATCGTCGCCGTAATAGTCTTCATCGACGTCGTCGTTTTCCATGTGCACGATATCTGCCATTTCACTTTTAAACGTTGCCAAAATCTTACTGCCCTCCTTCTTCTTTTTCTCAAAAACCTCGTCGTCTTTGTCAAAATCATCCTCGTCGTCCTCGTCGCTAATCCGACTTCGCAAAATCGCCAGCGCACCGATGCGACACCCGAGGTCAACTTTTCTTACCAAATAGATCGGCGCAGTAGCACCGAGAATCTCGCGCTCGTCCTCGCTCAATTCCTCTCGACGATCTGGATCCCCTTTTTGTCGTTGTTGTTGGGCCTTTCCCTCTGGTCCCTGATACTCTTTTTTGTACCATTGGAATTCGATGGTCGCGTCTGCGTTCGAATCGAGGTTTAAATGCCCGAGGAGCACGGCCCGAATGGCTTCGCCTGGTCTCGGGACACCAGAAAGCTTCAACGAGGCGTTGTTGTTGTTGTTGTTGTTGTTGTTGTTCTTTTTCGCCATGCTGCTGCTGTTCTGCAGTCGTTCTCGAACTGAAGAAGAAGAAGAAGAAGAAAAAGAAGAACGAACGACACGCACGAACGAAAGAAACGCGCGAACGACGTTGTTTGTTGAATGACGTGAAAATAGATCGCGACGACGCCCAATACAGAGAGGGCAGAAGAGAGAGGATAAAAAAAAAAAACAGATCTGTCTGGTCTTCTTTTTTCATTTTTTTTAATAAAAAAAGGCAAAAGAGAGAGGGAGGGAGGGCAACGTAAATTTGTTTCCCTCGTTTTTAGGGAGGAACAAGAAGAGAAGGACGAAAAAAAAAGTAAAAACTTCAGAAAGAAGAAGACAAAGAAGAAGAAGAAGAAGAAGAAGAAGAGAGAGAGAAGAGAGAGAAGACAACGAAGCAGTAGCAGTGGTAGTAGTAGCAGTGGTAGTGGTAGTAGTAGTAGAAGAAGAAGAAGAAGACAAAGTAGAAGATGGAGGAGGAGGAAACAACCGCGCCGATAAAGACGACGACGAAAGAAGACTCATCGTCGTCGTTTTCAAAACTCAAAAACTTCGAAGGAGAAGAAGAAGAAGAAGAAGAAGAAAAGAAGAAGAAGAAGAAGGAGATACCGCTCAAACTCAAATTTAAAACGTGGCAAGGCGTAGCAACGTGGACGTGGAACGATGCGTCAGACGTGTGCGGGATTTGCCACTCGCCTTACGATGGGTGCGCACCAGATTGTAAATATCCCGGAGATGATTCACCCGTCGTGTGGGGCGTTTGTTCGCACGCGTTTCATTTGCGATGCATAACGAAATGGCTGGACGGACGAAACTCGGAACAAAAATGTCCCATTTGTCGAGGCGATTGGGAGTTTAAGCAAGCTTGAATGTATAGGAAAAGAAGAGGAAAGGATTTTCAAAAGGTGTTTAGTTCGCGCGCGCGCAGCGCGTTTGTATTTCTGTATTTTTATTACACACAACGCACATCCAACCTGTCTGACGAGAAGAAATTTTATCACTCAAGCAAGCGACGAGTGCTTCCCGTAGTACCGGTGCCACGGGGTTTGCCTTTCAGACGGTGGTTCCCATCCAAGTTCGATGCTGGTGTTTCTCTGCACGTCGCAGTCGTTCACGATTTCGAGATTTTCGCCGCGCAAGCTGACGAGAGGACTCACCTCGACGAGTCCTCCGTACCCGCCCCACTGAACACGACCTCGATTCTTCGTAATCCACGTCGAATGCACGAAAGAAATCATGCGTCTCGCCGATTCCGGAGAGTCATCACCGGTCGCTTGCTTGACGGGCGCAAAGTCAAGCTTACGCTCTCCTTCAAAAATAGTAACACCATCGCTGGAGTACTGGTACGCGTCGAATATAAAACTTTCGAGCTTGATTGCTTTCTTCGTTCTTCGCTTCTCGGTATCGCCCTCGACATAACAAGGCACGTCTTTTTCTGCCACGTGATACTCCATCGCGAACGAGTCTTGGTCGTCTTGGTCGTTGACTATCTTTTTACCGCTACTGCTCCTCGCGTTTGCTATTCCCGCTACTTTGTATAAAAAATCTAAGCTAAAATAGTGAATCGCTACATTCGCGCACCGAAATCGTAACGGACGATTATCGGGATTAAAGTGGTTCCAGGGCGGTCTGTTATACTTTTCAATTTTAATGATTGAAGAAGGATCGTTGCTGTCGTCGGTTCGCATGTTACCCGGAAGCACTTCATCGTAATCCACTTCCTCTCTCTCGTCGCGCACGCTCGGTTCTATCTCCGAGTATTCTAAGACGCGAATTCTTGAAGACGACGACGACGAAGATGACGACGACAAAGCGCTCTTTCTTCTCCCGCCATCTGTATCCTCCTTCTCGGTGTAATCACCATCACCGCCATCGATATTTGAATAGGCTACTTCTCGCGCAAACACGCCGACTTTTTCGTCCGGGGAAGTTTTTTCAATCACTTTAGCGCCCGATTGTTTTCCTCGTAAAGCGCAGTACCCGATAAATTCGCAATCACCAGGAAGAATGAGCGCGTTGTCCACCGAATAGCAATGAAGATGTCGAACGCCGCGCTTTTTCATGTTCTCTAACGCGTTTGATTTCAGTAGAGCGCGATATATGCTGCCGTTTCCATCTGGTGACGTTTGAATCGACCCGTCCGGTGCTAAAATAATCTTCCCTTCGACGTCAAATACCGGCGCCTCTTGTTGCTGAAAGAACACGACGTCCTTTTCTGGGAGATTAAAATACGCGTTTTCACGAAAAAATTCCACCGTTTGTTCGTGCGTTTGCGGAGACGTCATGATGTACCAAGGCAGAGAGGGCGACGCGGATTCTTTTCCTTCTTCGTTTTCAGCCGCCGCCGCCGCCGCCGCGGCGGCGAGCTCAATCACTTTTCTAATCCTCTCCGCCTGCAGTTGAAAAAGAGACTTTTTGCTTGGCAACCCGATATCAAACGTCCCTTTCGGCAACGCGCTTCCTAATCGCGTGCCTTGTCCTCCAGCCATGACAATCGCGCCAACCTTTCCGGAACGAATCAACGCGTAACCTTCTTCCCGCCACGCTCGCTTTTCCTCTTCGCTCGCTTCCGCAGCCACGACGTCGGGAACGATTGGTTCGATTCTCGTCTTCCTCTTCTTCTTCTCGAATCCGACACCGTTACCGTCATCGTCCGTATTACTCGTACTCGTACTCGTCGTACTCTCTCTCTCCTCTTCCTTCTTCTCTTTTTTACTCTTCTCTAGAGTCGCGGTTGTCTTTTTCGACGAGACCATCGCGCGGTGAAACGCGTCGCAGAAATACTCCAACTCATCGCCTAAGCTTTCCATTTGCGCGCACATTTTCGCTCTCGTCTCCTCGCTCATTTTCATCTTCTTCGCGTGCTCCAACACGTGCGATTGACTTTGGGGCAGTCGCTTTTCCAAAAGTCGGAGGAATTCTTCTTCTTCTCGTTGTTGTTGTTTCTTCTTCTTCTCATCCTTCTCGTCCTTCTCCTCTTCCTCTTCCAAGTCGTTTGCCTCTTCCTCCTCGCGCGTCGTCGTCATATTCACACACACACACACACTCTCTCTCTAAAAACGAGCGCGCGCGTTTATTTCGTTTCCTTGTTGTGTTTTGCTTTTTTTGTTTTTCTTTGCGTTTTTGTTTTTCGTTCGTTTTTGTGCTTTTGTTTGTTTGTTCTTTTTTGTGTGAAAGTGCGAAAAGTGATCACACACGACAGAATTTCTCGTTACGGCGAGAAGAAAGAAAATGAAGAAGAAGAAGAAGAAGAAGAAGAAATTGAAGCGACCGATACTTCACGGTGTTGGCGTCGTCAAATCCTTAAAAGTGGCGAAACGAATAACCGCGGAGTTTCACCGGAAATCAGAAGCGGCGTTGGAGCAGGCGGGAGAAGGAGCAGCAAGAGCAGCGTCGGAAACGGAAAGAGACATGTATCAAAAAGCGAGTCAAGCTGCTCTTCAGCGAACCTCACACGTGAGAAAATTCGTCTACTCTACGTTGACTACTCTGAACAAGAGACCGGGAAAAGGCGAGGAGAGGAAAGTTTTGAACGGGTTAGAAGTTGGAGCGGTAACCACGGAGTTTTGCTGCCAGTCGCCGAGCTGGATACGGTTTCGCTCGATCGATTTGAACTCGCAACATCCAAAGATTGAAAAGCGAGACTTTTTCGCTCTCAAAGTTTGCGAAGACGAGTTCGACGTCGTTCTCAATTCGATGGTTTTGAACTGCGTGGCGGAACCGGAGGATCGAGGAGAAATGTTGCTACGAATGGCGAAAATGTTGAGGAAAGAAACAGGGGTCCTTTTTATCACGATTCCTAGGAGGTGCGTGGAAAATAATCCGTTTTGTTCCGTGGATATTTTCAACGAGTGTTTGCGCGCGTGCGGTCTCTCTGTCGTTCTGACGAAGTTCTCTCCTAAAATTGCGTTTTGGGTGTGCGAGAAAAAAGGGAAGAACGTCGCGAACGCGCCGAAATTAAACCGCCGGGAGAAGAAGACGAAGAAGACGAACTCTTACTTCTCCGTTCGTTTTCATCGGAGCGAGCGGAGGCGAATCGCAGAATAGTTTATAAAGTAAATAAATAGGAAGTAAAAAAAGTTGTAGTAAAAGTAGAAGGAAGCGCGCGTGTGGCAAAAACTTTCACGCGTGCGCCTCGAGTGTATAGTTCTTGTCTCTCTGATACTATCGTCTTCGTATGCTCTTATTCTCTTCTCTTCTCTCTCTCTCTCTCTTCGTAAAAAATGTCTTTCACTCTCTCTCGCTCTCTTCTCGACCAACTTTGTACACATCCGTACTTCGTAATTTGAGTGCTCGTAGTTTTTTAGAATTTTTGCCCCATTGCCCATGGAAAGACGCGACAAATCTTGAGAGAAAATGAGAGGCGTCGTCGAAACGCGAGGAAGAGGAACTTACCATGGCGACGGTGGGGGTAACTTCAACAACAGGCAAGGAGGAGGAGGAGGAGGGAACGGAGACCACTCTGGAGAAGGAAGAGACGAGGCCTACGAGGAGGAAGAAGAGGAGGACGCGGAGACGTGCCCGCTGTGTTGTAACGATATGGATGCGACCGATTTAGCCTTTAAACCGTGCAAGTGCGGCTATCAATTATGCGCGTGGTGTTGGCATCAAATCATGGAAGTTGGATTTGGCGAGACGGTTGGGAAGTGTCCCGCGTGTCGACAGGATTACGACCAAGATCTGCTCGAGTTTGACGCGGAGCAAGTAGCTTCTTTGACGGATGCGAGTAGCGCACAACAACGAAGGGAAAGAGGAGGAGGAGGAGGAGGCAATTATTCTTCATCTTCGTCGTCGCTTTCATCTTTGCAACATCATCATCATCATCATCATCACGGTAGTCGATCATACCGATACCAAAACCATCCCCACAGTAGGTACGCAGAAAATTACGACGGTGCCGGCGGTGAGGGCGAAAACAACATCGTATTCGGTGGCGGCAGAGGCAGGGGACGGGGCCGAGGCGGAAGACGAGGAGGGGTTCTCTTCGGCGGAGGAGGACGAGGCAGAGGTCGAGGGAGAGGAGGGGGCGAATTTGATGGTAATTTTGGCGGCGGTGGTGGTGGATATTCATCGTACGATCCAAACGCTCCGATTGACAGTAGTCGTAAGCACCTCGTCAATGTGCGCGTCATTCAGCGAAACTTAGTCTACGTGGTCGGCATTCCGACTGCTATGTGTAAGGAAGAGATACTGAGGAAGGCGGAGTATTTTGGAAAGTATGGTAGTATCATCAAGTTACAAGTGTCCTGTCCGACAGCACCGGCCAATGGTAGCGGAAATGATGATAGTAATGCGGGAAATTTAGCAGGTTGCGCTTACGTAACGTTTGAAGCAGAAGCGGACGCGGAGACATGCATTCAGTGCATTGACGGTGTCCCTGCTCATCCAGACGGTACAGGAAGACCTCTTCGAGCATGCCATGGCACGACGAAATATTGTAACGCCTTCTTACGCAATTTTCCATGCGGAAACCCAGAATGTTTATATCTTCACGTCGTTGGAGAAAAAGAGGATTCTTTCACGAAAGAGGAAATGCTAGCGTCGTACAGAGAGAAGAAGAAAGCCATGTTCAAGGGAGCGAGCACGAATTTCAAGAGCGGTAAGAGCGGTAGAAGTAAAGACAATGTTTCCACGGTAAACGCCGCGAATAAAAACAGGCTCGAAAACTTGAAGCTCAACAATGCTCACAAAAAGAACAGCAAAAGGTTCCCGACGAATATCAATAGCAATATCGAAGTTGACGAAGATAACGATAACAATACTAACGCCAATGATGTCGATGAGGGTGGTAGAGATAGACGCAACGTTCACCATACTGTTAATAACTTGCGGCAGAACAAAACTAAATTTGGCGAGCGTGACGGTGGTAAAGCGATGGGAAATAGAAAAAACCTTCCCGGCGGAAGGGAGAAAGGATCGTCGTCGCTTCGCGACATTCCAGCGCCGCGGAAAATCGTAGTTCCTCCTAAAAAAGGGGATCAAGCGTAAAATGCAGCGGCACATCGCGCGATTCAAGGCTGATCCGCGTAGAGAAAGAAAGTATATCCTTTTATACAGTAATAAAAAATGTACAGTTTCGATGAAATTTAAAATTCTGCGTTGATTCTCGCTTTCCTCTCTCTAAGTGTTGATATGTTTACTATTATTACTCCCACAAAGATTTTCCAATCTTGACGCGCTTCTTTCTAGCTTTGTTATCTCTGCGTTTTTTCAGTTGCTGTGGCCAATGCGCCGCTGCAAACGCCATCGCGCTCTCTTTGTAAGAACTCGCTCTAGCGTTGGCACTTCCACCACCTCGCCCAACGCCTTGTTTTTTTGACTGCTGACCACCGGTGCCTTTTCCTTTCTCTTTGCCAGGTTTTCGATTCTTCTCACCAGATTCATCGCTATTACTAACACCGGCGCTGTTCTGCGCATTATTGGCAGCCGCAGCGTTGGAGCCGCCGAGTCCGAAGTTGATCTTCTCTCCGCTCATTTGTGCATTTCTATCATTTTCTTCAACCGAACGATAACGTCGAGCATCGTAGATTCCGAAACGTCGATCTTCCGAAACAGAGCGAAAGCCAGATCCACCTCGTCCAGATCCGCCACCACCAGAACTCTTCTGGCCGCTACCGCTGCTCTTTTTCTTCGAGTCTTTTTGATCCGCTTGTTGCTTGCTTTTGCTATTATTCGCATTCTTAGCCGTCGCTTTTTGCTTTCCGACATTTTTATCCTCTTCATTTTCTTCACCTTCTTCACCATCGTCAGATTTTTTTTTCCCATCCTTTTTTTCAACAGCAGCACCACTTTCTTCTTTCTTCTCGTTCCCATCTTTTGATCTCAGGTTCTTTCTCGTGTTTGCGTTGTCTCTTTCCGCGGAGTTCTTGGCGCCACCAGATCGAGTCGTTTTTTTCATTTTCTCTTCTTCTTCTCCTTCCCCGTCATCATCATCATCATCGTCGTCGTCGTCGTCGTCGTCGTCGTCGTCGTCGTCGTCGTCATCATCGTTGTCGTCATCTTCATCATGCGCATTCTTTCTCTTCTTGCCTACAACTTGCAAATCGTCGTCGTCCTCGTCATCTGTGTGAATGTTCTGAAGATCGCTCGGTAAAGATCCCGTATTTGTTGTCTGCTCACGCAAATCGTCGTCGTCGTCTTCGTTATACACACCAGCTTTCCTAGCTTCCGCTCTGGCAAAGAGCTCGGAAAGTTCAGAATCACAAGCTTCCAAAGCAAGTCGAGCATGCACTAATTTTGTATTTGCTTGTTCGAGTCTCTTTAGTTCTTGCAGTAATACGTTCTCGATCTCTTGCATCGGCGGCAATCCCGCTCTCGCTAACGCAGTTTGTGCCTTCTCCCAAGCTGCTTTTGCAACAAGTTGCTCCTCATCGAGTTCTTCCTCATCTGACTCATCGCTGCTGAGATCATCATCCGAATCGTCCGTATCGTAATGTCCGTTTGGATCTGACGGAATGAATTGATATTGTTGTTGTTGTTGTCGTCGGTTTTGTTCTAGAGCCTTCGTAATAGCCATAGTCGGTGTAGCCGTTTTCGTAGCAGCATCCTTGTCTGAGTTACCCGCACTCCCGGCTTGGCTCCTAAGCCTGGGAGATTTTGGTGCTTTATTCATCTCAGAGTCGGTGGCGTAGTTTTTTCTTTTCTTTTCATCTGAAGCGATCTGCGCAGCCCGTTGCATCTCGGACATGTCTTCGTCGTCTTCTTCATTAGCGTTATCTCCTCCAAACGCCAAGTACTTGTCCCACTCGGCATCGTCAACTTCGACATCTTCAACATCGTTCAAATTTGGAACAGACTTTGGACTCACGTCTTCGTTCGATGGCTCGTCCTCATCATCGTCAACCTTTATATTTTCGGTCGTCGCGGATTTGGGTTGCTTTGACGCCTCGAGTGATTTCCTCGTTGTAGCCCCCTTCGATTTATGACCATCTTTTCCATCGTTATCGTCATCGTCGCTCTTTTTGTCATTCTTGTTGTTGTTGTCGCTGTTGCTGTTAGCTTTCTTTTCTTCTTCTTCTAATAATTCGCCATCGGATGCCGCTGCTTTTTTCTGCTCTTCCAAAGACTCCATGGATTGTTTTCTACGCTTTTCAGCAATTTCTTTCTGCGCCTGTTGAAGCGTCTCCTGTGCTTTCAGGCGAGCTTCCGAATACACTTTTTCTGCTTCCTCGACGAGCGACTTTAATCGAGCCAATTCTCTCTCGGAATACTCCACGTCTCTAACCATTTGCGCTCTGCGCTCCTTCGTCTGCTCGATTTCCCTTTCCATCTCCTCTGTAAATCGAGCCATGCTCGCTGAAGAAGCAGCGCCGCCATCCTTGTTATTCTGACCTCTTCCAGAAGTGGTAGCTAAGTGATGCGCATCTTCATCTTCATCGATATCAAACGTCACGTGTCCTAAATGTGCTCCTACAATATCTTGTTCATCTTCATCTAAACTATTGATGTTCGAGTTCAAAAGTCCTCCGCTCCCTATTTGATTGACGTCGGATATACCGGCGGCCCACGCGGCGGCGACCCGCTTTCTTGGTGGAGCGTTCGATGGCGCGTGCAACGCTCTCGCTTTCGCATCTGGAGTTCCCGCTTTCTTTCGCGCTTCCGCTAAAAGCTTCATTTTCTTCTTTTGTTGCTTGAAAGCTTGTTTCTTTGGCGGCAACGCCGGCGAGATTGATCGACCGATACCTTCGCCTCCGTTACTCAAATGATCGAGATTCGTGTTAGCATCGATAATATTCCTCGCATCGGCGCCATCCGCGCCTTTGCCAAATCTCCCTCCTTTTGTTAGTTTACTCCTTTTCCCTTTTGGACCTTTTTGAAACGTATCCATCAAGTCGCTGCTATTTGTTCCTTTCTTGAAGCCGGAAGCGTTGGTCTTCCCTTTCTTCTTCGCGATGTTACCACCTTGATCAGCCGCGTTTCGTTTCTTACTAGCGCTCGCTGTTTTCCCGCTCGCTCCACCACTCTTTGGTGCCTTCGTGGTATCAACATTTCCTTTCGCCGCCGCGGCTGCATTTTGCTTCGCGCGAACCGTCGCTTTATACGGCGCCGATTCAATCTCTCCTCGTCGCAAGTGTTGAAACTTGATCAGATTTCTCCATTTATCTTTCAGCTGCACTCCGGTTCTTCCCCTGGAATTTTGGAAACGTGAAGGAAGAAAGACCCGCGTTAATTTTAAATGTTGTTTTTTGAGAGAGATTTGACGCCACGCTCGATGATTCGACTTTGACGACGACGACGACCAGGTCGCCCAACCATCGAAAACTCCCACATTCGAAAACACAACAACAACAACGACAACTTTCTTCTTCTTCTTCTTCTTTTTTTTGCTCAAACGAGAAGAAGAAGAAGAAGACAAAGAAGAAACTTTGTTGTCGTTTGGAAAAAAATGCTCCCAATACATTTGGAGGAAATTTCATCGAAGAAGAAAGTTTTTTGTCGCCGCCCCTCCTCGTCGCGAATTTGCCTTGTCTGTGTCTCTCTCATCATCATCACCGCGCAAAGAACAACACGAGAAAACGAGAAAACGATAACGAAAACGACGAGTAAAGCTTAAAAGAAACGCGAAGAAAAGCAGTAGCACGTCTCTCGTCGCGATAAAATACGTATCGTGCGCACCTCAACGCTTTGAAATCAGGATCTGTTCTCATCTTCTCCCACGCGCCGATGCCGTGCTTTTGTACGGCGGCGCGTAACGCCGTCTCTTCTTCGGCTTGCCAGTACCCTCGCAACGTCCCGGTCGGAGAAAGCGAAGTCGTTGCGTTTTTCCCACCTTTTATTCCCACCGCCACAGGTGGTGGTGGTGGTGATGGTGGTGTGGAGGCGGCCCCCGCTTTGTTTTCCCCCTTCTTCTCCGTCGTCATCTTTGTCGTCATTGCGGCTGTAGTAAGTTGCTTCGCCAATTTATCTTTCATTTTTCTCTTCTTTTACGCACAACAAAAGTATTACTTTTTCTCTCTCTGAGTTCCGGCACGTCTCGCGCGCGTGTGTCCGCGCGATGATATTAATTGTGTGTTAAATTGTTCCTTTTAAACGACAATCACACCACAGACACGCGCAGACACACACACACAACTTCGGCCGAGCGTTGTTTTGTAGTGTGTGTCTGTCTAAAATCGAACGTGTTTGTTGTGTTTTTGACGAAAAAAGTATAAAAAAAAGAGAAAAAAAAATCTCGCGCCAAAAAAAGTTCACCAAAAACACACCAAAAAAAGACACAACAAGAACGAATTCTTTTTTGCGTAGTATAAAGAGTATATAGAGAGATATGATGACGACGACTGCCACGCGCGCCCAGACGACGCCTTGGAAACAGCAACAACAACAACGACCACGCTTTCTCACCTCCCGAGCTTCCGTTTCTTTTTCTTCTTCTTCTTCTTCTTCTTCCCTTCTTTCCAAAAGCTCGTCGTCGAAAGGGGGTGGACGTCAACAACCAAGAAGAGGTCATCGTCGTCGTCGAAGTCTTCCTAATGAGGACGCAAAAACTGGTCGAGGGGTGGTCGTCGCGGGACGATTCCCGGACGAGCGCACGTACATCATGATCAAGTGCGTCGTCGTTTACGTCGTCGTCGTTGTCTTTCGCCTTTCTTCTTGACTTCTTCTTGACTTCTTCTTGACTTCGTCAAACTCTTTCTTCGCAACAAAACCTCAGGAGGTTTTTTTTATCCACTTCTTCTTGTTAAAAAAAAACTGACTTCAGAACAAAACAACAACTCTCTTTAACGATAAATACGTATTATTATAAAACTTTAGGCCGGATGGTGTGCAAAGAGGAAAAGTTGGAGCAATCGTCGAACGCTTCGAGAATAAAGGCATGCAGTTGAAAGGTTTGAAGACGTTTCAGTGCACGCGAGCGATTGCGGAGGAGCACTATCGCGACTTGTCTTCGAAACCGTTTTTCAAAGATCTCGTCGATTATATCATTTCCGGGCCGGTCGTGTGCATGATTTGGCAAGGCCCGACTGGTACCGTAGCCGCCGCGAGAAAGATGATTGGAGAAACGAATCCTTTAGAGTCTTTGCCCGGGTCTATCCGCGGCGACTACGCCGTCGAGGTTGGCAGAAATATTATCCACGGTTCCGACTCGGTCGATTCCGCCGAGAGAGAAATCAACTTATGGTTTGCGGACGGGAACGGCGTCGTGGACTGGCAAATGACGAACAACGGTTGGATTCGCGAATAATAATAATAATATAGAACGACGACGATGACGATGACGAGAGAGAGATAAAGAGAGGAACCTTTTTAATACGGGAGGCTTAATAATTAATAATTGGTGTTTATAATATAATTATTACGCGATGATATTACTTGATGAACAACTTTCTTCGACGCATCTCGCGCGCACTCTTCTTCTTCTTCTTCCTCCTCCTCTTCTCGTCGTTCCTGTCATTTTCGATTTCATTTTCATCAGATTCCGTTTCTCGCGCGATAATACTCTTGCCATCTCTGTTGCCACATAAACTGGGTCGCCCCTAACTTCTCTCGTCGGTTGATTTCCGGTAACCCTTTCTTTCTTCGTTTCTTATTGTCCGCTTCTTCCGCCATGGCCAAGGCTAAGTCTCCGTTCATTCTAGGTCTGGCGTCTAAAAGTAATCGCGAGCCTCCCAGACATTTCATCAAAACTGCCGCGTTTAAACTAATAAACCCGAGCGTGAAGCACTCTTGCTCGCATCGCGCCGAGTTCGGGTCGCCGGAATACGACGGAGGCGTGAATTCAGACATTTTCTTTTCTTCTTCTTCTCTTATTATAATTCTCTTCTCTTTCTTCTTCTTTTATCTCTGCGTGTGTAATTCTCTTTGTTTCTCGTTCGTTCAAAACAACTTCTTCTCTCAAAACCAGGTATCAATACACTCGGTAATACAAGTCAACTCTTCTTCTTCTCTTACGAACGAGAAGAAGAATACTCTCGCGTTGTTGTGTTCTCTTCAACAACAACAACAACAACAACAACAACAACAAAAGTGTGTTGTTGTTTGGATAATTTTTTGTCGTTTTTTTTTTGTCTTTGATTTTTTCCTTTTTTGTCTCTCTCTCTCTCTTCTTTTTTCTCTCTCTTTTCTCTCTCACGCTCCCCTCCTTCTTGGACTAAAATTCAATCGTCTCCTACAAACAAAAGACCTCATTTTTACACAAAAACACAAAATCATCATGGTGAAAGCACACGTGGAGTGCTCCTCGGAGCTCGTATGGCAGTGCGTGAAGAAGAACAACGCGTACGTCCGCGCGTCCGTGAACCGAACGCGCATGTCCGCGGAGAAAGGCAACGTGACCGCGAAGCACGGATTTAGCAGCTCAGGTAAAACTTAACTCGACTACTTCGTTAGAGAGAATTTTTTCCTCGCGAATCGTCTTTTCTTCTTCAATTCTTCTCTTTTTTATTATTGCGATGACGACGACGAAAGAAGGAGGAGGAAGAGGAGAAAGAGAGAGAGAGAAAGAGAGAGAGAGAGAGAGGGTGAAGAGTCGCGAAACACTTTTTTATTGGAGTCGTCAAAATTGATGAGAAAAAAGAGAAGGGAGAGGGGGTGACGGTGTCAATGATGTTGTGAATGCGCTCCTCCTTCCTTCCTTGGAAGAGAGAGGGAGTGAGAGACAAAACGAGACCGGTTTAGGCTGTTCAAGGTCTCGGAAAAGCCCTAGAAAAATGAATTTATGGATTTCTTTGGTGCTCGTGCGCGCTGGCTGAAAAGAGTTTGTCTCGAAGAGAAGAGCAAAAAAAACAAAGAAAAGAGAAGGAAATTTTTGACTCAAACAAAACAAACAAAAAAGAAGAACCAACAAAAAAGAAACGACCGAAACGAGAAACTGACCAAACACTTTCCTTTCTTTTATTACGCAACACACACTATTATTATTATTATTAAACAACAACAACAGGCATCGCCAACATGAACAACACGGTGGACATCCAAGAATTGGCCGGCGCGAAGACGCCGTCCTCCACCTTGAACGGCGCGAACAACAAAGGCATCTTTCGAAACCAAGCCAAGGCGGTGGACGCCGCGTGCGCGAATCGCTCGGATTTACGAAAGAAGGCGTTAGCGAGAGTTTCGGCCGTGCACAAAGCTGGACGCGTCGCGAGAGCGAAGAAGTAGAGAAGTTTTGGTTTTGTGTTCTGAGAGAGAGAGAGAGAGAGAGAGAGATTGATTGATTTGTAATGCAAGGAGTACTAAAACATTTTAGAAAAAAGAACGAGAACGAACCAACTCGTAGTATTAGTATTCGTTTTTGTGTCCCCATGCTGCACTTTTTCACTCACACAACAACTTATTGAGATAATTTACGTTCACATAATCACTCGCGAAGAAGAAGAAGCGCGTGAAGGGCAAAAAGAAAACAAACAAACGAGATATATATAACAGAGAAGAATACATCGAGAGAATCGCACGTAGTCTTCTATTCGCACTCAACTCGACTCTCTCATCTCTCCCAAAAGCTCTTCTCTCTTCTCTTTTAGATATACTCAAAAGAGTTTAAAGGATAAAGAATGGCCGCCACTGAGACAAAACGAGAGGAACGACGGGAAGAAAGAGACGAGAACCAAAAAAGTTCGGAGGAGATGAACTTCATGCAGCGCTTTCACGCGAATCACGGGTTCTCGGACACGCCGTTGTGCGGCCTCGCGTACGCGAAGGAATCTTTCAACTTTTACAAAAAGAACAAGTTACGATTGAAAAATGAAATCTTGTCTGGTTTGACGGTGTCGATAGCGCAGGTGCCAGAATCGGTGGCGTTTAGTTTCGTGGCGAAAGTAGATCCGTTAGTTGGATTATACGCAACGTTTTTTCTAGGAATAATCACCGCTCTCATCGGGGGGCGTCCAGGAATGGTTTCTGGGGCGGCGGGCGCGATGGCGGTTGTCGCCGTCCAAATCATGGAACCGAACGGCTTATTGCCGGTGGAGAAACTCGTCTCTTTAGGGGAAATTGCGGGATGCACGGAGATTACAGATTCGTGCAAATCGTTAAGAGATCAAGCGTACGATAAACGCGTGGAATATCTGTTTATGGTCATGATTCTGTGCGGCATTTTGCAAATAGTTCTCGGTCTCATTCAAGCCGGTCGCTTGGTGCGTCTCATTCCCAACACGGTCATGACCGGTTTCGTAAACGGTTTGGCGATTATAATTTTCAAAGCGCAGCTGGAGTCTTTTCAAGAAGTGGACTGGAAAAAAGGATTCAAAGTGTTTGATTCGACCGGAGCAGGGGAAATTTCATCCGCGGACATTACGCGCGTCTTTGCCGAAGAGTTGCCGGATTTATCTGCGGATCAGTTGAACACTTACGTCGGCGCGATTCTGAGCGAAGCAGACGCGGATAACTCATCGACGATTTCTTTGAGTGAATTCAAGTCAGACAAAGATTTTCTCATTCACACTGGTTACGAGGAACAGAAAACGTGGAGAAGTGCATCTGAAGCATCGACGTGGATTATGCTGCTGTACGTGTTTGGGTCTATGTTAATCGTCCATTATTTACCGCGCTTGACCAAAATGGTCCCAAGTTCACTCGTATCTATTCTTTCGTGCTTGATTTTCGAGCACGCTATAAACAGAACGGCCATAGGAGCAGACACACCCACCGTAGTAGATTTATCTCCGGTAAAAGGAGCGTTTCCGACGTACCACACTCCGGATGTGGATTTAACGACGGAGTCGTTTGGAATTATCGCTCCGTTGATATTTTCCTTGGCGGCGGTCGGGTTGATTGAATCTGTATTAACCTTACAGCTCGTGGATGAAATCTTGGAGGATACGTCCGATGCGACTGGTAGATGCACGCAAGAGTGCGTCGCGCAGGGCGTCGCAAATCTCTTGAGTGGAATGTTCAAGTCTATGGGCGGGGACGCGATGATTGGCCAAAGTACAATTAACGTGAAATCAGGAGGAATCGGAAGATTATCGACCGCTTTTGCGGCGACCATGTTTTTAATATTCGTAGTTGCGGCTTCAAAAGTTATCGAGTTAGTCCCCGTCGCCGCGCTCACGGGTGTATTGTTCATGGTTGTTATTTACACCTTTGATTGGAGTTGCTTATCCCTCATGACGGGAAACGTTCGATCTCTTTGTATTCCAGGTAGAAGAGAAGGAGAAGACGCGCAGCAAGAAACCACGGGAAATGACGAGCAATCGGCAAAGAACAACTCGTACAGGGTGGATTACGCCGGTCGTCGCCGTCGTAAATGTTTCGCGGATACGACCGATCGCGTGCGTTTGCAAGACACGTTTTTAATATTGTTGGTAACGATCTTGACGGAGCGCACAAACTTAGCCATCGCGACTGGTACCGGGGTAGTTTTCGCGGCACTATTGTACGCGTGGGATAATTCATTCAATGCGCTCGATGTAGTACGTACAACTGAAACTTTAAGCGATGGAACGGAGAGAGCGGTGTATCGATGCTCCGGGGAATTATTCTTTGGAACGGATCGCGCGTTTAAAAACGAGTTTGCGCTTCGCGTCGATCCAAACGATATCGTCCTAAACATCGATAATTGCAGAGTGTGCGACTACTCCGGCTTAGCAGCTATGAACTCCTTGTGCGATAGGTATCTCGCTCTCGGGAAGACTTTGCGAATATCAAACTCCAACCCGGAAAACGCGCTCATCATGGAAAAACTCGGAATAAAATTCATCCCGGCCGTTTTTGATTCCAACGAAGGAGTCATCCCGCCGTTGACGAACTAAAATATTAAATAATAATAGCTTTTAAAGTCATCATCCCATAAAACTAGTTAAAAAGAAAGCGTGCTTTTGGAAGTCGTACTACATATGTGCTACTAACATTAAACAAAAATATGTATTAAACAACACGCTCGAGAGGAAAAGGAAGAGATCATTGTACTTCGTTATCCTTTAATACCTTGGCTACTTCCGCGGCGATGATGTTTGCCCACGCCTTGTAGCCCATATCGTTTGGATGCACGCCGTCTCTCGCGGTAAACTCGCCTTCTCGAATACCATCACCGCTATCCCCCCCATGCATTCGGACGGCATCTCTCAGCGCTTGTAGCGTGGGAGAATTGATAAACAAAGCTTTACGTTTCCCTAGCTTATTCGCGACTTTTTCTTTTTTGTCGTCCCAACAGTCGTTCAGTTTCAAAATAACTTCGCGAAGTGGATTCGGAAATAAAGGCGCGATGTGCAAGGGATTCCCCGGCAACACGACGAGCGCGTCGCTCCCGACGACGCTCTTGATTTCTTTGATCACGTTTTCCAACTCGTTCTCGAAATTCTCCCGAAAAAAGATTTTTCCGTGAAGAAAGCACGTTTTCACGTCATTAATCCCGCACAGAATTATCACCGCGTCCGCTTTCCTCGCACACGACGACGACGCTTGTTGTTGTTGTTGTTGTTGTTGAAATTGTTGTTGTTGGAGAAAAAACTCGTTCTGTGCGTTTTCATCCTCCTCCTTCTCCTCCACCTCGTTTTCGACTGAATCATGACCACTGCTATTACTACTCCTACTTCTGCTGCTACCGCCGCTATCGTTACTGTTACTAACGCTTCTTCTACTGTTGTTACTCTCTCTGAGCTCGGGAAGCACGCACGACGAAATATCGCTCAACGCTGCGCCTTTCTTTCCAACCGCAATCCATTCGATCTCCACCGATAAAAGCTCCGCCAATCGCTCCGCGACGATTCTCGCCAGCGCCGGCGTATTCGTCGTGCAACCCACGCCGGTGGCGAGCGAATCGCCCACAATCACCACGCGTTTCCTCTCCTTACTTTTACCTCTTCTTTCTTTTGTCGTCGTCGTCGTCCTTTTTGTCCTCGAAAGCATCATCTTTGTCGCAGAAACAAAAGTACTCTCATTCTGTTCCTCTTCTTCTTTCACTTCTTCGTCTTCTTCGACGAATCCACATCTCGCCAGTCCTTTAAACGACGTCCCTCTCGTCGGCTCTTCTTCGATGGGTTCGTAACTGTAGTGCAAAAACATCGCTTGGGAGAACGTCACGGTCAAACCCGCTGCGAGGAGTGTCATCACGGAAGAGACCGTTGAGCGTGTCAGCGAGAACAACATTGATGTTGTTGTTGTTCTCGTCGTCGTCGTCATCTTCTTCTTCTTCTTCTTCTTCTTCTTCTCCTTCTGGGTTGTTGTTGTTGTTGGAATCTCTTTTTCTCTCGTTCTCTTTCGTCTGTCTGTCTGTCGTCTCTCTGCAAATCTAAAAAAACAACAAAACGCACACGTGAGTGAGTGCACTTTTCTCTTCTTCACAAAAAATTTTCTTTCCTCTCTCAGAGACAAAAGAAGCAAAAAGAGAGAAGAGATGACGGCGACGACGATTGCATCATCGACGAGGATGATGATGATGAAAATGGTTTCGACCACCACCACGAATAATACACGTCGTCGTACTACTACCACGAAGATGCCTTCAAAAACCACGAATAATGCGTTGTTCTCTTCTTCGAAAAGTTGTCGTCGTTTGGAAGCAACGAGAGGAGGAAGAAGAAGAGAAAGAAGAAGTTTCGCGAGAGGCACGACGAAGAAGATATCTTCTTGCGATCCTCCTCGCGCAACATCATCATCATCAGAACAACAAGAACAAGAAGAGCGAAAAACGAATACCCCTACGAAGAATGCAATGAATTTCGATGTACCTAAAGTGGTGAAAATTTGCGGCATCACCACCGCGGAAGATTGTCGCGTCGCCATCGACAGCGGCGCCTCACACGTTGGGATGATCTTATGGCCCAAGAGTAAAAGGTCGGTCGATATCGAACGAGCGAAAAAGATCGTAAAGGAGTGCGAAAAGAGTAAAGAAAGAGTGATAACGCCAGTCGCGGTGTTCGTGGACGAAGACGGAGCGACGATAGCGAAGATATGCGAAGAGCTTGGATATAACACGCACGCGCAGTTACACGGCGATTTGGCCAGACAATCTCTGAAGGATATTCCGCAAAAGATCAAAGTTATTTGGGTGTGCTCGGCGGACGAGAGCGGGAAAATCGTGACGGAAATGCCGGGGGAGAGCGAAGAGGAGTTAGCCTCGAGAAGGAAAGAAATGTTATCCGGGGAGAAAGGGTGGAAAGCACCGATTGATTGGGTAAATGGACCGAGGAAAACGGTAGATTACGTGTTAATCGACGGCGTCAACGCCGGATCGGGGGAGAAATTCGAGTGGGAAAACTTAAAAGTTCCCAAAGGATGTTCCAGGAAAGGATGGATTTTAGCCGGTGGATTGACGCCGGAAAACTGCTCCGAAGCGGTCATGGTGTTACGTCCGAACGGTGTGGACGTCGCCTCGGGCGTCTGCGACGAGAGCGGCGTCGTAAAGTCGAAAGAAAAGTGCGACGCCTTCGTCTTCAACGTTCGAGCCGCCGCCGCGAAGTAGTCGAGAGCGAGAAAACGAGAGAGCGTACGTTTAGTTGAGAAGAAGAATAACGTCATCGCGCGAAATGAGAGAGACAAAAGAGAGTTAGAGAGAGAGTTTAGTAAAACACGCACTACTTAATACTAATTTTGCATCGCACAGAGTAATAACTTTGCCTTCATTATGATTTATAAACATGAACACGCATAACGCTCGCGCTTCAGAACACACACACGCTCGTCTTCAACGGCTTTTGCATCCTCATCATCATGTCAAAGAAGAAGAAGAAGAAGACAAAGACAAAGGAGATAAACACCTCGCTCGCTGGTAGCGCCGTAAGAAAAAACGTCGACGCATCCTCTTCGTTAAACGTTGTCGTCGAAACGAACAAACAGAAGCGCGTGTGCGACGTCGCGTTGCGAGCGGGAAATCTGACCTCCTCGGTGAAAGCGTTTTTGCACGTCTTGGACGACTTGCTTTTGATCTCAGACGATCACACAGGGGACGATTCAGACTGCGACAAAGTGTGTTTGTTCTCCTCGGAGGAACAACTCTTTTCTTTTCGCAATCTCTCTCAACTGTTGGAGAGAGTGCTCGCGTTGTGTCAACTCCGCGCGAACGCGAAAGCGGTGAAGAAAGTCCTGGGAAAAGTCAAGCAGTTGAACACCAAAAATGTTGAAGGGCGTCGTCGTCGACGAGTGTTTACTGCGACGACGACGACGACTCATCAACTTCTTCGTTTGACGAACGCGTCTTTGCGATGCGCGTATTTTACGTTTTGCGCGGCGGGAGATGCAAACGCAGCCGCAGAGTTACTCCTGATTGAGAATAACGAGGACGGGGAGGAGGACGTCGTTGACGAGAGCGGAAAGAGCGGAAAGGGCGAGAACGTGAGCGGCGTCGAGAAGACGATCGAGAAGATTGGTAAGGAGAATTTAGTGCGAGGGTGTTCGTTCGCGAGGAAGAGTTTCAGCGGCGTCGGTGGTGGTCACATGGTCGTCGTCGGCGAAGAGGAGAAAGAGGACGAGCTTTTGTGGCGGGTATTGAAATTAATTCGCAAAAGCAGCGACGACGAAGACGACGAGGAGAAAAAAACGAGGAAGAAGAGCGCGGGAAGACTCGCGCCTAGTCTCGAGATGAAAAAACGAGAAATGATTCGTGCGTGGATGGTGAGCGATGATGATGCTTCTCCTCGTCGCGAAAGAGTTCGCGTGGAAATTAGAAACAGAGTTGAGTTACCCGCGCGTTCGGAAGAGGAAGAGGAAGAGGAAAAAATACACGCCGCCGCTTTGCGTAACAACAATAATAGCTTACGCTTCATCGTTTGTTGCGAGGACGACGGTCGACGGCGACCGGCAAATCGTTTACCGTTGAAACTCTTTCGACCAGTCTCTCCAAACGCTTTGGTACTCGCGCCGGCAGGCTTTCGAGCGCCGAGAGTAAATCGCGTCGATTTGAGTCAAACGGTTGGACCCGGGATATTCGCGTTGACGTCTGTTTTCGCGAAAGCAGAGTGTGAGTTATTCGTTCGAAGCGCTTTGGCGTGTGGACTCGTTAAAGACGACGAGAACGACCAAGAGTCGATGGAGTATTGCGAAATATGCGTGTATAATGCTGTCGTAGAAAATATTTGGCAACGAATTCGCGACCATTTCCACGCCGACGAAGAAGATGCGTTCGAAGACGACGACGACGAGGACGACGACGATAATTCTGTCCACCATTATTGGCTTCCTGTCGGCATAAACCCGCGGTTTCGAATATTCAAATACGACGATAAGAGCGTCTATCGCAGACATCTCGACGGCGCTTGGCCGTGCGGTATGCTCGACGAACAAACCAACGAATTCGTCGTCGACGCGAACGCGCTCCTCGACGGTAACAACACTAATAATAAAGAAAACCAGCGGACGACGCGCCTCACGTTTCTCATCTACTTGACCGATACCTTTCGAGGTGGCGAGACGACGTTCTATTCCGTCGATGATGACGATCATACTAACGAAGAAGAACAGAAGAAAAAAGTCATCGTCGGTAACGCCGTCGCGCCGCGAGTCGGCGCGGTCTTGTGCTTCCCTCACGGAAACGCGAAGAACTCTCCCGTTCACGAAGGCTCGAGACTGTTTTCTTCCTCAAAACACGACGACGACGGGGACTCTTCTTCTTCTTCTTCTTCTTCTTGTAAATTCGTCGCGCGTACCGACGTCGTTTTCGAAAGAAAGACAAAGAGGAGAAAGAGGTAAAATTTAGTATTTTAGAGTAGTACCACAGTAGTCGTTTTTTGGTCAAACAAAGGAATAAATTTGCCCAAAATTCAATCATAATTTCTCGCTCATATATTGTTTAATAATACTAATAATAAAGGAAGAAGACGTGTACCGTAAGAAGAAGAAGAGAATTCGTCGAGACTTCGTTTGGTTTTGTCTTCTAAAAGTGTTCGTTTTACTAAACTTCGTTGGTCTTCTTTCATCTTTTACATACCAAAAGCATCGTCATCATCATCATCTTCATCACGAATTTTGTGCGAAGAAGAAGAATTCTTCATCATGTTCCCTAAAGAAGAAGAAGAAGAAGACAAACGTCGCGTACGTCCTCGTTCGTTGACGATAACGCTCGCTTTAGTAGGAGGAGCGATGCTGATGCTGTTTTATGATGGTTTTGGTGGTCTTCGGTATCATCATCAACGTAATAAGAGTAATAACGTCCAAGGAGTTCTTCACCGCGTGTCCTTGCAAAAAAAGGTGCCTTTGATGAAAGCAAACGAGGACAAGGAAGCGATGAGCGAAAACTGGCAAACGAAGATGAAAGCGTCCAAGCTGCGCGCGAAACACGCGGAGATGAAGAAGAAGCAAATGGTGGAGAAGTACACGAGAAACGCCGAAACGAGTTTAATGGAGGACAAGAAGATGGAATCGTCTGAAGACGCGTCGATCGGAGGAGAAGGAGGAGCGACGTCGTCGGTGCCCATCGCGAATTACATGGACGCGCAATATTACGGTCCGGTGGAAATCGGAACGCCAGGGCAGAAATTTCAGGTGTGTTTCGATACCGGGAGCTCGAATTTGTGGGTGCCGTCGTCAAAGTGCAAGTTTTCTCAAATTCCCTGCGACGCGCACGAAAAGTACGACAGCGAGAAGAGCAGGTCGTACGAGCCGAACGGTGAGGATTTTGCAATTCAATACGGATCTGGGTCGTTGAGCGGGTTCTTGAGCTCGGATACGGTGCGTTTGGGAAATTCGATTGAAATTAAAGATCAGACGTTTGCGGAAGCGACGAAAGAGCCGGGATTGACGTTCCTTTTCGCTAAGTTTGACGGGATCTTAGGATTGGGATTTAAGGAAATCGCCGTCGACGGGGTCACGCCGGTGTTTGATAACGCCGTCGCGCAAAATCAAGTCGAGAAAGATCAGTTTTCGTTTTGGTTAAACAGAGATCAAGACGGAGACGGTGTGGTTGATGGTGGTGAACTCGTCTTTGGTGGCGTCGACGAGAAGCACTTCGTCGGCGAGCACGTCTGGGTGGATTTGACGAAGAAAGGCTACTGGCAATTCGATTTGGATGACGTGAAAGTTGGTGAGTTTTCATTCATCGACGACAAAAACGACAAGACGACGGTGTCGTTCTCCTCCTCTACTAAGCATCAAGCGATTGCAGATACAGGAACATCGTTGCTCGCCGGACCTTCCGCCGTCATCGATAAAATTAACGACGCAATCGGCGCCGAAAACTTGATGATTCAAGAGTGTAAGATTGCCATTAAACGTTACGGCGAAGAATTTTTGGACGACATCGAAACGTACGATTCGAGTCAAATCTGCGAGAGTTTGAACATCTGTCCAGCTGCCGCTGAAACAAATGCGATTGAAAAAGAAATAAGTGAGCCAACCGGGGTGTTGGCTACGTCTCGAAAATTATTGATGACGACGAGAGAGGAAAAGAAACATCGCAGTCTTCGCGGGGGTCTCTCGCTTTTGGGCGATCTTTTCAAACCGTCAAAGAAGAATGAGGAAAAAGAAACGAAAAAGAGTAAAGTTGCGTGCTCGGCGTGTGAAATGGCCGTGGATTACGCGAAGGAGTTATTGCAAGCGAACGTGACTCGTACGGTTGTTTTGAATGAACTCGAGAAGGTTTGTGACTTTGTCCCGGCGCAGCCGGGTGGACAAGCCGGAGTCGATTGCAACGCCATCGATGAAATGCCAAATATTTCGTTTACAATTGCCGGTAAATCTTTCGAATTGACGCCGAAACAGTACGTCTTAGAGATTGATGATGGACAAGGCTCAAACACGTGCATTAGCGGTTTCATGGGTTTAGATGTTCCTAAACCAATGGGTCCTCTGTGGATTCTAGGTGACGTGTTTTTGGGACCGTATCACACGGTATTTGATCACGGCGGGTCCAGAGTCGGCTTCGCGAAAGCCGCGTAAATATACTATCATTATCTGTTGTACATACAAATTTTATTTTACAAGCTCACTGCTACTGTTCACGTGTTTATGAATATTCTTTATTTTCTCCCGCCGAAGCTTTCGCAGCTCTGGACAAAGCTTTTTGATATGAGTACGGATTATGGTGACGACTGATTGAACCTTGCGAACCGTAACTTCTCGGATCCGACAAAACTGTGAGTGGATGTGGCGTGTTGAGTATCACTCTCTGCGCCGCATCTCGAGTTTGTTCTCGCATTATCACCGATAGATCACCGCCGACGCCTTCTTTCGCTTTGGTCAAAAGCTCTCTATCAATCTGGGAAATTATCAAGGACGCCGTTAATGCTGCATCCGCTTGCGTTAAGCACGCAATCTTGTTTAAATTCTCAGACAGAGTCTTCGTCGTTGAAGTTGTTGTTGACCCTCGCGTTTGAGCTACTTCATCGGCGTAAAAATCAAGTTTACGCTCGTCTTTTTGCGCATCGAGCCAATGCGATTCTTCGTCGAAACTCGCATCTAGACTCATCGTCGATATCGAACTACTTTCGCGAGCTTTAGCGGCGATTATGTCGTACATTTCTTCTCCTTGGAGCTTATAGAATCCCGGTCCTTCTGGTAAAAGTGGATGCGCCGAACCGTGTACGGGTTGTAAAAGATACATGTCACCCAAAGGTGCGTACATCATTTCTTCGTTTAAGAGCGTAGGCATGTTCACGCATTTGAACGGCCGAGGACAGGGAGCCGAGCCCAAAATAGAACGCGTCCACGGAGGATAATAGCACGAAAACGATCGAGGTACGATATCTTTGCCCATGATGACGCCTTTAATGAAATCTCGCTGCAGCCCAATCCTTTGCATCAAATCTTCCGCACCGCGATCGAAAACGTACGGCGACCCGAACGTCCAGATATCATCGAGCGCGTATCGAGGAACTCCATTTCTCAGAATGAGCATCAGACCGAGCAAATACGCCAGAGATCCACCGATTGAATGACCAGTTAATTTTATCCGAGCCTTCTTAGAGCCAAACGTCTTCAAATGGTCTTTACACAATTTTTCAACGCGATCGTACATTCTTTGCGCGCAAGCGTACGCTCCTTGATGGACTCTGATTTCTTTATCCTCAAACGTCGTGGGTGTCCAAGTTAAATTGGTTTGCCACGAGGCAAAGTTGGTCGATCCTTCGACGACAATCCATAACGTTGCGTTTTCCTTGTCTACGCCCACGCAATAGTTCACCGGCATCACCGCATTCTCACCGGCTTCTTTGTTATTACCATTCTTCTTCTTTTTCTTTTGTAATCCGTTTTCCGAAGACGCTTTCGATTTTGCTCTTTGTTTTTGTAACTCGCTTATTTTCTCGCTTTCGCGTAACAACGCCGAGCGTTCTTTCTTCAACGTTTTCTGAGACTCCGAAACTCTGGTGAGCTCTTGAGAAACCAAATTAGCGAGCTCCGTGGCTTTTCTTGCAGCCTCGGCCGCGTTTGGATCGTCAGGTTTTAATTCTCGCATTCTCTTCACCGATGCCAACGCTTTGATGGCTTCATCCGCCGCCGCAGAAGCTAAGCGAATCGATTCTTCTCGATTGTGTCTTTCCTTTTTCAAATTTTCTAAAAGAATTGCGTTGTTCATCTCCGAGTCGGCGGCTTCGGCATCGGTGAAGTTGATATTCTCAACACTCGAGGTTTGGACGAGTCGTTGTTGTTGTTGTTGACTGTCGTTGCCACTAATTTCATCCTCCGAAAGAGCTTCTTCGTGCTCGTGCGAATTCCATAACATGGTCAAACCGTTTCGAGTTAAACCATCCTTTGTCGTTTGGTCCGGAAAATTATAAATCCAAGAGGAAAGAGAACAAGCAATCCTAGCATTCTTCGTATCTTCTTCGGACGCTCGATATAAGGACGAGGAAACCATGTTTCTTAAAGCAGGCTGGAGAATGCTATCCAAGTTATCGCTTCTGTCGGTTTCACCGGTTGATGTTGTTGACCCGACAAAATCTTCCGCGTCTTCATCAATCGCCGCCATCTCTTCGAGTTGCCTCGTCACAATTTGCGAAAGTTTTGCGCCTGGCCACGACGTTAGTTTCGCTAAAGTTTCGGTAATATTCGACGCAACAATCGCATCTTCGGCTACTTTACGAGCCGAGTTGATTTTACTGTACAAACCTTCGTCGATTCTTTTCGTTTCTACCAGTCCCTCTTGTTGTTGTTCTCGTTGAATATCGGTATCGGCGTCATTCTCACTACTCTTCTCTGCAGACTTTTGTGCTCCTGGCTCGAAAAGTTCTCTCAATACCAAAACTTGTCTGGCAACAACGACAGTTTGTTTACGCGAGGAAGCTGAAGCTTCTTTTAATTTGACCTGGGCAGCTTCGAGCGCTTGACGCAAAGCTTGAATATTTTCCGGCTGACTTTCACTCAAGCCGCGTTTACCATTTTCGGAAGATGTCAAAGAAACGTTCTTCTTATACGTCGCGCTTTGACGATACGTTTCGATGCGTTCGCGCACTTTCAAAACGTCATTTGCCGCTACTTCGACGTCTCCAAGCTTTGCTTTTGCTTTGTCTGCATTTTTAATCGCCTCGGAGAGCGCCTCCTTTAAATCGTTGAACGTATCCTCTTCACTTTGATTTTCGGCGGTGATGAAAGCCCCGCCTTCTTGCGCTGTTGATGGTGGTGGTGGTGATGATGGTGATCTTGGCGTGCGCGGCGGCGATTCTCTATCGATTTGTAAGTCAATCTCTTGAATAGCGGCTGTTAATTTTTGCAAGGCGTTGTTTGCAACCGCGACGGCGTTTACGTTCGCGTCGCGAAGTTGTTCATCGATTATTCGTTCGTCGTCTTCTGCGTTTACTTCCTCACTTTGCTCAGCTATGCTTAAATCAGCAGCAGCATTAGCAGCAAAAGTAGTCGCCGTTGCAGTCGAGGATGAAGATGATCCAGAAAACAAATTCCCGATCAAAGGCGGAAGCGGAAGACGCGAAAGAAACGCGCTCGCGTCTGGGATCCAGTTTGAGCCAGCATTCGTTGAATCTTCTTCTTCTTCTTCTTCTTTTGTCGTCGTCGTCGTTGTAGTTGTCGTTATCACTGGAGTGGTGGAGTCAGTTGTAGTAGTACTATTTGCCGCGGTGGTAGTGAGCCTCTTCTCTTCTCCTTTCTCGGCCGGCGCTTTCTTGAAATGCCCCATGAACTGATTCGGAGTATCAAACTGTCTTTGCCATTCCCACCTGCTGTCCTGGTTCTTTTTCCTGCCCTCAATATCACCACTGTTACTACTACCGCTACTATTACCATCTCTTCTCGTCTTCTCCCTTTTTCCACCGTCCACGTCCACGGTCTCCGCACCCTTCTCGATTCCAACCGTCAGCGAAGTTTTCTCTCGTTCTTCTTCTTCGACGTCGTCTTCGTCTTCGTCCCAGGAAGAGGACGACGCGCCGCTGAATATATCCTCCAACGTACTCACGGACGCTCGTAAAATGTCTTCCCAGAAAGTACCCGTCCCATCCGCATCCACTGCTCCTTCAACATCCGCCCCTTGGCCCTCTCCTTCTCTCCTCTCGTCGCCTCCGCTCCTCGTCGTCGCCGCGCCGCCTCTTCTCTCGTCGATCGCCGCGGCGCCCGCGACAGAAACCGCGGCAGTGGCGGTCGCGGGAAAGTTTTCTTTTCTTGGCGTCGATTGAGTCCTCCTCAACGCTTTCACGCGTTCTTGCAACTGTCCAATCTTCGCTCGCAACGCTTCTTCGTTCGTGGTCAAATTTTCGCTCACTTCGGCAACCTTTTCGTTAAAATCATCGTCATCCGAATCGCCGCCTTTTCGAGAAGAAGAAGACGACGACGACGAAGAAGACGGGACGACGCGCATCCTCATCGCTCGTCGCTCGCGTTCTCCTCCTCTTTCTCGCGGAGAAGAAAGAAGAAGCGAGCCGCCCGTCGTCGTCGTCGTCGTCGTCCTCAAAGAACGAGAACAAGAAGAGAATCGGAGGACAAAAAAGCCGTTAAGGTTGTCGTTTCGTCGTCGTCGTCGTCGTCCTCGGCGTACGAACGATGGTGCCTTACCCGTCGTCGTCCTCGTCCTCGACAATAAGGTCCTCGTCGTCGTCGTCGAATGACAACGAGAACCACCCCAATTCGGAGTCGCGAGCGACGGAGAGGATGGCAACATTACCAAGCGCATTAAGAAAGTTTTATGCGTTTTTTTCTGACGCTTTTTGGAGAGAAAAGAACACGTGAGTCAGCAAATGAAGAAACATTGAAGGGTGTTCGCTTCTCGGTAGTAGAAGACGACGCGGAGACTCTATTCACGCGCATATAATAATAATAATAATAATAATAATAATAAATGGTACCAAAAGTAAATTACAACGCGCGTGAACGCATTACGCGCACATCTCTCTCTCTCTCTCTCTCTCTCTCTCACTCACTCTAAAACAGTTTAATTTCTCTTTTCTATATTCTCTTCTCCCTCTCTCTCTCTCCTTCTCGGTTTCGGTTTCGCTTTCTCTTTCTCTTCTTCTTCTTCTTCTAATACCTGCCCTCCTCCGTTCTTACAACTCGGTCTTCGCTCCTTCCTCTTGTTGATCCGCCAAACACTTCGCGTTGTCGTACGCTCTCACGGGAAACTGCGGGTGCTCTGGAATTTTCACATCCGGCGACGCCTTGATTTCCTTCAAAACTTCTCGGATGGCGGCGTCGAGTTGCTTGTCGGTGCCGTGGAAGGATTCGATGGGTAAGTTTGCTACTGGAATATCCGGGATGACACCTTTTTGCTCGATTAACCACTCGTTACCGAGGTACGGACCAAACGAAGGGATGGTGAACGAGCCGCCGTCGACTAAGGAGCACTCCGGGTTGCCAGAGTACCCGACCGCGCCGCCCCAGGATCTGGCGCCAATCACCTTACCGAGCTTCATGGTTTGGAAACCAGCGGCAAAAAGTTCCGCATCTGAAGAGGACATTTCGTCGATCAATACGACGACTTTGCCTCGGAAAGAGTATTGCATGGTCGTCTCTCCCGGGCCGCTGCGGTGGGACTCAAACATCCAAGCCACTCTTCTCAAGCGTTCCAACACCCACGTATCGATGTTCCCGCCATGGTTTCTTCTCACGTCAATGATCAAGCCACCTTTTCGCAAGTTCGGATAAAATTGACTGGCAAAGTCATCCATGGAATGCGTTTCCGGTCCTTCTTGGACCATGTCTTCGAGATAGACGTAACCGATGGTGTCGTTAGAGTCGTGGCGAACCTTCGCTTTTCTTCTGTTCAAAGCGTCCGCTTTTTGAAGCGCGGAGCACGTCCCGACGTCGAGAGGAACGACGACGACTCTGTCGAGCATGACTAGTTCTTCCTCCTCTTCTTCGCCCATCTTACCCGAGGAAGAACTTTTAGAAGCGCCGTCTGATGATTTGCTACTGTCCGCGTCTTTGGAGGGTTTCGCCGACGACGAGTGCGACCCCAATCGATTCGATTTCAAAGCCGATCGTGCGATATCCGTCAACGGATTGAACGCATTCAAAGTCCCGCCGTTGAAATATTGCTCGCCGGATCTTTTCGGGCTATTTTGTTGACCATCGCCACTGGGAGCCGCGGCGGTACTTGTGCGCGACCTTTTTGATGCCATGGAAGAAGACGAAAGGGACGACCTTCGGAGCGCGTTTGATTGAGCGACGCCCAAACTCGAGCTCGATTGTTGCACGCTTTCAATCATTTCTTGCAACTCTTCCAACTCTGCCATCTCTTCCTTCGTTCTCGGGCCGCGAATGACTTCCAAGAGCACTTGCGAATACGCTTTACCCATTAAAAGTTTCGGGAGAGGATCGGACAAAGCGTTGACCAAAACGCCATCGATTCGAGTGATGATATCGCCGGGTCTCAAATCCACAGCCATCGCCGACAGAGGTGAGTTCGGGGCCATCAACACTTCGGAGGTGTCGTAGATCTTCGTAATGCGCAAACCTTGAGGAACTTGCTCAAATTTAGCGCCCAAGCAGGCCGAACTCTGTCCCATGCCAATTTTTTCAAAAGCCTCGCCGCCTTCGACGTCGACAAAGACGTGTAAGACGGACAATTCTCCCAAAGCTTGCTCGAGAACGTCTCGTAACTCATTCTTGGAGGTCAATCTTTTTACCAACGGACGATACCGTTCCGTAACAGCCGGCCAATCGACACCGTGGAGGTTCGGATCGTAAAAGTTGTCTCGCATCGTGCGCATGGCCTCGTCGTACATTTGCATCCACTCTTCTCTCGGGTTGAGTTTCACCGTCCATGTCTCCGGCGGTAACCACAACAAGGCTTGAGCGAGAATCGCATCTTGATCCGGAGTTTCCGCGATGGTCTGCGCAGACATGAGCGCGACGCCTTCTTCTGTGAACAAAACGACAACTTGCAAGTCGCGAGACACCAAAACGTCGTAAGCGTCCGGATAAATTGGCGTAACGTAGCCTTGCATGATGTCGACAGCGATGAGATAGCTTCCCATGGAATCGTACATGTTTAACAAAATCGTAGCGCCGCTACCGATGATGTACATGCTTTCGTATCTCGCGCGATCGACAAAAGGAACCACCTCGGATCTCTTTTCGATGTTCTTCATCGAAATTTTCGTCGGGTATTTTTGCCCCAAAGTAGGATCAAACACCGTGCCCGCTGCATTCATCTCGTCGCCGGAGAAGAACGGACACGCCAAACCTTCTCTCAAAGGCAAACAGTACAAACTTTCTCCGTCTTCGTAGACCGGTTCAGACCCTCTGGAGCCGTACGGTGAATTTGACCCGGAGGAAAACTGCGCGTCGTTGAAGTAGTAGAGGAACAAACCGTCCGGGGAAAACGTCGGCGATCTCGAGTTCGAGGACGGCGGCGTGATGCGCACTCGTTCGTTCGTCTTCGTGTTCCAAGCATAAATAACTTCAAAGTCAGTGTCTTGGTAGAGAGAGACGTAGGCGAGCCAAGTGCCGTCTGGAGACCAGGCGTATTCTCCCGCGGATTCGGGTTGTAAACCAGAGACGATGTTGCGGACGTTCGCTTGATTGTTATCAGACGCGGAGAGTTTCGCGGACGAGGAAGGCTTGTTGTTGTTCACCTTCTTCTTGTTTGCGTTTACGTTGGCACTCTGTTGCTGCTGCTGAGGGTTACCGAGCGACGCCACGTTCGGAGAGGACGACGACGACGACGTCGACGTCTCTCGAAAGTTTGGCGCGCGCATGTCCGCCTTGACAAACTTTCGACCAGCTTGCATCTTCTTCGTGCGTTTATCCAACACGCGTTGACGTTTGATCAAAATCGACGCCGCGTCGAGCACCTCTTCCTCGTCCGCGCCGCTGTTCTGCATTCGCGACAACAGCGGCATTTCCGAAGAAAAGTCCTCGGCGCCGCCGAGTCCTCCGGCACCGATGGGGTCATCCTCCGGCGAAATTGGCGTTCGGAACTCCTCCGTGTTGACGATGGTGTTGGTGAAATTCACCAACTTGACGTGGCCGTTGGTATCATCGAAAGCGAGCGAGGTGCCATCGGGAGAAATTTGCGAATACGACAAACCTCCTTGAATGGCCCCGTCTTGCGTGACTTGCGCTTCCGACCAATAGCTGACTCCGTTGTCCTCGTCTCTTTCCAGAACGACGTAGTCGTATTCACCACTGGCGTCGCTCAACGCGAGTAACTTAATTGGATCACTCGGATGCGAGTTTGGAATGAACTGCACGTGCTTGTATCGAACCATGCCTTCGTACTGGGTAACTTTTTCGATTCTCGTCCCGAGTTGCGCGACGAGCGGCGAAAAGTAAACCTGACCTCTCACGATAAAAGCGCCGTAAATGCCATCGTCTGAGATGGCGAGTTCGGACATTTCATAAAGCGGATCGGAAAGCAACATGGGCTGCGCCTCGCGGAATTCGGATAAAAGATTAATCTTCAACGTCGTCGCCTCGGAAATGATCACGCCGCCTTCGATTTGAGCCGCGCTCAACGTCGCTGATTTCAAATCCGCGCCAACGCGCATGACGATGCGAGTACCGTCGATGGCATACTCCATCACGTCGAACTCGCACTCGAACGTCAGTTGCGTCTTTTTCGAGCCGTCGTCGTTCATCACCCACAAGTTGGCCACGCCGGTTTTGTCGCTGATGAAAAATACCTTGCCGCTGAGCTTGTCCGTGGTTTGCGGCGACCACGCGCCTCGCATGGACCACGATTCTGGCGTCAACTCTTTCGCCTCTGACCAAGCGGTTCCGTTCGCGCCGACGGCACCTTCACCGCACCATCTCCAAATTCTCGCCTGTTCGCCACCTTCGTACCGTTTCGTCGAGGACGATTGTCTCAAAGGATAAAACAAGTAGCATCCTTTGGGATCTTTCGAGCCTCCGTGCGCTTTTTCAAACGGCAACACCGAAACCTTCCCGGTTAAAGCGTCGACTTTCGCCAACTGCGGATTTCCGAGATCGGAAAATTGCGTCGTTAAAATCAAAAGCTCGTGGTCGCCGGACCATTGCGACAACCCGTACGCCTGCGCGCCGTGCGTGACTTGTCTCGCCACGCCTCCGGCGATGGGGAGCTCAAAGACTTCGAACCCGTCCGCAGCTTCCGCTAAAAACGCGATTCGTTTCCCGTCGGGCGAGAGCTTTGGCACCGATTCGTACGAATAACTGCTCGAAATCCTCGCCGCTGGACCTCCTCTCAGATGCGAAAGCCAAATTGACCCTTCCGAAACGAACACTAAAGTATCGTTCCTCACCGACGGCGCTCTGAAGTACCCCAAATCCGATCCAATCCTCGAATAGTGATTCTCTTCTTCTTTCAACAAATCTTGATTCTCCTCCGATAAGCTCGGTTCCGGTTCCTCGATCGCCTCTCTCGTCGGTGGCGCCGCGCCGCCGAAAATCCCAAACATCTCCATCAGAGACTGGTACGCGTCCTCCTCGCTCGCGCCTTCCTGCCCTCCCGACGAAGATTCCGAAGACGAAGACGAGTCGTCCACATCAGAAGACTGTGCAGTGCCGTTGTTCTTGTTCTTGTTGTTGTTGTTATTATTATTATTCTTGTTCTTATTGTTGTTGTTCATCAACGTTGATGATAAAGTCTTCTGACCGGGAGCGTTTTCGATCGTCGCCATCGTCCCGAGCCGATGGTGTTGATTTCGCGGTTGTCCTTTTGCCGAAGCGACACCATCTTCCTTCGACATCAAAATCATCTTTGACAACGGCGAGGAGGAGGAACCAACCATCGCGCCGGAGAAGAACAAAACGCACGCCAGTAAAACGTATAAAAACGAAGCGTGTATTTTCGCCCTACTCGACGCGTCTCGAGATGAATGCGCCCCCCCGTGGTCGAAGAGGAAGAACGTCTTCTTTCTCCCGTTTTCGACGTCGTCCGATGAGGCGCCTCTTCGCTCGAATCTCTTCCCGTCATCGTTCTCGTCTTCGTCGTTTATGGACCCGAACTGTCTGGCGTACGGGAGGAGAGGATCGCGCTCTGCTGCTTTTGATGATGCACTCATTATTGATGATGTCGTGGTGTTGCTTTGATTGATTGATGTTAGAGTGCGCACGAAAGCGCGCTCTTTTCTTTGAAGGGACGCGCCCTTTTTTTTTTGGGTGATACACAAAAAAAAAGTTTAGGGTTTTATATGTTACCCTAAATACTGCTATGCAGGAGACTAACTCTACTATTACTGGTTTTTTAAACTATGCATACACAAACACGACGATTCAGACGACGAATTCAGCCGCCTGAATACTGCAACGACTGCAACGTCGTAATCGTCGCGCCGTCCTCTTTTACGTCGTCGTCTCGTCGTCCTTTTCTTCAACCAAAAAAAGCTCTCCTTCCTCGAAAAGGAAAGGAAAACGCATTTACGCGATTTGGTGTTTGTTACTACAACTCTTCTTTCTTCTTCGTCTTTTTCTTCTTCTTCGCGGTGTTTATTGTCGTCGGTTCGTACCGAATGCCT
>ERZ651776.559-NODE-559-length-51414-cov-3.609930_pt1 | contig 51414 bp, 48 predicted proteins | sample MGYA00514761_ERZ651776 | MGnify/ENA metagenome assembly ERZ651776
TTGAACTCAATGCGGCTTCAGTTGATAGGGCCGTATCGCGTGTCAATTCCCAGGTCAGCGATCGCACCATGGATCTCATGGTGGACGCACAATCGTCCTTTGAAGACGCGCTGTTGGGTGCTTCCGACCCTACGAGTGGCCTGACTCGATTAAAGTTTCTCGATTCGGAGTTACTCCTAGCCCTCACCCTTATTCGGGATTCGAGCCACGCGGGTATCTCTGAAATGTCTCCCCAAAAGGGCGAGGACCCCGATGTTGCGGCGCGAAATCAGCGGGCTCGCGGCGGATTAGAAGAACTACACGACTATGCGGGCACGCTTATTTCCCAGGGCAATGATTCGGTGCTGTGGATTGATCATGATGGAAAGCCTCCGACCTTGCACAGTGCGCCATTAAGCGTGGCTCACCTGTTGCGCGACAGGCTCTTTGCTGAAAAATTTGCCGTGGTGACGAGTGCGACACTGACTACCAGTGGGAACTTCGACTCCATTACTTCCGCGCTGGGCCTTGATTCAGATAAGAGAACCGAAGCAATTGATGTGGGCTCGCCATTTGATTACGGCCAGCAGGGGATCCTTTACGTTGCAGCGGATCTCCCGCCACCGGGTCGTGACGGTCTAGACATGACAAGCCTTGATGTCATGGGTGAACTCGTGGAGGCCGCCGGCGGACGAACTTTGATTTTGTGTTCGTCATGGAGGGCCGTTGACAAAGCAGCTGAGTACCTTCGGGTTCGTTGCGATACGCCCGTGCACGTTCAGAAAAAAGGTGAGTCGGTGTCGTTGCTCGTTGAACGTTTTGCGGCCGATCGGGAGTCAACACTGATTGGCACGCTCTCGTTGTGGCAGGGAGTCGATATCCCCGGCGATTCCTGTATCCAGGTGATCATTGATCGTATTCCTTTTCCCAGACCTGATGACCCGGTTATGTCGGCTCGCTCAGCACGGGTCGACGAATCAGGCGGATCAGGATTTCAGTCCGTCACACTCCCACGGGCCGGTTTGCTGCTCGCCCAGGCGTCCGGAAGACTCATTCGGACGGGAACAGATAAAGGGGTTGTCAGCGTACTGGACTCACGACTTGCAAACTCCGGGTACGGAACAAGCTTGCGAAAAAGTATGCCGCCCATGTGGTTTACGACAGATCGAACTACTGCAATGAGTTCGCTACAAAGACTTCGAGGTGAATCAGAAGAATGGGAAGGTCAAGGCTAAGGGCCACGTCCATTAGACCTAAGTGGCAATGGTTACAACTTACGCAGCACCGAGACAACTTTACCGAGAATCTGTGCGTGGTCACCTAAGATCGGCGTGAATGCCGGGTTGTGGGGCATGAGCCACACGTGTCCATCTCTTTGCGTGAACGTCTTTACGGTGGCTTCATCGTCGAGCAGCGCGGCAACGATATCCCCATTTTCACAGCTTGGTTGACGCCTGATCACAACCCAGTCGCCGTCACATATCGCTGCATCGATCATTGAGTCGCCAACAACTTTCAGACTAAATAGTTCACCGTGCCCGACGAGATCAGTCGGAAGCGGCAACATTGCTTCAACAGACTGCTCCGCCACAATCGGATTACCAGCTGCAATTCGACCGAGTACTGGAACTTGGGTCATTGAATCATGCGATCGGGCTTGGTCGTGTCGTATGTCTGGGTCGGATCCCGTGTCCATATGTGAATGTGTGTCCGGTGCCAAGACAAGAGCCCGGGGGCGATTGGGATCAATGCGCAGGTAGCCGGCGCGTTGCAGATTCTTGAGTTGATGAGCGACCGAGCTCGGACTGGTCAGGCCCACCGACTCGCCAATTTCACGGACACTGGGCGGATATCCCCGTTGCGCAGTGGTCTCGCGGATCATCGAAAGTATCGCGCGTTGCCGATCAGTGAGTTCACTACGTGTCGGATCGTGCAATTGTGTGACAACACTCGGTGTTGAGGATTGTGCGGGCTTGTGAATTCGACCGGCCATTGTTACTCCTATTCGATGCGCTGCTTCTATGTCGTATGTGTATTCCTGTGGTGCGTGCGGTGACTGGGCCTCATGACCAAAGACTTCACGGGAATGTCAGACCCTTCTGGTGTAGTCAGGTTAGCTCACAGCGCGACACGAATCAAACACATGTTCGAAATATGCTGGACGTGTCGCGAGCATGATGCTATAAATCGTACATTAGTTCGAATAACCGAAAGGCTTCCCCAATGAATGCTTACACACCTACAACGTCAGCCCGTACAACGTCAGCCCGTACAACGTCAGCCCGTACAACGTCAGCCCGTACAACGTCAGCCCGCTCATACGATGCCCCATTAGGCACGCCTCATTTCGTTCATGGTTCACCGAATACAGCCGTAGTCCTCACGACTAGAGGTCGTATTGTCCTTGGATTATCATTGACATTTCTGGCACTTTTCGTCTGGGTTGTTCTCGGTAGTGGAACGGCAGATGCTTCTGCTCAAACCGACGGAGCGGCGACGGCGGTGGTGGTTGTTCAGCCAGGTGAGAATCTGTGGTCAATTGCCCAGAGCGTTGATCCCGGTTCTGACCCTCGGGATTTAGTCCTGCGGATTAGAGAATTAAATGACCTAGGTGCAGCGCACGTCTTCCCCGGACAGTCGCTAATAGTCCCCCTCTCCAGTTGAGTTGGAGGAGTCTTTTAGGGTGGAACGGTGCTCAAACGTAGATTTCGTACTGGCGTGATGTTGTCAATCCTGGGAACTCTTTTATTGGGGTTTTTTGTTACCCCAACATGGGCGGCGCAGTCGGATCCGAGCTGGAGCACAAGAGGTGATTCGCGAGCTTGTAGTGCACCGATCTCCTATGACAAGGTCAGTTCTAAAGGGCCAGGTGTGGGCCGGAGAGTGTTGGTAATTGGGGATTCATTGACAAGGGATTCACGACAAATGTTGACTAAGTCACTTAAACGCTCCGGCTGGAATCCAACAATCAGATGTTTTGGCGGGAAGCGAATTGACTGGGGTATGCAGCAGATTCGAGCCCAGCGGGCGTGGGTTGGGTTGCCAGAAATAGTGATAGTTGCTTTGGGCACCAACGACATGCGTTGGATTGACACGGCGACGACCAAAACTCGAATAGAGAAAATACTCGATCAGTTAGGACCCAAGAGATCCGTGCTCTGGGTCAACCTCTACGGGGGAAATGGGGATCGATTCAGCAAATCAAAACAAGCCTGGTTTAACAAAACACTTGCCAAGATCGCTTCCAAGCGGGGCAACGTCAGTGTTCTAGCGTGGGCGGGTAAGGCAAAGCAGGCAAAAATTCCCATGTCTGGCCCCCTTCACTATGCGCATAGAGGACTCGTTACACGTACAAAATTCACCGTGGACGCACTTAATCGCATTCATGGGCAGATTCCACCAGCAATGTAGCAACACGCCGGTGCGAATAGGTTGCATAACCCGATGAGATCCATTAGATTCATACCCCTAGATGTAGTAGTAAGACCTTAGTGTTTGTCCACAGGTTGTGTTTTGGTTATACACAGGATGTGGCGAAAACACACAGGTTGGTTGCAAATCGTCCACAGGTAATCCACAGAGGAGATACAACTCCTCACGGATGTTACGCAAGTGGACTAAGTGACACATGGTGCGTAAGTCAATGAAAGAAAGGAGTTACCCAAGTCATGAAGTGCCCGTTTTGCCGTGAGGAAGACTCCAGAGTAATTGATTCACGCACAATTGAGGAGGGGCTTGCCATTCGTCGCCGCCGCGAGTGCGGGCAATGTGGGAGGCGTTTCACCACGTCGGAGGTTGCGGCTTTGGCTGTTGTGAAGCGTAGCGGTGTCAGTGAACCATTCAATCGGAGCAAAGTAGTCAGTGGAGTCAAAAAGGCATGCCAAGGAAGGCCCGTATCCGATGATCATCTTGCACTACTTGCACAACGCGTCGAAGATTTTCTCCGGGCCACCGGCAATAGTGAAATCCCTGCCCAGGAAGTGGGACTTGCCATTTTGGCGCCACTCCGCGAACTCGATGAAGTGGCCTACCTTCGTTTCGCTTCGGTATATCGATCATTTGACACCCTCGAAGATTTTGAAGCCGAGATTGCCCTCCTTCGAGCCGAAGGTGAACCCACAGGAAGAGAACCGGTCCAAATTTCACGAACCAACACCTAGTTGCCTACAACAATTGAATTCCTTACAACAATTGAATTCCTTACAACAAGTAAATACTGAATCGAAAAACGAAACTTCCCGGAAGCCGCCCCAGACAGGTACACCTGCGCAGGGCATGACAACAATCCAGAAAGGCACGACCATGACACAGGCACCAGAAGCCCCCGTGATCACTTCGAAAGAGGATTTCATTCATAACACCCTTAGTGGACCAGGGCTGCATATGCAGCGGCTGTTCACCACCGAAGGTGTTCACCCGTACGAGGAAGTGACATGGGAGCGGCGTGACGTTCTGCAAAACAACTGGAAGACTGGTGAGGTTGTCTTTGAACAGCGCGGTGTCGAATATCCCGACTTCTGGACAGTGAATGCCTCGACCATCGTCACCACCAAGTACTTTCGTGGAGCGGTAGGAGCCGACAATCGTGAGTGGAGCCTGAAACAGCTCATTGACCGAGTCGTTCTGACATACACCAAGGCGGGTCGCGAAAACGGATACTTCCGCACAGATCAGGATGCAGAAATTTTTGAGCACGAACTCACCTACATGTTGCTCAACCAAGTTTTCTCATTCAATTCGCCCGTGTGGTTCAACGTGGGGACAACCGCTCCACAGCAGGTCAGTGCCTGTTTCATCCTGAGTGTTGACGACACAATGGATTCCATTCTCAACTGGTACCGCGAAGAGGGCATGATCTTTAAGGGCGGATCCGGAGCGGGACTGAACCTGTCAAGGATTCGTTCCAGTAAAGAACTTTTGCGTTCATCTGGGGGCACTGCATCGGGTCCTGTTTCGTTCATGCGCGGTGCCGATGCATCAGCTGGAACAATCAAGTCCGGGGGAGCGACCCGTCGCGCCGCGAAGATGGTTGTCCTTGACGTCGATCATCCTGATATCGAAGAGTTCATTGAGACCAAGGTGCGCGAAGAGGACAAAATTCGGGTTCTGCGTGACGCAGGCTACGACATGGATCTCGGTGGATCAGACATCTCAAGCGTTCAATACCAGAATGCCAATAACTCAGTTCGCGTTTCGGACCTGTTCATGTCAGCGGTCGAAAATGGGGAAACATTCGGATTGACATCTCGAACAGACGGCGCTGTAATTGAAAGCATTGATGCGAGGGAGCTCTTCCGCAAAATGACTCAGGCAGCCTGGGCCTGCGCAGATCCCGGTATCCAGTACGACGATACAATTAACGACTGGCATACCAACCCTGAAACGGGTCGGATCAACGCTTCCAACCCATGTTCGGAGTACATGAGCTTGGACAACTCGTCATGCAATCTCGCCAGCCTTAATTTGCTTAAATTCCTGAAAGAGGATGACACTTTTGACGCTGAAGGATTTGCCAAGGCTGTTGAAATAGTTATCACGGCAATGGATATTTCGATCTGCTTCGCTGACTTCCCAACCCTGCCAATCGGTGACACCACACGTCGCTACCGGCAACTGGGCATTGGATACGCGAACCTCGGAGCTCTCCTCATGGCAACGAGCTTGCCATATGACTCCGAAGCCGGTCGAGCATTTGCAGCAGGAATTACCTCACTCATGACCGGCACCGCTTACAAGCGAAGCGCTGAACTTGCCGGAATTGTTGGACCGTATGAAGGTTATGCACGTAATGAGTACGCTCACAAACGAGTAATGCGTAAGCATGCCGCAGCCAATGACAACATTCGTCGATTCAGCAACCTTGACGGTGACGTCACGGCTCTTGCGGTAAAGGTCTGGGAAGAGGCACTCACTACTGGTGAAGCGAATGGTTGGAGAAATGCGCAAGCCTCGGTTTTGGCTCCAACAGGAACAATTGGTTTCATGATGGATTGCGACACCACCGGCATTGAGCCTGACTTCTCCCTCGTTAAGTTCAAGAAACTCGTGGGGGGCGGTTCAATGCAAATCGTGAACCAGACGATTCCACGTGCCTTGCGCAAACTCGGTTACGCTGAAGAAACCGTTGAGGCGATTATCGAGTTCATCGGTGAAAACGGACATGTCATTGACGCGCCAGGTCTCAAGCTAGAACATTATGCGATATTTGACACAGCTATGGGTGCCCGCTCAATCACACCTATGGGTCATGTGCGCATGATGGCGGCAGTGCAGCCATTTATCTCAGGGGCGATCAGTAAGACTGTCAACATGCCAGAAGAAGCCACAATCGAAGAAGTGGAAGAGATCTACTTCCAGGGTTGGAAGCAGGGCATCAAGGCACTTGCGATCTACCGGGATAACTGCAAAGTAGGACAACCCCTCAGTGATGCCAAGGCCAAGAAGACGGATACACCCGTTGCTCCGGTTGTTGCCGCTGAGAACCCGGTGCGTCGCCGACTGCCAAAATCACGACCAAGCCAAACCACGTCTTTCTCGGTTGCAGGTGCAGAGGGTTACATGACCGCGGGCAGCTACGACGACGGGCAACTCGGGGAAGTGTTCCTTAAACTCGGAAAGCAAGGTTCAACCCTTGCCGGAGTAATGGATGCGTTCTCCATTGCAATTAGCATCGCACTGCAATACGGCGTGCCGTTGGAAGCATTCGTCAACAAGTTTGTCAACATGCGGTTTGAACCAGCAGGCATGACCGATGATCCCGATATCCGTATCTCCCAATCCATGATGGACTACATCTTCCGTCGTCTGGCATTGGATCACCTTTCATTTGAACAGCGGGAAGCACTGGGAATCTTCACCGCGGATGAACGCGCTGCAACAGTGCAACAGAACTACTCACCAGCACCGGCCGTTGACCTATCAACCAATGCTGAGGAACTCGACATTGCAGTAGTGGCTCCGGTTGCGCAGGTTGGGGAGGTTCACTCAAGTGCGGAATTGCTTGAAGCGATCACGGGTACCGCATCAGATGCCCCTCTCTGCATGACCTGTGGGATCAAGATGCGTCCCGCAGGCAGTTGCTACGTGTGCGAAGGTTGCGGGAGCACGTCCGGCTGCAGCTAAAAAGTCGCGTTAGCGAGGTATCTAACTCAATGGTGGGGTGATCTCAGGCAACTGGGTTGCCCCATCTTTGTTGTGCGACAAATTCAAACCCACTCAATTTAAGGACCCGTCCGTGTCAGTTGCACAAGAATCCATTGACAGTCCGAAGGTGGCCCACCCATGGTGGGCTTTGAGTTCTTTACTCATCGGATTGAGCATGATCATTATTGATGGCAGTGTCGTGAATGTCCTGCTGCCGGACATGGTGACTGACATTGGACTTACGCAGACCGACGCACAGTGGGTTAACTCCATTTACTCACTTATTTTTGCTTCGCTGCTGATCACGGTCGGATTGATGTCAGATCGTTTTGGCCGGCGTCTACTTTTCCTTGCTGGCATTGGCGTCTTCCTGCTGGGCTCACTGGCAAGTGGAACGGCCCAAGATCCTTCATTTTTGATTGCTTCGAGGGCTTTGCAGGCGACCGGCGCGGCCATGATGATGCCGTCTTCAATCGCTGTTATTAACGTGTTATTTACCGGTAAACAACGAGCCGCAGCCTTCGGGCTATGGGGTGCGGTGTTCGGAGGAGCCGCTGGGCTAGGTCCTCTCCTAGGTGGTTGGTTGGCGCAAGACTTCAGCTGGCGCTGGGCATTTCTCATCAATATCCCCGTTGGAATTGTGGCCGCTATTCTCGTTATCAAAACGGTTCCCGAAAGCAAGGGAAAACGAGTATCAGGTTACGACCCGGTGGGAATCGTAATGACCGCCGCGGGATTGGCACTGATTGTCTTTGGCTTGATTGAGGGTCAGTCATATGGTTGGTGGGTTGCAATCAATTCGTTCACACTCGGCCCGCTGGAACTTAGCGAGGGCGGTCTTTCCATTGTTCCATTCGCGATTGCTGCAGGGGTATTTTTGCTTTTAAGTTTTGGGGTGTGGGAACGGCACTTGATCAAAGTAGGGTCACCGACCTTGGTTGACTTCCATCTTTTCGGAATCCGCCGTTACGGCTACGGAAACGTTGTTGCACTGGTTGTTAGCTTGGGAGAGTTCGGAATTCTGTTTGTATTGCCGCTGTGGATGCAATCAGTTCATGGCACTGACCCGCTTACAACCGGCGTCATCTTGGCAACTCTTGCGATCGGCACGTTGGTCTCAGGTGGGGCCGCACGACATGTTGCAGCGTTACTTGGACCGACTCGAGTGATCCGACTAGGCATGGGACTGGAAGTGGCAGGTATTGCACTTATCGGTTTAACACTTTCAGTTGACCGTTCTCCTTGGTGGCTCGTCTTCGCACTGATCGTGTATGGCCTGGGACTTGGATTTGCATCCGCTCAGTTGACGAACGTTGTATTGCAAGACATTCCCAGTGTTCAAAGCGGTCAAGCCTCCGCAATGACGTCAACATTTAGACAAGTTGGTTCGGCACTGGGTGCGGCAATTTTGGGAACGGTCCTTTTCGGGGCCCTGGCAAGTGGGCTTACCAACGACCTCGCGAAAGACAGTTCTCTCTCGCCCAAGCAACAGGCAGCCTTGGTTGAACAAGTCGATAAGACCGCCGGTCAAGCGATCGTGGCCCTTGAACAGAAGCCAGGAATGGAAAGATACGTGGCCGAGGCCAAGAGTGCGTACACAACCGCTGCCCAAATCACGGCAGCTGTTGCGGCTGGATTCGTCGCATCGGGGTTAGCCGTTAGTTTTGGTCTCCCGCACGATGCGAATTTAGGGCGGAAAACCCGCCGCAGAGTTTCCCAGTAACTGGGAAACTCAGCGGGAAGAAATTTCTTTACTGAGTTAGGCCAAATATCCCCGAAGGTGCTGGTTCGGTGGCGTAGGGTGAGGGTCACTTGAATCTCGGCCTTAGGAGCACGATCATGCGCAGGAAAATAGCGACAGTTGGACTTGTAGCACTTGGCGCCTCACTCATGCTTGCAGGCTGTTCAAGCAGCGCGGAATCTGAGGTGACCCCAACGGTGACCCCGGCTCCGACGGAAGCCATCGAGGTAATTGCCGTTTTGGCTCAAGACGCATGTGATGACTACTTTGCACTCGACCTGATTCGCTCCCAAATAAATGGTGACACAACAGCACTGACCAAGAAGCAAAAAAAAGCCCTGCTCACTGAACTTCAGTCCGATACCGATCTCATGGTGGTCTCGATTGATTCAGCCGTGATCGGGGGAGAGCTGCCAGCTAAGGCGTTGGCCAATGCTGAGCGGATTCAGAACAATGTCAATAAGGCAAACCCCAAAAAGGGGACCGACGGAATTACTGCAAAATCGCTGAAGCGGCTCAATCTGTCATCGGAACGGATTGAACGATATTGTGTCGCCGCTGGCAATGACCTTCCAATTGACAACATCAATGCTCGCAGCTAACTAGATCAGCCCGATAGGACTTATAAGCCATATTGGCCTTTAAGAACTCGTTGTACTCGGCGTGAAAGGTTCAGTAGTAGGAAACGGGTGCTCAGGATCGCGCCCGGTGAGATATTTGGCCACCGAATAAACACCACCCGCAATGGGAACTGCTATGAGTGCCCCAACGATGCCCAGGGCAATACTGCCTGCGGCGATTGCCAAGATGATGGCGAGTGGGTGCAGATTAACCGCCTTGCCCATGACTAGTGGTTGAAGAACATCGCCATCAAATGACCCCACGATTACGGTCAGGACAATAACAAGCAGAGCAATTACCGGTCCGCGTTCGGCCAGAGCCACGACGGCGGCAAAGAACGTGGCAATTGGAGCTCCAATAACGGGGATAAATGCACCTAGGAAGACGACCGCTGCCAGTGCGGGAGCCAGTGGTACTTGCAAGATAGTCAAACCAATGAAGACGAGTACGGAGTCTGCGAAAGCAATCACAACAATGCCACGCGTGTAGCCGGAAATCGAACCCCAAGCCAAACGACCCGAAATATTAACCGGTTCCTCAACTCTTTCTGGAAGCCAGCCGACGAACCAATCCCAAATCTTGTTGGGAGTTAGCAGGAAGAAAATCACTCCGAAAATGAACACTGAGCCAGCAATCACTAGGGTTCCGATCGAACCCAACGAGTCCAAAAGGCCCACTGCAATTCCTTTGGCGGCGGTCTCCGCGAGGGTTTGCGCTTGTGACAGCAAGTTCGACAAATTGTCATCACTGAGTTTGAGCGGACCGTTTTGGAGCCATTTCTCGATTTCACTGAGCCCCGCCGTCAAGCTAGAGAGTAATTTTGGCCCCTCAGCCACCGAAGATGAAATAACGACGAAAAGAATCGCAAAAATTGCCGATGTAATAAGGATTAGTGCCAAGATCATCGAGAGCACTTTGGGCAAGACCTTGTGAAGTAGATTCATGACCGGTTGGGTCCAAGCGGTAACTAGCATGGCGAAAAAGAGTGCGAATACAACGGGAAAGATCGCGCCTAAGCCGACAACAATCACGGCGAAACCCGCAAGAATAACTAAAAGGCGCCAGATGAGTCCTGCCGCGGTTTTTAAGGTATCTGGTACTCCATCAGTCGTGGGGGCGGGACTGGACATCAGTTTCCTTACTAGTCGATTCGTACGTGGCCGTGCGGTGTTTCAAAGGTAACGGCATTCACGCCGAAATCACCGGCTTCTGGGTCATTGATCCAGGTAATTAAATTGGTCAGAGGGGAGAGTTGCGCAGCCATTGGGCCCAGATCCTGGGTGGGACAATTGATTTCAATGCCCAACACCTTGATTCCGGTTCGTTCTCCGCCAAAAGCAGGATGGTGCTCTCGTGGAGTGTCCCACTGGACAAAGAATGGTGATTGAGGATGCTCCATGGTGTCTAAGACGCCCAGTTGGCGCCAGTGAAGATCCACGCCATCAGGGCGGATACGACGCCCAGGTGCTGCCGGGCGGCCAATGACTTTCTCTGCGGGGCCCATATCTTCCGTGGCCACAACCCAAGACATCCAGCCACCGCCAGCCTCGGCTCGAGCAGCGACGGCTCGACCGAATGGTGCATTTTGTGCAGAAGGGTGATCCAGTGCACTAACAACTTCGATATAGACACCATGTGCGAGCGGCAAAGTGAAATTGCGTGTGCCAAAAGAAGGGTGACGCCCACCGTCTACGAAGGTATTTCCAAGGTCAACCCCGATCCGTTGGACAACGTCAGCGAGTTCGCTACTTTGACAGGCATAAGAGATGTGATCAAGCCGCATGGCGACATCCTGCCCAATGCCCCGTACAGTTGTGACGTCACCCCCATGTCGCCAAAAAATTGCCGAACTTGTGGCACAGTACGGTGGTGGAGTCAAATGCGAGTGAACCTCAAAAGTCGAATAATCCCGGTGGGCTTGATAAAAAGAAATCCATCATTCTGGGGTTAGTTGGTTTGGTTTTTATAGTTATTATTTTTTGGAAAGTAATCCCTCAAATCGGGAGTTACTCCGATGCATTGACCGCACTCAAGGCAATGAGTTCCCTCGCGATTGTTTTGATCGTCGCATGTGTGTTGCTCTACTTGTTGACGTATGGCCTTCCATTTATGGCGGCAACTCCAGGGCTCAAGTACTGGCGTTCACAGCAGGTGAATCAGGCTGCATTTGCCATTAGTAACGGTGTGCCAGGTGGAGGAGCAGTCGGCTTGGCGGTTCAGTTCGGCATGCTCAGCACATTCGGGGTGGCTGGGACCAGCGCTACTGCGGCAATCACGGCGGTCGGATTGTGGAGCACCTTTGTCACACTGTTTTTCCCGGTTCTCGGTGTAGTGGCAATCACTATCTTCGGGCTCGGTGGCGACGCACACGCACTGACCGGACTGCTCGGAATTGGGATTTTGGTCGCCGTCGTTTCTGTTTTTGTGCTCGTCATGAGGTCTGAATCATTGGCAGTCAAAATTGGCGCGTTCGCGAATCGCTTGATTAAACCACTGCGAAAGCGTATTAAGGCATTAGCGACAATTGATCTGCAAGCGCCGATCGTGAAGTTTCGGGCAGATATGTATGAAGTTCTCAAAAAAAGATGGGGTGCGCTTACGGCAGCTCAAATTGCCGTCTCGTTCACTCAGTTTTTGATTCTTTATGTCGCATTGCGGGGGGTTGAGGGTTGGGATAGTGCCGGAACTTCATTCGCCGCGGCATTTGCCGCGTTTGCGATTGCTCAGATCGGGCTAATGATTCCGATTACACCGGGGGGATTGGGTACGGTTGATGCAGCCCTTATCGCACTACTGGTTGGTTTCGGTGCATCTACTGGTGCGGCCACGGCTGCTGACCTGGTGTGGCGGGCCGCGAGTTTTATCCCGCAAATTGGGATTGGGGTGGTTGCGTTGATCGCTTGGTACCGCAAGGCGGGCCAAGCTCTGGCTCAAGCATCTCGCAAGTAACAAGTGCTCAGAAACTAGGGCTGGTTCTCGACCACGAGGGCGATCTTTGGGAACAAATTCGTGTCCTGCTCGACCCTCCTGAATGATACCCACTATTGTTGCGTTAACCCGGTCGTCGCGGGAGGGGAAGCCTTCGGCGGCCGGGTCTTTTCATGCGGTTAATCACAAGAAAAATGTTCTAAGCGGGGAGCCATCCAGATGATTCAGACGCAAGCTAAAAAGTGGGCATCATTTGTTGGAGTTGGTGACAGTTTCACCGAGGGTGTTGCTGACCCCGGTGTCAATGGAAATTACCACGGTTGGGCAGACCGTCTGGCCGCAACGCTCGCCGACACGTACTGCACACCGGACTCGCCCCTCAAGTACGCAAACTTGGCAATCCGCGGCCGAAAACTACCTGAAATGCTCAGCGAGCAAATTCCTCGGGCCCTTGACCTGAATCCGGAGCTAGTGTCTTTCGCCGGGGGAATAAACGACGCAATGCGTAGCTCATTTGATCTAAATGTGAAGGCCACTGAAATTGAGCGAGCGGTCCGCGAACTTCGCTCCGGCGGGCATGACGTGCTTCTCTTTGCATTCGGTAACCCGGCCCGAACCTCAAAATTGCTCGGCATGATCGGGCATAGATTCGCTGGGCTTCGATCAGCAACTGTGGCTATCGCGAAGGCGTATGACTGCTACTTAGTGGATTTCTGGGATCTTGAAAATTTCGATGACCCTCGATTCTGGGACGCAGATCGGCTTCACCTCAATCCCAGTGGGCATGACCTCGTTGCAAAAGCGGCGATGCACTCACTGGGCTGGGGCAACGATGATTGGTTGAAAATTCCCTCGGACCGACCTCAACCGAACCTGCCTGAGCGCATAATGGGCAACGCCAGGTGGGCAAAGAATCATGGTGGGCCTTGGGTCAGCCGCAGGCTTAGAGGGGTGTCCTCGGGTGACGGTATATCGGCCAAGTATTGGGACTACATTGATGTCTTTCCACGCGTGTAGCCAGCGCTTCCGTAGGGTTATTCACAATTCCCGTTAGTGGTGTCAAGGGATCCACAGAGTGGCTATGTCATCTCCCGAAATCTCTTGACGTGTAACAGATTTATCGCATGACGCTCACAATGCAATCACATGAAACAAAGATTGAAGCTGCTACAGAGGTACTCAAGCAGATGATCAAGGCTTTCAGCTTCTACCCGGCTAACAGCCTGATAATCCGATGGATGAGATCCGGCGAGGTTGTACTCACGCAGAGGGCAGACGTGGACGCCTTTCTTGAACCCGGGGCATTGGATGAATCAGAGGTCGCACTTTTCGTCGAACCTGGCAAAAGTTACCTGGCCGAACAGGCGCTAATTGTTGTGTGTATGAACGAGATGGACAACCGAATTCAGCAAGGCATAGCGGCGATGGAAAGTGCCCTTAACAACGCCGAGATCGCGTTAGTTGAAGCGTTCGTGATTGTTGGGGAGCGCATGCACTCGCAGGAGTGCGATGAGAATTGTGATCCGCACGTCACACTGTTTGGCTCAGAATTCCCCACCGGCAGTAATGACAGAGCCGCACGGGCTCAGGCGTGTCGTAGCGATAACGCTCAGCTCATTGACCCCGAACTGTTCCCGCATGCGCCAGACGAGCAGGTGATCACGGAATGGCGCAGCGCCGAAAGTGAGTTTGCCCGACAACTGTTCATTGGGGATCAAGGGCCGATCTCGAATTTGGATTGCGCAAGGCTCGCTGTTGCTATGGCGGATTTGCGCGTCCGCGACTCGATTCTTTGGGACATGGCGCACGAAGTCTTCAACCTTGAGCATGCCGCGCAACTCTTGACAGGACTCCTTCCAAGATTGGACACGCCCAGAGGCGCGCCTGTTGCCACTTCTGCGGCGATTTGCTGGTGGTTACAGGGAAACGGGGCAATCGCAAATATGTGTATTGATCGAGCATTCCTTGATAGCCCCGGTTATTCCCTGGCAACCATGGTTCGAGCTGCCCTTGACTACGCGCTGCCGCCGACCTTTTGGCTAGAGGGTGTTAATGCCCTCACCAGAGAACAGTGTCTTGCCGGAATTGATCCCGAATAAATCTGACCATGTGTCGCGCGTTCTCGGATATACGGTTATAGTTCGTGCTAGGTCAAGAGTCCAGCGTTAAGCCCCGGCTAGCTAGACGGCAACCCTCCACCGCGGTGGGGTGCTCCCGGTGGAGACCCGGTCACACACGTTGTGGCAAGCGCGGGCCTAGCAAAAGGCGAAGCCCCAGAGTGATTGAGGGCGCTTATGTGCTGCTGTTGTACCGCACCTCCACCTGAGTTCGAGCGAATTCTGCTCAGCGCAGGCCCAGGTGGAAAAGGTGCGCTAATGCGTGAAGTCATTTGCCAACCACACAAATTCTAGGAGATAAACATGACGGATCAATGGACGTTCGAAACACAGCAAATCCATGCAGGACAAAACCCCGATGAAGCAACGGGTGCCCGTGCACTCCCGATTTATCAAACAACCTCATATGTCTTCAAGGACACCGAACATGCGGCAAACCTTTTTGCGCTCAAGGAATTGGGGAATATTTACACGCGAATCATGAACCCGACCCAGGCCGCCGTTGAAGACCGAATTGCGGCCCTCGAAGGTGCTGTTGGCGCCTTGCTTGTTGCCAGTGGCCAAGCCGCCGAAACCATCGCAATACTTAACGTCGCAGAGGCCGGTGACCACATTGTTTCCAGCCCAAGCTTGTACGGAGGTACCTACAACCTCTTTAACTACACGCTGCCCAAGCTCGGCATTGAGGTGTCATTCGTTGAAAACCCAGATGACCTCGAGTCTTGGAAAGCTGCCATTCGTCCCAACACGAAGGCCTTTTTTGCTGAGACACTCTCAAATCCGCGCAATGACGTTTTGGACATTGCTGGAGTTGCCTCGGTCGCACACGAGTACGGCGTACCCCTGATCGTTGATAACACTGTGGCAACGCCGTATCTGATTCGCCCAATCGAGTTTGGCGCCGATGTAGTGATTCACTCGGCAACCAAGTACCTCGGTGGACATGGAACATCGGTCGCTGGCGTAATTGTCGATGCCGGAACATTTGATTACGCACAAAATCCGGATCGCTATCCCAACTACAACCAACCAGATCCTAGTTACCACGGTCTGGTGTATGCCCGGGATCTTGGCGTCGGTGGGGCGTTCGGGGTGAACCTGTCCTTTATCCTCAAGGCTCGTGTTCAACTCTTGCGTGACCTAGGTGCTGCTGTGTCTCCCTTCAATGCTTTCCTAATTGCACAAGGAATTGAAACTCTCTCGCTGCGTGTTCAACGACACACGGAAAATGCTCTTGCCGTTGCCCAGTGGCTTGAAGGTCGCCCAGAAGTTATTTCAGTCAACTATGCAGGACTTCCTAGCAGTCCCTGGTATGCCAACGGTCAGAAATATGCACCAAAAGGAACCGGTGGAGTTCTCAGTTTTGAAATCGTGGGCGGTATCGAAGCGGGTAAGAAATTTGTCGAGGGGCTGCAATTGCACAGTCATGTAGCCAACATTGGAGATGTCCGCAGCTTGGTTATTCACCCTGCGTCCACTACTCACTCTCAATTAACTCCGGAAGAACAACTTGCCGGTGGCGTTACTCCTGGTTTGGTGCGACTTGCAGTTGGTATTGAGGGCCTATCAGACATTTTGAATGACCTCGAAATTGGATTTGCGGCAGCAAAGCAATAGATGCCCCCGATATACGACGCACTTAGTTATGACGGAGAGCCTCCCGCCAGCGCAGGCTGGCGGGAAGGCTTCCCCGTTGGGAATCGACTTTTCTGCGATATTGGTAGGTTCACTACCGATTCGAATTTCGAATTTGACAACGTGCGCGTGGCTTATCAAACGTGGGGTGAACTCAATGAGCAAGGAAGCAATGCGATCTACATTGCACACGCGCTCACAGGAGACTCCCATGTAACAGGGGATTCCGGGTCAGGCCACATTACGGGTGGATGGTGGAACTCACTCGTCGGCCCCGGTGCGCCAATAGATACGAATACATACTTTGTCGTTTGTGCAAACGTGCTCGGCGGTTGCCAAGGGACAACTGGCCCATCAAGTTATGCCCCGGACTCTAAAGAATGGGGAGCACGGTTTCCGGTTATCACCATTGCTGACATGGTTCGCGTGGAATATGAACTCATGAAGTGCCTTGGAATAGACTCTTTTGTGCTAATGCTTGGTCCCTCACTGGGTGGCATGCGGGTGCTGGAATGGATGCTCCGTTACCCGGACGCGGTTCGAGGTGGGTTGGTGTTGGGGTCGACAGCCGCGGTGAGCGCCGACGAAATTGGAATTCATGCAACTCAGATTGCCGCGATTGAACTGGATCCACATTTTGCGAACGGGGACTACTACGAGTCTCCCATCGGACCAGTAGCAGGCATGGGCCTGGCTCGAAAAATCGCTCACTTGTCGTATCGCAGTGAGAGCGAGCTCAATATGCGTTTCGGCCGGGCCGTTCAGGGTGATCTGTTGCCGGCAGAAGGTGGCCGTTTTGCAATCGAGTCTTATCTGGATCATCACGCTGACAAACTTGGACGGCGTTTCGATGCTAATACATATATTGCCCTGACTCGAGCTATGAGCCTATTTGACCTTGGAACTGGTCGTGGAGGTGTGAGAGTGGCTTTGGGTCAGATTACGGCACCCCTTACCGTGGTCGGAATTGATTCCGATCGGCTTTTTCCGTTGCATTTGCAACAGGAAATCGTAGATTCTGCGCCGGGCGCAGATTATCTGCATTTGCTCGAATCGCCATTCGGGCATGACGGCTTTCTCGTGGAAGAAGAACAGGTTGCGCGGTTTGTTGGTCATGCTTTACGGCGAGTGACGACTTAGGTTTTCCACAGGCAGGAACCAAGGATTGAATCTGGTGTGGATTAGTTCGAGAATTGGCATGTGGCATTAAGATTTCACTGGAAGCTGCTCCTGACAGTTGTTTTACTGTGCCCTTTGGTCGCATTACCGCACTTTCACATGGCGAGGGTGTCGGCCAGCCCTGACGTCGTTGCCAATCCCGAGCAGATTCGCTACGAAGGAAGCGGCGGCTTGGTCTTGCCCGCGTCTGTGGACACATCAATCCGTAATGAAGTAGTGCGTTGCCGCGGTTGCGGCTGGAAACTAACTGCTGCGTGTATCCCCGGACCCGACAACTACTGCGATGCCGCTATTCGCGGTTGTCCAGGTTTACTCGACCACATGCGGGTGTGGTTTCAACCTGCTGGAGGTGATTGGAAGGAAGTTGATCGAATCTGCTTGACGCATTATGAAGTGACGACGGTGGCAGATATCGAGCGCAGGGCGATCGAGAGCTTTGAGCGGTACGTACCAAAGCAGGACCCCCGCTGTTGGCCTGAAAAAAATGCGGTCACCAACCTGCCATTGCTATGTGGAGCTGGTCAATCCACACAGGCCGTGAGTTGGAGCATCCCTGTGGCGGGATTCAGTGTGGGCATCACCACGACCCCCTCATGGCATTGGGATTTTGCCGGTTCGAGTCTTCGAACAAATCAAAGTGGTGGTCCCTACCCGGACCGAGCTATTTCCCATACTTTCCGAAAAGCCGGACATAAGGAGATCGGTTTGAGAACGAAGTGGAGTGGGAATATTAGGATTGATTCACTTGACCAGGTCGAAATTGCAGCGGATTTGCTCCAGAACGCACGATTAACGGTGACGATCGGTCAAGCCTTGGCTCGTTTACGTTGCCCCGGCGTACGTTCTTGTTGACGGGCATGTCAAGATAAGGCGCCCGAACAAGCCAACAGGCTTGACTCGGGCACTTGTTATGGGACTTCGGCGAAAGGGCACCCACTCTCACATGGTAGCTGCAGCGAAAAAAACGGCCACAAGCAAAAAAGTCACATCAAAGAGCGCTTCAGCCAAGAAGGTCGCCCCGGCTCGGGTGAAATCGGCTCCCAAGAAGGTAGCGCCCAAGAAAGTTGCAGCAAAAACACCTGTTGCAAAAAAGACTGCTCCAGTGAAAAAAGTAGCTGCTAAGAAGAGTGTGGCAAAGAAAGCTGTAGCCAAGAAGAGCGCCTCCGCGGTCAAGGCCACCGCTAAGCCGGTGAAATCTGCGAAGCCGGTGAAATCTGCGAAGCCAACTAAGGCTGCCGCAAAGAAGGACAAGAACGCACTCGTAGAAGTGGTCGCCGCAGGCGACGAAGTCATTGAGATTAGCGAATCTGAGGAACCGGATCTCAAAGTCGCGGCTGAGCTTGAAAAAGACCTTGAGGTGGATCTGGAAAAGGATCTCGCAGAAGTAGGAAAAGAAGATTCAGCTGGGCCAGCAGAGGAATCGGCGACATTTACCATTTCACATGTTGATGAAACCGATGAACCAGTACAAACGGTCACGGTGGCTGGTGCAACAGCCGACCCGGTCAAGGACTACCTCAAGCAAATTGGAAAAGTTCCATTGCTCAACGCCGAAATGGAAGTTGAGTTGGCAAAACGCATTGAAGCAGGCCTCTTCGCTGAGGAAATGCTCAATGAGGGCGCCAAGATGGACAAGAAGACGCGCCTTGACATGGAGTGGATAGCGACCGATGGACGCCGGGCCAAGAATCACCTCTTGGAAGCAAACCTTCGACTGGTCGTCTCGCTTGCTAAACGCTATACCGGCAGGGGAATGCTTTTTCTGGATCTGATCCAAGAAGGCAACCTGGGTCTTATCCGTGCGGTTGAGAAGTTTGATTACACGAAAGGCTACAAATTCTCCACGTATGCAACATGGTGGATCCGTCAGGCGATCACACGCGCGATGGCTGATCAGGCCCGGACGATTCGGATCCCGGTTCACATGGTGGAAGTGATTAATAAGTTGGCTCGGGTACAGCGTCAGATGCTTCAGGACCTAGGACGTGAGCCGACACCTGAAGAACTTGCTATGGAACTGGACATGACCCCCGAAAAGGTTGTTGAAGTTCAGAAGTATGGACGTGAGCCGATCTCACTTCACACACCACTGGGTGAAGAAGGCGACAGTGAATTCGGAGACCTCATTGAAGACTCGGAAGCAATTGTCCCCAGTGATGCGGTTTCATTCACGCTGTTGCAGGAGCAACTTGAGTCCGTTCTTGACACTCTGTCAGACCGGGAAGCGGGTGTTGTGCGCATGAGGTTCGGGCTCACCGACGGCCAGCCGAAAACCTTGGACGAAATTGGCAAGGTTTATGGGGTGACCCGCGAGCGTATCCGACAAATTGAGAGCAAAACTATGTCCAAGCTGCGGCACCCAAGCCGTTCACAGGTGCTGCGCGACTACCTGGACTAACGTGTCTGTGAAAGGGCTTCACCAAGTTGAGGTACTAAGGCTTCTCGCTCAGACGATGTAGTTCGTCAACAACCTTGACAACTTTAGGACGAAGGGCCTCTTCATGCGCGTTCCAATGGTGGCCGCAAAACAACAAGGCTGACCCATTGGGTAGTTCTGCCAACACATAAGCCTGAGCACCGCAACGGTCACAGCGATCCGTACTCATAAGAACAGGGGCGACAAGGGTTTGGGTACCGGATTCTGACATGACCCAAGTACAACATGATTTCTGTGCGTGAAACGCCCTAACACGGCCAGGTTCGCCAATAGCGAAGTTCGGCAAGATGCCTGCCGCTCCGTGATTCGTTCCCTAGATTTAGCGCAGACATCACTAGATTAGGTCAGTGGCCAAAGTGAACTCAAAGAAGGACTCACCCCAGGAATACACGGCAAAGAACCTGGCTGTCCTAGAAGGCCTCGAGGCAGTTCGCAAACGTCCCGGAATGTATATCGGTTCAAATGATTCACGAGGCTTAATGCACTGTCTATGGGAAATAGTTGACAATGGTGTCGACGAAGCTCTAGCTGGGCATTGCACGCAGATTTCGGTAACACTTCTCCCCGACGGTTCAGTCGAAGTACACGACAACGGTCGTGGGATCCCGGTGGACATTGAAAAGCGAACCAAACTCACGGGTGTCGAAGTAGTTATGACCAAACTGCATGCTGGTGGAAAGTTCGGAGGCGGCTCCTACGCAGCTTCTGGTGGCTTGCATGGCGTAGGTGCCTCGGTCGTTAACGCCCTATCGTCTCGGCTCAATGTGTCGGTCATTCGCGGTGGCAAAATACACTCGATGTCGTTTCGTCGAGGGGTTCCTGGGAATTTTGAAGCGGACGGGCCCAAGTGTTCATTTGCCAAGAAAAGCGGTCTGAATATCACTGGCAAGGCACCTCGAACACAGAGCGGAACGACGATTCGGTGGTGGGCCGACCCCGAGGTATTTACACAAGATGCCGAGTACGACCGAGAAGCCCTGCGGGAACGGGCATTGCAGAGTTCGTATCTTGTTCCGGGATTGACTATTTCGCTCCCCGACCGGCGGGACCCAGGTGATATCTGGGAGGAAACGTTCCAGCACAAGGGAGGTATCTCCGAATATGCCACCTACCTCAGTGCCGGTGAGCGAATTGGCGAGGTGACAAGACTCGCCGGATCTGGTCACTTCACAGAGACGGTGCCGGTGCTGGACGACCAAGGTCACATGACGAGTCAGGAACTTCAACGCGATCTCGGCGTTGACATTGCTTTAGTGTGGAATACCGGCTACGACTCCACGTTGCGATCATTCGTTAATGTGATTGCAACACCCAAAGGAGGAACACACGTTGTCGGACTGGAACGTGCTTTGACCAAAGTTTTCAATGAATACCTCAAAGAAACCAAGATTCTCAAAGCCAGTGAGGACAGCGTTACGAAAGAGGACATCGTCGAGGGTCTCACGGCTGTCGTGGCGGTCCGGTTGGCTGAACCGCAGTTTGAAGGACAAACAAAGGAAGTGCTCGGCACCCCTGCTGCAACACGAATAGTTTCGGCTGTTGTCGCTAAAGAAATGGCCAAATGGCTCAAGACCCCACCGCGTGGTGAGAAAGCAACCGTTCGAACAATCGCTGAGAAAGTCGCCAACGCCATGCGGGCGCGAATTGCTGCCCGAAGCCATCGAGATACGCAACGACGTAAGACGGCTCTTGAAACTTCGTCTATGCCGGCAAAGCTCGTTGACTGTCGCAGCACCGATGTCGCAGAATCTGAACTTTTTATTGTTGAAGGGGACAGCGCGCTCGGTACCGCCAAATCAGCTCGTGACTCCAAGTATCAAGCCTTGCTGCCAATTCGCGGAAAGATACTCAACGTTCAGAAGTCTTCGTTGTCAGACATGCTCAAGAACACTGAATGTGCATCGATCATTCAAGTAATCGGTGCAGGTTCCGGACGAACATTTGACCTAGATCAAGCCCGTTACGGAAAAATTATTTTGATGTCCGACGCTGACGTTGATGGAGCTCACATTCGCTGTTTATTGCTGACCTTAATCAATCGCTATATGAAGCCGTTGCTGGCAGATGGGCGGGTTTTTGCAGCGGTACCGCCCCTGCATCGAGTCGAGGTGATCAATGCGGGAAGTAAGGCCAATGAAGTGATTTATACCTATTCTGATCAGGAAATGCGAACCGTGATCGCAGACGCTCACAAGAAGGGAAAACGTGTGAAAGATCCAATTCAGCGATACAAAGGCTTAGGCGAAATGGACTCAAATCAGCTTCGAGAAACTACGATGGACCCAAGTCACCGTACCCTTCGTCGCATGACCGTCAACGAAGCTGAAGATGCATTGGACGTTTTTGACCTTCTGATGGGAACGGATGTAGCACCGCGAAAGGAATTTATTGTGTCGGGAGCTCGAAATTTAAACCGTGATCGGATTGATGCATGAACTCACACGAGCTTGATTTTGATAACGAGTTTGCCGACATCCTGGTAGGCAACGAAAGGTACGCAAGCAATTTCAATGAAAGCGAACTTACGGGCGTGGCCCGCGAAGGTCTTGCGGTCGTTACGTGCATGGATTCTCGCATTGACCCACTGGCCCTCCTTGGCATGTTGCCGGGAGACGTAAAGATTTTGCGCAATGCTGGTGCGCGGGTGACAGAAGACGTTTTGAGAACTTTGGTATTGGCCAACCATCTTTTGGGCGTGAACCGAGTGTTGATCATGCCGCACACGGATTGCCGGATGGCTTCAGCAGAGGAGTCAGACGTTCACGCTGCAATCTATAAAGCATCTGGAATTGATTCTCGGGGAATTGAGATTCGCACGGTGTCCGACCAAGTCGGTGCATTGAAATTGGATGTAACCCGGGCCCGTGCTTATCCGCTATTCGCGCAGTCATTGGTGGTTGGAGGAGCAATTTTTGACGTTCGGACCGGACGTCTTATCCCTCAAGACGTTTAATTGGCCGAGTGAAATGAGTGACTAATGCGAGTCGCAGTTGTTGGAGCAGGGCCATCGGGCATTTACGCCGCTGAGCATCTAGCGTCCCAGTACCAGGTTGAGGTCGATGTGTTTGACACGTTGCCGGTTCCCTTTGGTTTGGTGCGCTACGGGGTCGCACCAGATCACTTCTCAATTCGATCGGTGCGGGACAAATTGGCCCAAACATTTGAGAACCCACTTGTTCGATTCCGAGGTAACGTGACTATCGGGCGTGACCTTACGACGCAGGACCTTCACGAGCATTACGACGCGGTGGTTTACACCTATGGTGCTTCTTTAGATCGAGAGCTTGGGATCCCGGGCGAAGATCACCCAATGAGTATTGCCGCGACCGCATTTGTCCGTTGGTACACCGGACATCCTGATGCAACAGACTTCGGTGAGCAGCTCGCGCGCGCAACAGAGGTGTGTGTTGTTGGTTTGGGGAACGTTGCCATTGATGTGACGAGAATTTTGATCAAGCCGGCTTCAGAGTTGATGCAGACTGATATCCCGCAACACGTCCTTGACTCACTTGCACGCAGCTCCGTGAAGAAAGTTCACGTGGTCGGTCGCCGTGGCCCAGCAAATGCTACTTTCACTACCAAGGAACTCAAGGAACTTGGTGAGATTCCGGGGGTTGACGTAATCGTTAATGCCAAGGACATTCCCTCGGACCGTGAATTTGCTAGTGGAGGAAGTAAAATAGTGGCTCGTAATCTCGACGTAATGTCAGAGTGGGCAACCCGCAAGGTCAGCAATGAGAAATCAATTGAGTTTCACTTCTTTAGTGCGCCAGACGCTCTCGATCTTGACCGTGGAATTCTCAGGGTGAAGGAAATAGAAATAGACGAAAATGGTCGGTTGTCGCCAACAGGTTCAGTGAATGAGATTCAATCTGATTTAGTGGTTCGTAGTATCGGGTACCGCGGGGAAGCCCTGCATGGTCTGCCATTTGATCACGTGTCCAACGTGATTCCTAATAGCGAGGGGTCGATTACTGGGTTGGAGTTCTCCTATGTCGCTGGGTGGATCAAACGTGGACCCTCAGGCATTATTGGCACTAATAAGAAAGATGCAGTTTCCTGTGTCAACTTGCTTGTTCAGGAGCACAAAGGCGGGCAGAAGTCCAGTGCTGGAAACATCGATCAACTGCTTGCAGACCGTGGAGTGCGATTTATTGACTTCCAAGGGTGGAATCGGATTGACGCGCGTGAGAAAGAATTGGGAGCCTCGCGTGGAAGGGAACGCACGAGTATTCATGAACGAGAGGAGTTAATCAGAATTGGTTTGGGCGTTTAGCCACTTGATTCCGCATCCAAGTGCTGGAGACCCTTGGATAAACACGTTCCCTGTCAGCGCACTTTCGATAGCTGCTCGAAGGTATTCCCCTGAGACCGGGGTGTCGCTCTTCGGCCGCGAAGAGTCGAAGGCCCCTCGGTACACCAGTTGGGATTGGGCATCAAAGACATAAAAGTCGGGTGTGCACACAGCACCGAAAGCATGGGCGACCCGTTGATCTGAATCAATCAGGTACGGGAACTCCCACCCTGCACGTTGGCTCTGGGCGAGCAAGCCAGGGATGTCATCTGCGGGGTAAGACTCGACGTCATTGCTACAAATGGCAAGCCAGGTGATGTGCGAAAACTTGTGTGAGAGTTGACCGACAGCCTGTTCAACCCATTGGACATAAGGACAGTGATTGCAGCTAAAGAAGATGACGCTGACTCGATCTGAACATAAGTGGGCCAGCGATTGCTCGATGCCGTTACAGTCAGGTAGCACTGCCCCTGGAATCTGTGTGAGGCTGGTTGAGCCAGATTGAATGGGCATTTACGTCCTTTCGCTTAGGTGAAATTCGTGAACAGTCTTAGGCTCGCTCCCACATGAAGCTATGGTCTCCACGAGCGAATCGGTAACCGTGAGGGTCTCTGTAATTCCCTCGCACGTAAAGGAGACTTCAGAGCTAACTCCGTGGGTAACACGCGAGTGGAATTCGACTTGAGCGGGCCATTTCCCCACCTCAATAACTTGCTCTACAGGGTCGAGATACGTGCTGCCCCTAACAAATTGTGCGTCAATGACGCCGGTTGTTAAGAAACGGTTTACCACTGTTGAATCAAGGCGACCAAGAACAAGGTTGGCGGGGATGCACATTGCAGTCGGTGCGAAGCGGTGCCCTCCTAGATGACTGCATTCAAGGACCGTGGCGAAAATCTCGGGGGCGAGGTCCTGCTCGCATTGCGTGATCAGTCGCCTGCCTAGTGTGGCGCAGCACTGGTCGCGTTTCCCGTTGGTGCATACGAGAAATAAAGATGTCGCCGGCTCTGCTGTGCTCAGATCCGGTACACCATCTTGGGTGAGCATTCCTCGTAGGAGCCCGCCCCCCTTGGTGGAAAACCAATACGTATGAAAAGGGTATTGCGCAATGCTCTGGGGACTTCGAGCCATGAGGATCGTGGCGTTGTTATGGGACGCCCACGAAGTAAGTTCTTCGTCAACAAGGGTGTCAATCGGACGTTCCCCCCAAGCACCCGGGTGATAAAGGATCAGCCACGAGTCAGCAGTTGGTGCTGTACCGGCCAAAGGTCGTGCGGAGTTGATCTGGCTACAGGGGATTACGGTCATTTTTTGGCTTCCAAACGAATAACAATCGGGCCACCAATTGCATCGATTGGGTGCGTCAGTGGTGTGCCGGTGCCATCGCGTTTCCCGTCCGATTTGGGTAGAGGAACGGCGATTCCACTAGAAGACGCTGCCCGTGCCGGTGCGGGTCCACACCATGCGCGTAGAAGGGTGTCCTCACCGGATCTGAATTTGTGCGCCCGAACTCCAGCAGTGGCTCGCCCTTTGCCCGGATATTCATTGAAGTCTGTGACCTTTCCGTGCCCCAGTTCGGTGCCAGGAAGTGCTTGGCTGGAACCAGATACGGTGACGACCACATTTGGCTCCGAGGGATCAACAACGCCAAAGAAAACGACATGTGAGTCCACCATTTTGATCCCCGCTACACCACCTGCCGACCTACCTTGTGCGCGAACTGCGGTGGCTGGGAAATGTAGCAATTGGCCAGCCGAGGTGATGCACACCAATTCGGCTTTAGCGGCGAATGCATCGTCGAGTGCCAGCGCAGCTACAACGGTGTCACCGGCTTCAAGTCCAATAACATCCCAGACGGGGCGACCGATTGCGTGGGAGGAAGTAAGTCGTTTCACCGAGCCACTACTAGTTGCTAGGACAAATGGGGCGTCCAGGTCAAGAATCGCAACGGGTGACTCATCGGTCTCCAGCGAGAGGAAAGCACCGATCGGTGCACCGCCGCTAAGACCAGGGATCCCTGAAGTCGGTGGGATAGCCGGAATGTCCACAACCGAGATTCGATGTACTAAACCACTTGATGTGAGTACCCCTAGTTCACCACGCGAAGTTCCCCGCGCTGCAGAAATTATTACGTCGTGACTCGTTCGTGGACTTGTTTCGTTCTCAGAGGTCACCTGGGTGTTAATACTTGCGGTTCTCGCGATCAAGCCGGTGCTGGAAAGCAGCACTACGCAGTCCTCGTCGGCGATCTCTAGCGAGGTACTGGCAACTACTTTGGGTGCGGCAGTTGCTTCTAGGAGCAATGTACGGCGCGGGCTACTGTGCGTCGAACTCACTTGAGCTAACTCGGTCGAGACAAGCGCTCGCAATTGGGTTTCGTCGGCGAGAAGAGCTTCGAGTTCCTCGATCGTCGATCGGAGTTGATCTGCCTCCTTATCCAATTCAATCCGAGAAAACTTTGTGAGGCGCCGCAGTGGCATTTCCAAGATGTAGTTGGTTTGAATCTCAGTGAGGTCGAAAATCTCCATTAGTCGAGCACGCGCGTCTGCGGTGTCATCGCTGTTGCGAATCACTTGAATTACTTCATCGATATCAACAATAGCTATGAGTAAACCGGCAACTAAGTGCAGACGACTGCTGGCTACTTCCATCCGGTATCGACTGCGACGGGTAACTACACTGATTCGATGCTGAATGAAGACTTGAATTAAATGCTTAAGTCCCATGGTTACCGGCTGGCCGTCTACGAGGGCGACCGCATTAATGTTGAATGAGTCTTCCATCGGGGTGAGTTTAAATAATTGTTCCAAGACTGCTTCGGGGGAAAAAGCACTCTTACATTCAATGATGAGGTTGAGCCCAGAATCGCCGTCCGTTAGGTCAACAATGTCCGAGATCCCTTGTAGCTTCTTACTGACCACCAGATCCTTTACGCGCTCAATCACGCGCTCTGGCCCGATATTTGCGGGGAGTTCGGACACCACTATGCCCCGTTTGCGTGGGGTGATTTGTTCGATCCGGGTCCGCGCCCGAACCTTGAAAGTTCCCTTGCCGGTTTCGTAAGCGTCACGGATTCCATCAAGGCCAATAATGACCCCACCGGTGGCAAAGTCAGGACCTGGAATAAAGGTCATGAGTTCTTCGAGCGTGGACTCCGGGTTATCTAGAAGGTGACGCGTGGCGTTAATCACCTCGGCCAGATTGTGCGGGGCCAGATTGGTGGCCATGCCCACAGCAATGCCACTTGCTCCATTTACCAAGAGATTGGGTAAAGCAGCCGGCAAAACTAGTGGTTCGACTTCACGGCCGTCGTAATTCGATACAAAATCGACTACATCCTCGTCGATCCCGGAGGTCATCTCGATTGCACTTTGAGCCAGCCGTGCCTCGGTGTAGCGCATAGCAGCGGGACCGTCATCGAGGGAACCGAAGTTGCCATGCCCATCAATGAGTGGGATCCGAAGTGAAAAGGATTGCGCCATGCGGACAAGTGCGTCGTAGATCGCCGAGTCTCCGTGTGGATGCAGTCGCCCCATTACTTCACCGACCACGCGAGCGCTCTTCACATGACCACGTTCAGGTCGCAAACCCATCTGGTTCATCTGGAAAAGGATTCTTCGTTGAACGGGCTTGAGCCCGTCTCTCGCGTCGGGTAGCGCTCGAGAGTAGATGACCGAATATGCGTACTCGAGGAAGGAGCCGCGCATTTCTTCTGCGACATCAATATCGATTATTTTTGAGGAACCGAATCCAGAACTTTTCTTTGCGGCCATGGTTCGGGCGTTTTCCTCTCGGTGGATTAGCTGGCTGAAAGATCTATTGGGTTGTAATCGTGGTGGCACCGATATGGGCAAGTACCTGAGCGGCAAGACTACTGCCTGCTTCAAGGGAATTTGGGATCTGGCGATTTATCAACCACGCGTTGAGGAATCCGGCGTTGAACGCGTCACCAGCACCCGTTGTGGCGGCTACTTTTTCAATTTTCTGCACGGCACTCGTGTAATTTTCGTCGCCTTGATACAAGGCGCGAACAGGACCGAAACCGTCGGTGACAACAACCATTGGTTCACGTTGATGCATCGCTGCCGACAGCAACTTCAGGTCAACTTCATGGAAGGAATGGTTCTCTCCTGTCATGATCCGAGTGAGTTCGCGAGCTTCGTCCGTATTTGACAGCAGGATGTCGGTCATGGACATCGCTGCCAATAGTCGCTCACTGTGTTGTTCAACAAGTGCACTGGATGAGGGGTCCAAACTGACTGTGGCGCCGGACTTACGGGCATAGGCCATATATTCCAGTGCGGTGCTTCCGCTGGTCTCGTGAAAGAGCATGTACGCCGAAACGTGAACGTGTGTCACTTTTAATGTATCAAGACGAAGGCCCAAATCAGGGATCGAGAAATGCGCGTTCGCGCCTGGGCTGGGAATCATGGTTCTCTCACCATTTCGTTCATTGAGAACAATGCACAGCCCAGTGAGTTCATGTGCAACGCGTTCTGCATTAACGAGCACCCCTGATTTCTCTATTTCATAGACGAGGAGATCACCCAGGGCGTCTTTACCCACGGCTCCAATGAGGGTCACGGCTGCGCCTCCTCGTGCCAACCAAGTAGCAGTATTGGCCGCACTCCCGCCAGGAGTTAAGCGTGCATGTGTTGGCAGGTCACTGCCACGAGCAGCTGTGAGGGCTCCGAGACTTTCTATTCCGCAGGCTATATCCACCATGAGGTCGCCAAGGACATGAACCGATGGCTTCGACATGTGTGATTAGGCCTGGGAAAAATCGCGTGAGTCCGCAACTGAAATTCGGGCAGCAAGTTCGGCATTGCGAACGATGATCTCGGTGTTGACAACCAGACTTTGCCCATGTGTTGCCCGATGAAAATGATCTAGAAGAAATGGCGTGACGTCCTTTCCCGCGATCTTTTTCGAGTCGGCAAGTTTCAGTCCCTCGGTGAGTACTTGGTCGTGAAGGTCGGGATCAAGCTGGCTGGCATGTGGTAGCGGATGTGCAATCACGAGGCCAGATGTAATGTCGAGTTGGCGACGAGTGGCCATTACGTCGGCGATGTCGGCCGGGTCGTCAAGTGACCAGTCGACGGTGAAGCCCGACTCGCTGAGATAAAAACCAGGAAACTCCTGAGATCCAAATACGACCACGCCTACATTGAGGGTTTCGAGTCTTTCCAATGTTGCCCCAACATCAAGGATTGACTTTACGCCGGAACAGACAATTGTGATCGGGATTTGACTTAAGGCGGTTAAATCCGCGGACTCATCCCAACTCTCTCGAGCGTGACGGTGTACTCCGCCTAAGCCCCCGGTGGCAAAAACGCGAATCCCCACCAGATTAGCCAAGTGACTCGTCGCCGCTACTGTCGTAGCAGCGAATCCTTTGCGTGCTGCGACCGTTGCTAAGTCTCGGATGCTCGTCTTCACAACATCGTCACGGGTTGCGACCGCTTCGAGTTCGCTTTCATTGAGACCAACATGAATGCGCCCTTCAAGCATCGCGATCGTGGCTGGCACGGCGCCACGGGAGCGCACTATGTCTTCGACCTCGGCCGCGACGCGCATATTCTCCGGGCGAGGAAGTCCGTGGCTGATAATGGTGGACTCCAGGGCTACAACGGGTGCACCCGTATTGAGTGCATCCAAGACCTCTGGCGTGAAGGAAAATAAATCCGATTTATGGTTCAAGAAATTCACTTAATGACCCTAACCCCTAGACTTGGGGGCAATGAATACAGGTGTCTTGCAGCAGGAGCTGCAAAGTGATCTCGAGCGACACGGGTATTACCCACAGGTCGTATTTCAGGCTTTGGAAAGTGCATTGGGTCAGGAGGAACTCCTCGCCTATGTAGTGCACCAGGAAGCCACATTTGACCGTGACGAACTCAGGCGCCACATGAGTGTGTTGGCCTTAACGCAGTCGCGACTGATCGTCTCTCACACGGACGAACACAACCATGAAGGACAGGCTTATGCTTCGACCTCGAATGAAAGCGTGCGACTTGGTGCGATTGACACGGTGGTGCTCAACCGGGTTGTGAAAGATCCTCTTGGTGAGCAGGGGCGATTGGTGTCAGAAGTCGTACTCACGGTTGGTTGGGGAGCTGTCAGTCGAATTGAGTTGGAGCCAGCGTCTTGCGGAGACCCCGAGTGTGATGCCGAGCACGGTTTCGTGGGTACCACCACCAATGACGATTTCTCCCTGCGGGTTTCACAGGCTGCCGACGGCCACGAAACGGTTGCTCAGGTACTTGCTTTCGCCGACACTCTCTCCTTGGCAAGCGTCTCGTTGCCTCGCTAGATGAGATCGAATTGATGAGAACGAATTGATGATACTGAATACACAATTTTCGATGGAACTAAAAGATGTCATACCAAGTGCCCTGAGTGCCCTGAGTGCCCTGCTTCCTAACGGTGCGCCGATCCCGTCTGCGAATGGTGAAAACCCGATACCGACTTCATCTCATGTCTTGGTCCTTCTCGTTGACGGCCTGGGTGAAGTCCAACTCCAAGACTTCGGATCAGAGTCATTTCTGAACACAACAACTCTTGATATACCCATGCACACCCAATTTCCGAGCACAACGCCTGTTGCATTGGGATCGCTAGGAACAGGGGCCAGACCCGGTGCACATGGGTTTGTTGGTGCAAGCTTCTTCCTGCCGGAGGAGGAGCAACTTTTTGCACCCTTGAAGTGGAAGTCCACCCCCCATCCGTTGGCCATGATCCCTGTTGCACCACTTTTTGAGTGGGCAAGTGAACATGGGATCGATGTTTCCAGCATTGCCGGGGAAAAGCACCGAAACTCAGGTCTTACTCGTTCCGTGCTTCGTGGCGGCGAATACTTGGGGTGCTCGGACCTGACTCAGATGCAACGAGTTGTCCTAGATCGAATTGTCAACGCCAGCAAACCAGCCTTGACGTACATGTATTGGCCGGAGTTAGATCGAGTCGGCCATGTGCACGGTCCGGGTTCGAAACCTTGGCTCGCTGAATTCACCAGAATCGACGCATTTATATCTCGGATCGCCACCATGGTGCATGAGTTACCGCACCGCGATATCAGTTTCGTTGTGACATCGGATCATGGAATGGTGGCGTGCCCCAGTGAGCGTCAGATCTTGATTGAGTCCGTGCCGAAATTGATGCACGGGGTAACTATGGTCGCGGGGGAGCCCAGAGCAAGGCATCTCTACACCGAACCTGGAGCCGCGGTGGAAGTCGCCGCTCATTGGGCTGAGTTGTTGGGTTCTGATTTCGAGGTTCTTTTACGGGAGCAACTTCTTTCCGCGGGAATGTTTCCCGATCTTGATCCAGACTTCGCGGGTCGGATCGGTGATTTTATGGCAATTTCACGCACCGATGCGTCACTGGGAAGCGTGATGGACCCACGATCCTCGGCTTTACTCGGACAGCACGGAGCCCACTCTGAGGCCGAAATGCGCATTCCGTTTCGAGTCATTCATTCTGGCTAGGAGATCAGCACGATCGTTCACAAGGCCAAGTGGTGTGGGCAGTAGGCGGCGTGGAATTATGCGCCAGTGGCCGAATTGATCTATTTCGCGGGAACAATGGATTGCGGTAAGTCGACGTTGGCGCTGCAAACAGACCACAATCATGCAAGTCGAGGTCGTTCGGGCTTGGTGTTGACCAAGTTTGATCGCGCTGGGGAATCTGTCCTGTCAAGCCGTCTGGGATTAGAAGTCCCCGCGATTGAGGTCAGCGACGGACTCAACCTTCGAAGGTTTGTGGTTGACAGGTTGTCCAATGGACATCGGATTGACTACTTGATTTGTGACGAGGCCCAGTTTTACACTCCCGAACAGGTTGAGCAAATTGCGCAACTGGTCGACGATCTCGCGATCGATGTCTTCGCCTTTGGAATCCTTACTGATTTTCGGACAAAACTCTTTCCAGGCTCTGCCCGGCTATTGGAGTTAGCAGACCGAGTCCAATATTTACAAGTTGAAGCACTGTGTTGGTGTGGAAGCCGCGCTTTACATAACGCCCGGACAGTCGATGGGATAATGACCACCGACGGAGATCAGGTAATGGTGGGGGATGTCAGCAGCACCTCGGAGGTTTCCTATGAAGTGCTCTGTCGCCGGCACTATCGCGCCAGACTCACGTCCAAGCGAGCCGGCAATGCGCACATGTCACGTGAACCATTGCCATTTGATTCTGGCGAGGAAGACTATGGCCGCTAACGGCGTAGCCCTTCTGGACCGGTTAGCTAGGCGCTAATCCTGTGTGGTCTGCGAACCAAAGAGTATTTCGTCCCAACTGGGAACTTTCGCACGGCCTTTACGGGTCTTCTTGGTTGCCGGAGCCGCAGGAGACACAATAATTTCGGGTTCGGTAACCGGTTCGTCAAATTCGAGGACCTCACTGACCAATTCCGGGACGGCAACAAGCTTCGTTGGCTGTGAGTTATCTTCCGGGGTGACCCCTTGAATTTGGGGTGTGATTCGTGCGGCCGTGGTGTCAACAATAATTGTGGACTCCCGCGAGGACTCGGTTGCCGATTGCCGAACGGGGTCGAGACCCATCAAGGATCGGGCGCTCGCGTTGAGTGGATTGACCGTTTTCCCGGAGGGTTCATACGACCATTGCGCATGCTCAGATCCAACAGAGTTCTCGCAGTAAACTATCCATTGGCCATCGAGGTAGGCACTGTCCCAGTCGAGTGCCCCAGGCTCGGCACCCAGCGCGAGAGCGACAACGCTTTCAAGTGTTGAACTTCCACGCGAATGATGAAGTTGAACGTTTAACGCGCACTCGGCGACGTAGGAACGCTCACGCAAGGGTGGTTCGGCGTACCGAGTAACCCTGGCCAAATCCCATCCGGTCTCCTGCGCCACGGACTCGGCAGATTCCCCAGCACGAACTCGCTGCTGCACTTCGCGTGGGCTCAAGGGGTTCAGAGTGTGCTCCTCGTATTCGGCATGACGATAAGCCTAACTTAGCGGCTGTCAGTTTCGTCAAGAAACGCACCGGGTGCTGGACCGGGAATCGGATCCTGATTCAGTGGGAGTGGGATAGCGGTTGCAGGGTTATCAATACGAGCCGACATGGCCCGTAACCACCGCTCGCGAGCGGTTAATGAACTGGTCAGGGCAAGTGCGGCCCCCAAAGTTCCCAATCCAAACGCGTAAGAGGTCCCTAGGCGATCAACGAGCACTCCACTAAGGGACGCGCCGAGAGCGAATCCGGCTGCGAGCCCAGAGTTTGTCCACGTCAGACCTTCAGTGAGCAGCTTGGACGGAACGAGACGTTGGGTGAGGGAAAAGGTGGCGATCAGCGTTGGGGCAATCGCAAATCCGGAGAGAGCCGCGGCCGCCATGAGCAGGATCGTGGAATGAATGAAAGCGAGCGGAAAAACAACAACGGTCACGGCCAAGGTCGTATATATCAATTGCTGCGGTAAGGACAGAGTGAAGTGCCGGCTGCCGTAAACAAAACCACCAATTAAAGAGCTGGCTGCCCACAGGGCCAGGGTCACGCCGGACAATTGGGGGACATTCGCTTCTTGCATGAAAGCGACAACTCCAACGTCGAAGGTGCCAAAAAGAATCCCGATTCCCACAGCAACGAGAGCAACAGAAATAATACCCTGGTGGCGAATTGCAGAGCCTTGATCTTGATGGTCTTGGCGGGCAATGGGTGGTGGCGCCGACCCACCCATTGAAGCCAAGATGAGTGCGCCCGCTAACGTGATAATTGCACCCACCAAAATTGGGCTCGCAAAACTGACATTGAATGCCAGCGCTACTGCAAACAGTGGCCCGATTGTGAAAATTAGTTCGTCCAGGATGCTCTCCCAAGCAAATGCGCTGTGCAGAGTTCGTTGGTTTTTCCCCACAACGTATGCCCAGCGGGTACGGACGTAGGATCCGTAGGCCGGAAATGTTGCGCCGGCTAGGACGGCAAGAAGTGCCTGCCAGATTCGCGAAAAATCGTTTGTGACGGCATAGACGAATAGAAACAGGCTGACGGAAAATACGGTCGATAGTGATACGAGGATGATTCGCTGGCCGTAACGGTCGCTCATTCGGCTGGAAATCACGGCAGCCAGTGCCGCGGTGACGGTAAAGAGCGCTTGTAGAAATCCGGCGAATGCATAAGAATCAGTTGTGTTGCTGATGAGAAGTAGAATTCCCAAAACAATCATTGCAAGTGGCATCCTGGCAACAAAACCGGCAGCCGAAAACTTAGCGGCGCCACTGACCTTTAGGGCATCGGCATATGGTTGGTAAACGGACTTCAACATGATCCCCAAAGGTACTGGTAGACCAGATGCCTGCCCGCGCGAAGGCCTGTCTATGGCAGGCTGAGCAGATGAGCAACGATCGCGAGGCGTTACTGGACAAACACGAGTTGGCCCAACTTGCTTGGGAATGCGCAAAGGTGGCCGGGCAGTTCCTACAAGAGCAACGCCCCAAGAGTCTGAGTATCGACACCAAATCAAGCGGTTCAGATCTGGTCAGCGAGATGGACAGGGGTGCTGAGCAATTGATAGTCGAACGCATCACATCACAACGACCAAAGGACGCGATCCTAGGTGAGGAGGGGGCGGATCGAAGTGGCACCTCTGGCGTGCGCTGGATTATTGACCCACTCGACGGCACGGTCAATTATCTTTTCGGTATTCCCTTGTGGGGAGTGTCCATTGGCGTTGAAATAAATGGAGTGATGGCGGTCGGTGTTATCGCAATCCCGGAGACTCAATGCAGTTATGTCGGTATTACAGGTGTCGGGGCATTTAGAGTTGAGGCTGAAATTGTCCAACAATTGCATGTGCGTCCAGCTTCGATTTTGAGTCATGCACTCGTCGCGACAGGCTTTGGCTACTCCGCGGAGCGACGGCGTTTGCAAGCAGAAGTCCTGACCGGGATTATTCCCAACATTGCCGACATAAGGCGTTCTGGTTGTGCGGTCGTTGACCTCTGTTGGCTTGCGAGCGGAGTAATTGACGCATACTTTGAAATAGGTTTAAACCCTTGGGATTATTCCGCCGGTGCGTTAATCGTTGAACTCGCCGGTGGGCGAGTGACTGCGCCGATTGACGGTGATTTGGGCAAGCTGCTGGTGGCAAGCGTTCCGGCGATTTTTAACGACTTTTCGCAACTTGTTCAAGATGCTGGCGCGCATGAATTGTTACTCAAGGAGTCGCAAGTCTCTTAGATACCACTCCGCGTTTCGTCTATAAATAGCAGCGGAGGGCTCAATGTCTGTATCGGAAATTACGTTTTCAGTAATTTGGGCCGGAACGCCGAGTGCACGCGCGTGAGGTGGGACATTCTTGTTGTTGCCAACAAGGGCGCAAGCCCCGACGAGCGACGTGGGGCCCACAACAGCATTGTGTAAGACAACGGCATGTGACCCGATCAGTGACCCAGATTCGATTCGACATCCTTCAAGATGCACTCCGTGGCCAACGACACAGTTGTCTCCCACGTAGGTGTCATACGACGAGGTGCAGTGAATTACCGAACCGTCTTGAATTGATGTACCGGAGCCGATCAAAATCTTCCCGTGATCTGCGCGGAGAATCGCACCGGGCCAAATACTTGAGTGGGGTCCAACACTAACGTCGCCAATCACGACAGCATCGGGGTGGACAAAAGCGCTTGGATCAATAATTGGAGTCTTGTCTCCAAGTGCGTAGATAGGCATGATCGTTCACTCACTTTCAGGTTCGGCATCGCTGGCTTCCTGCGCCAAGGTACCCAACTGCGCGAGGTGAAACTCCATGAGGCACAATCTGCGCTCACGCTGCTTGAGAAATCGAGAGCGCCGCTGAATACATGGGAATGAGGCACAATGGCTACCGATTACGACGCCCCTCGCAAGACTGACGAGGAGCTCGCGGAAGACAGTCTTGAGGAACTCAAAGCCCAGCGGGCCGAAAAAGCTTCTTCGCCCGTTGATGTCGACGAAGCAGAGTTGGCTGAATCCATTGAACTACCTGGTGCGGATCTATCCGGCGAAAACTTGTCCGTCGAGGTTGTTCCCAAGCAGACCGACGAGTTCACGTGCATGTCGTGTTTCTTGGTTCACCATCAAAGCCAGTTTGACCATGAAGGTAAATCAGGTCCGATTTGTAAAGAGTGCGCTTAGCCCCTCTTAGCAAGGAATCTGAAAACTGCCACTTCGACTACAGCAGCGCTCGCTGCGGTTACGGCGGCCCACGCGAGGGCAGATCCAAGTTTAACGTGCGTGTCTTGGGATTTTGGTGCTGTGTGACCTGTGATCGATCGGTAACTTGTATCCAGTGCTTTGCGCACAACCCACGTAGCTCCAATTGTGGCTAACGGAGCGAGTACGTGAATGACAAGATTGTTCTCAACGGCATTTTCATCTGAACCTGACATACCACTTGTTTACCATCGCTTAAATGGTCATGGCGTTGTGGGTCCCTAGTCGGGTCCCTGAGCTTTGCTAATAGCTTGCATAAGTTCATGTGGTTTTCGGCTAGACAGGCACCACGTTCCATGAGGGTCACTAGGGTCGATAATGGCAAGTTCAATAACAGGCAACTGGCCTTTGCTGATTCGAAATGCGGTATCTGAACGTGTGCCTCTCTCAAGTTGCTCTCGCTCAAGGTCGCTTAATTCATGAACATTACCGATCAGAGAAACGTCAATGGCGGCCCGTCCTGCGAGAAGGAAGTAACCACTTTCCCTTCGTTCCACACCAATATACGGTGCCGACGCAATTGCGACAAGGAGATATATGGCACTCGCAATTATGCCGAGGGCTATTCCTGCCACTGTTCCGAAAGCTGCTGAGTAGGCAACGCCGACCATCAGGAAGAGGCCAATCCCTAGGAGAATCATTGTCAGACCGGGTAGTAGTCGCTCGCGATACAGCATGCTCGGAGTATGGTGCATGCGTCATGTCTATAAAAACACTGGCATTTGCCATTCCCGAAGGTGCCAGCATTCCAGAGCGAGCACCGCAAGCCCCCCAAATGGGCGAATCGATCCCATCTCACTTCAAGTCTTGTTTTGGTTGTGGCGAGGAGCACGAAACTGGTCTACATATGCAGATGACTGCCGGGGTTGGGCTGACAATCAAAGGAACCTTCACGGTGACTTCACACCACCAAGGTGCACCAGGACTTGCGCACGGTGGGCTTCTCAGCGCCGCAATCGACGAAGTGTTGGGTTCGTTGAATTGGCTGCTCGGTGATCCAGCAGTTACAGGTCGCCTGGAATGCGAATTCCGCACCCCTGTTCCAGTCGGTTCGATTCTGCACATTCAGGCTGAGATTTTGGGAAAGGAACGACGCAAAGTCTATGCGGTTGCCACAGCGAGACTCAATTCCCAAGACGGGCCTATCGCGGTGGTAGCGAGTGCAATTTTCATACAAGTCACCGCCGAACACTTCCGTCGTAACGGCGATCGTTCAGCTATGAAAGCCGCTATGCCGGGTTCATCTGATTTTGAGGTGAATCCATGACCAAAGAGGTGCTCATTCAACGCCTTGACCCGGATCTGCCGCTACCAAGCTATGAGTATCCGGGGGATGCCGGTTTAGACCTGCGGGCACGACATGGCTTCACACTGGGCCCAGGAGAGCGTTGCCTCATTCCTACCGGAATTTCTATCGCTTTGCCCGCAGGATTGGTGGGAATGATTCACCCGCGTAGCGGGCTGGCGATCAAGTTCGGATTTACCGTTCTGAATTCACCCGGCACAATTGATGCGGGATTCCGTGGAGAGATTGCCGTCATTGGCGTTAACAGTGACACATCGTCAAGTATTACAATTGAACGAGGTGATCGAATCGCCCAACTCGTGATTCAACAGATTCCCGCAATTGAACTGGTGGAAGTCAGTGTGCTACCTGGTTCAGTTCGCAGTGAACGCGGATTTGGATCGAGTGGCGGATTTGGAATCTCTGTGCAAGACCAAGCTGAAAGGATAGAGGGATGACCTACCTCAGAGGTGTCGATGGTGGACCCTGGGACGACTCTGACGCTGATGCACCAAGTGAAGGAGTCGGCGAAGAACGCGTAATGGCCTTCGGATCATTGCGTCTGCGTGTTCCCGAAGGTGTCGAAGTTCAGGTTGCTGCAGATCAAGCAACTGGAAAAATTTCGCAAATGACACTGCGTGACGGCGATAGTGGGATGCAACTTCAGCCCTACGCTTCGCGCAAATCAGGTGCCATGTGGCCCGAGGTCATTGATTCTTTGAAGTCGTCCATCAATGCTTCTGGTGGCTTAGTTGAAACAGTTGAGGGTCCTTTCGGTACCGAGGTGCTGGCTCAGGTGCAAACTCCGGGCGAGGGAAATGCCCTGCAACCAGCGCGTTTTATTGGGGTTGACGGACCGCGCTGGTTCTTGCGAGCCGTTTTCATGGGTCGGGGAGCCCGAGACCGTGAGGCGGCTGCGCGACTGACCAAGATTTTTGAGAGTGCGTTGGTGGTTCGCGGGGTCTCTGCCATGGCACCTGGAGCCCCAATAATTCTCAGCCTTCCGGCGAACACCGATACAACTAAAGCCGCACCCGTAAATTCCCCTGACCTGAACCCATTTGTTCGCGGCCCAGAAATAACAGAGATCCGTTAGAGGAACATGAACGCCATAACCCGCGCATACAGGAGTCTCACCGCGACAACGGCACAATTGGAGTCGCGAGAACTACGGGATCAGTTTGCTCAGATGAACGAACCTGCTACCCAGCAGATTGCCCAGTGCGAACCGGGCACACAGATTGAAGTTGTTGGTACGGTGCGCAGTGTCATTTTTCATCCTCAAATCAAGACACCCTCACTTGAAGCAGAACTTTATGACGGTTCCGGTGTGGTGACCGTTATCTGGATGGGCCGACGCACTATCCCCGGCATAGTCGCGGGACGCACTATGCGAATCTGTGGTCGATTAACGTGCAATACAGACCGACGGGTCGTTTTTAACCCCCGATATGAATTGCGACCCTTATCGCGATGAACGGATCCGATCCCACCCAATCAGAGTCCCAACCACAACCTGAAAAGGGATTCGAGAACGAAAGTGTGCAAGACCTTCGTGCCGAACGACTCATGCTTGATCGAGCGATCGGCGGATGGCGGGGGCTATTCGACAGTGGTGCACCCACCTTGGTGTTTGTCATCGTCTACCTCATTACACCCGACAATCTTCAGATTGCTCTCTGGTCCGCGCTCGCATTGGGCGCCGCGATCGCAATAGTCCGCGTAATTCGTAAAGACTCACTGCAGCAGGTAATCGCTGGACTCGCTGGGGTTGCTATCGCGGCGGGCTTCTCAGCCTGGACGGGCAGAGCCGAGAACTTCTTCCTGCCCGGATTGCTCACCAACGCTGCATACGGGAGTGCATTTTTGATCTCGATTCTGGTTCGTTGGCCTCTCTTTGGCGTATTTCTCGGGTTTTTCACCGGGACAGGGACGAAGTGGCGCGCTGTAACGGAATACCGGAGAGCAGCGGCTGCCGCCACATGGATCTGGGCCGGCATGTTTTTCTTTCGATTAGGAGTCCAACTCCCGCTGTACCTCGGTGGTGCAATTGGGGCTCTGGGTGTAATGAAAGTCGTAATGGGTTGGCCGCTATTCCTTGCCAGTGCGTATTTCACTTACCGAATACTTCAGCCAGTTCACAATAAATTGGAAGCATCCAAGTCAGAGGAGTGACCCAGCATCGCTTGCAATGCACTTTCTTGGTGTGGAGCGGTCACAAAGATTAATTCGTCTCCGATTTCAAGTGAGTCGTCTGCGCTTGGTGTGATCACTCGATCACCACGAACTATTGCTACCAGAGCGGTGTCCTCCGGCCAGTCCTGCGCACCGACTCGTTGGCCAACTACGGGGGAGTCAAACGCCAAGGTAATTTCGACCAAATCCGCTTCACCTTGTCGGAATGTGAACAGCCGGACGAGGTCTCCGACCGAAACAGCCTCTTCGACGAGAGCGGAAAGCATTCGAGGCGTGGATACTGCAACGTCAACTCCCCAAGACTCGTCGAACATCCATTCGTTTTTGGGGTGATTCACGCGGGCAACCACGCGGGGAACTCCGAATTCGGTCTTGGCAAGAAGCGAGACAACAAGGTTGACTTTGTCGTCACCGGTTGCCGCCACGACAACGTCACATTCCGATAGTCGAGCCTCTTCCAATGCGGTGATTTCGCACGCATCGGCCATGAGTGTCTCGGCGCCTTTGACCACTCCCGGCCGTGCCAAAGCTGCATCTCGGTCAAGGAGCAAAATTGCATGCCCACTTTGGAGCAGTTCCCGAGCAATGGCTCGACCCACCTTGCCTGCCCCAGCAATCGCAACCCTCATGAGTTTCCTTTCTCACCTGAAAGCGCAATGTCTTCAATTCGTTCACGGTCTGAAGGAGGAAAAAGCAGATGAACAATATCGCCCTGCTGTAAGACAAGAGTCGAGGTCGGAAGGACAGCGGCCCCATACCGAGTGATAAATGCGATCCGAGCCGCGGTGGCTTCCTCAAATTCGGAGCCATTGCGACCCAACCACTGATCATGCAGCGGAACCTCTGCCAGGGTCATGGTCCCGGTTGGGTCGGTGAATTCTTCACTTGCACCGGTGGGCAGAACGGCTTTCATGATCTCAGTGGCGGTCCATGAAACCGTAGCAACCGTTGGAATGCCCAGGCGCTGGTAGACGGCGGCACGTTTTGGATCGTAGATGCGAGCGATGACGTGTTCCACGCCGTAGGTCTCCCGGGCTACTCGGGCGCCAAGGATATTGCTGTTGTCGCCGCTACTGACGGCAGCAAAGGCATGTGCTCGTGCGATTCCCGCAGATTCCAAGGTTTCACGATCAAAGCCGACTCCTTTGACGGTGATGCCGGTGAAATCAGGGCTTAACTTACGAAAAGCTGATGCTTCCTGGTCCACAACCGCCACAGAATGTCCCTGTTGGTCCAGCCAAGTGGCGAGCAAGGATCCCACCCGACCACAACCCAAAATCACGATATGCACGTACACACGCTACACGCTTGAGCCGTCGCCATGCAGGGCAATCCTCGGGAGGTCTACGCTTGGGGATCGTGTCAATCGCAGACGGCTTGAAAAGGGTCGTATTGGGTCGGGCTTTGCGCAGTGAACGACTTTCTGAAACCTTGTTGCCTAAACGAATTGCTTTGCCCGTTTTTGCAAGTGACGCTCTGTCATCGAACGCTTACGCCACCCAGGAAATTCTCCTTGTCCTCTCACTCGGCGGTGCATCACTATTTGCCTTTGGCCCATGGATAGCTGCCGGTGTAGTTCTCGTCTACTTCGTAGTTATCGCTTCCTACCGTCAGAATGTTCGGGCCTACCCGGATGGGGGCGGCGACTATGACGTCGTTTCGGCCAATATCGGTCCGCGGTGGGGCGTATTCGTCGCGAGTTCACTTTTGATTGACTACGTGCTCACGGTTGCCGTGTCCATATCTGCAGCAGTTGCGAATCTTGGTTCAACAATTGGATTTGTCGAAAAACATAACGTGTGGTTCGCCGTCGGTTTTGTAGTGATCATCACGTTGCTGAATCTTCGCGGAGTGAAAGAGTCCGGTGGCATGTTTGCCATTCCGACCTATCTCTTCATCGCCTCAATTTTCATAATGATCGGTGTCGCGTTGTTCAAATCGATCACCGGGGAACAGATGCTGGCCGAAAGTGCGGGCTGGAGTGTTTCACATGAAGGAACGCTCACGGGCTTTGCACTAATTTTCCTGTTGGCACGCTCATTCAGTTCCGGCACGACCGCGTTGACCGGGATAGAGGCCGTTGCAAATGGGGTCCCCTCATTTAGAGAGCCCAAGTCAAGAAACGCAGCAACGACCTTACTCATGTTGGGAGTGGTCAGCATGCTGATGTTCAGTGGAATCACATGGCTGGCCATGAAAACGGGGGTAAAGGTTGCTCAAGCCGACAGCGATCTCGTGGGACTTCCCATCGGTGAGACCCAAAAGACTGTGATTGTCCAAGTTGCCGGAGCAGTCTTTGATAATGCGGGCTGGGCGGTGGTATTCATTTCACTCGCGACAGCCTTAATTTTGACACTAGCCGCTAACACTGCATTTAATGGTTTTCCCGTTATGGGATCAATCCTTGCGCGTGACGGATACCTCCCGAGACAATTGCATACACGTGGTGATCGGCTCGCCTTTAGCAATGGCATCTTCGCACTTGCCGGGCTAGCGATCCTCCTTATTATCGCTTTCCAAGCCGACGTCACCCGACTTATTCAGCTCTACATTATTGGTGTTTTTATCGCATTCACATTAAGCCAATTCGGCATGGTTCGACATTGGGGAAGAATCCTTAAATCTGAAACCGATCCCAGAGAACGCGCACGTTGCCTTCGTTCACGCGTTGTCAATGCAGTCGGTTTCGTTATGACCGGGACAGTTCTCGTGATCGTGGTTTTTACAAAGTTCACAAATGGAGCTTGGATCGTTGTCCTCGCAATACCGATAATTTTCTTTGGCATGATGCGAATCAACAGACACTATGAAAAAGTCCGCCGGGAACTTTCCACTTTGGAAACCGAACATGTAATGCTGCCTTCGCGAGTACATGCCTTGGTATTGGTCTCCAAGATTCATAAACCGACTTTGCGTGCGATCGCGTACGCCCGGGCCAGTCGGCCCACCGTCCTTGAGGCCGTCACGGTCAACGTCGACGACTCGGAGACCGAGCGTCTGCAGCAGGACTGGATTCGTCGAGAGATTCCCGTCGCTTTGCGAATCCTTGACTCACCGTACCGAGAGGTAACGCGTCCAATTCTGGACTACGTAAAGGAACTCCGAACCGAGTCACCCAACGACCTCATCGCGGTTTTTGTTCCTCAATACGTTGTGGGCCACTGGTGGGAGCAGTTGTTGCACAATCAGTCAGCATTGCGATTGAAGAGTCGACTCCTCTTTTCCAACTCGGTAATGGTGATTAGTGTCCCGTGGCAACTCGAATCGAGCGAAAATAGTTTAGAAAATGAGTTCTAAACCGACATTGGAAATCGGCAGCCAGTATTTTGCCGAAATAGGCAAGATCACCCACGGCGGGCATTTTCTTGCCCACATTGAAGGTTGCGCCGTATTTGTGCGTGGTGCGATGACCGGCGAACAAGCACAAGTTTTGATAACCCACAAAAGACAAAAGGTGTACTTCGGAGTTGCCCAAATGATTATGAAAGGTTCACCCGATCGGGTCGAACCTAGTTGTAGTGCGAGTTCAGTGTGCGGTGGCTGCGATTTCCAATTTGTGAGTTTTCAGCACCAAATTGTTCTGAAAACTATGGTTCTTAAAGACTCCCTTCAACGATTCGCCCAACTAGATTCACGCCGGGTGGACGAACTCGTGGGTGCTGGGGTACTTCCCATTGGCGACGCCAGCGGATTGAGGTGGCGTGGCCGAGCCCGTTTCCACTGGGACGGTTCATGGCACATGCACGAGTACCGAAGCGATCACATGGTCGAGACAATGAATTGCACGACGGTAACGAGCCAAGTTGGGGAGAAGCTTGCCCAACTCGAGCGGGCTGAAGGTTTGGAACCAGGCGAGTACACCTTTGCACAAGGAGCGGTGGGGGTCAGTGTTGTTGGGCCCAATGGGTTTAAGTCTGGGCCAGAAACCGTTGTGCGCGAGTTTGCCGGAATCGAATGGGAGACGGGGCCGCGAGATTTTTGGCAATCAAATGCAGCTTTGCTGCCACTTGTTGATGAGTCAATGCAGGCGAGCGGTGCATTTGCACGGGGAGGCCATTGGTGGGACCTTTATGCCGGTGTAGGCGTTTTCACGGAAGTGATTGCAAGAAATATTGGCAGCAATGGCACGGTCACCAGCGTTGAGGGCAACAGGGCAACCTCTGAAGCGGCGCGTAAAAAATTTGCTCATTACTCCGAAGGATCGGGTGCCTCAATTGGTGTAATTACCAGCAGCGTCGAACGTTTCGTGGCCAATGTGCGGAAGACACATTCAACCCCCGACGGCGTCTTTCTTGACCCTCCACGGTCCGGAGCAGGTCTTGCGGTGTGCACCGAACTGCGTGAACTAGAGCCCAACTGGATCCTCTATCTTGCCTGTGATCCAGTCGCCCTAGCTCGAGACGCACGGGAATTGTGCTCGGATGGAACTTTCGAGTTGATAGCACTGACCGCATGGGATGCGTTCCCGATGACCCACCACTTTGAGTCCTTGGCAGTTTTTCGAAACACCAAAGTATCTTGACGTCAAGATACTTGTGATATCTTGGCATCAAGCTAATGTGACCTGGGAGGTCTTGTGAAGAGTCTAAATTCGTTTTCCGCAAAGGAAACCCTCAAAGTCGACGGTGAGGAATTTGAGATCTTCGCAATTGACTCGGTCCCGGGGAGCGCCCAGTTACCATTTACCCACAAAATCTTGCTCGAAAATCTTTTGCGCACCGAAGACGGAGCAAATGTGGATGCGCACACGATCCGAGCATTGGGGGCTTGGAATGCCCAGGCAGAGCCGACCGAGGAGATCCAATTCACCCCGGCGCGGGTGGTCATGCAGGACTTCACGGGGGTTCCGGTCGTTGTCGACCTAGCAACAATGCGGGAGGCCGTGATTGCGCTTGGTGGTGACCCCGACAAAATCGAGCCACTAAATCCTTCAGAGCTCGTTATTGACCACTCGGTCATCGCGGACTTTTTCGGAATGCCCGACGCAGCCGAGCGAAATGTGGCCTTGGAGTACGAACGCAACAAAGAGCGGTACCAGTTTCTCCGATGGGGTCAAAGTGCATTTGAGGAATTTAAAGTTGTACCCCCCGGCACGGGAATCGTGCACCAGGTAAACATTGAAAACCTTGCCCGCGTAATCATGTCCCGCGGTGGCCAGGCCTACCCCGACACGGTCGTGGGAACTGATTCACACACCACCATGGTCAACGGACTAGGCGTACTCGGTTGGGGAGTCGGCGGAATTGAAGCCGAAGCAGCCATGCTGGGACAGTCGGTATCCATGTTGATTCCGCGCGTTGTTGGATTCAAACTCACGGGTGAACTCCCTGCAGGCGCAACGGCGACAGACCTTGTTCTCACAATCACCGAGATACTGCGAAAGCAGGGGGTTGTTGGCAAATTTGTCGAGTTCTATGGCGACGGTGTCAGCGCTGTTCCGTTGGCGAATCGGGCAACTATTGGAAATATGAGCCCGGAATACGGCAGCACGGTAGCGATTTTTCCCATCGATCAAGTGACGCTCGACTATCTAGAACTTACCGGACGAACCACGGAATCCATTGCGCTTGTTAAAGCCTATGCGCAACGACAAGGGCTCTGGCATGACCCACAACACGAAGCAAATTATTCAGAAAGACTCGAATTAAATATGTCCACCGTGGTGCCCAGCATCGCTGGGCCAAAACGCCCGCAGGACCGCGTGATTCTCTCGCAGGCTCAACCCATGTTCGCCGAAGCGCTCACTGCTTTCACCGACAACCCTGATCAACGAGTCGGCATGGAGATTGCGGGGGAGCCGGTAGAAATTGGCCACGGTGCCGTGAGCGTTGCTGCCATCACATCGTGCACAAACACGTCGAATCCTTCGGTCATGATCGGCGCCGGACTCCTAGCTAAGAAAGCTGTTGAACGCGGTCTTACGAGCAAGCCTTGGGTGAAAACTACATTGGCACCAGGTTCGAAAGTTGTCACAGACTACTACGAAAAATCAGGACTACTCCCGTACTTGGACAAACTGGGATTCAATGTGGTCGGCTACGGCTGCACAACGTGTATTGGAAACTCAGGACCACTCATTCCACAAGTTTCCGCGGCGGTGAATTCACATGATCTCGCTGTCACATCGGTGCTCAGCGGTAACCGAAATTTCGAAGGTCGCATTAATCCAGACGTGAAGATGAACTACTTGGCTTCCCCTCCGTTAGTGGTGGCTTATGCAATCGCTGGAACCATGGACACCGACTTAGTTAATGATCCACTGGGATTTGATCCTGATGGCAAACCGGTTTTCTTGGCAGATATTTGGCCTTCTGCAACGGAAATCGACCAGGTCATTGCCGACTCAATCGATTCGCAGATGTACACGGACCGATACCGCGATGTCTTTGCAGGTGACGAAGCGTGGCAGTCACTTCCCACACCGACCGGGAGCATTTTCCAATGGGATCCGCAAAGCACCTATGTGCGTAGGCCGCCTTACTTTGAAGGAATGCAACGGGAACCTTCATCCGTCACCGACATCAACGGTGCACGGGTTCTCGCCATGCTCGGGGATTCGGTAACAACCGACCATATTTCACCGGCTGGATCCATTAAGGCCGACTCGCCTGCGGGAGAGTATCTAAGTGAGCACGGGATTGAGCGCAAGGATTTCAATTCATATGGCTCGCGACGTGGTAACCATGAAGTCATGATCCGTGGAACTTTTGCCAATATCCGGTTACGCAACCTTCTGGTACCGGGCACAGAAGGCGGCTTTACCGTCGACTTCACCCAAGAGGGATCGCCGGTTACCACGATCTATGACGCGTCCATGAAATATCAGAGCGAGAAAATTCCTTTGGTGATTTTGGCCGGTGCCGAGTATGGGTCAGGTTCAAGCCGTGACTGGGCCGCAAAGGGAACAGCGCTTCTAGGCGTTCGTGCTGTTATCGCGGAGTCTTATGAGCGCATTCACCGCTCAAATCTGATTGGGATGGGGGTTCTTCCGCTCCAGTACGCAACGGGGCAAAATGCAGAGTCTTTGGGTCTTTCCGGCACCGAAGTGTTCTCCATCAGTGGGATTACCGCACTCAATGAGGGACGAACACCCAAACATGTTGCGGTTATTGCAACCGGTCAAGATGGCAAGGTCACGGAATTCGACGCAATTCTGCGCATTGACACCCCAGGTGAGGCTGACTACTACCGAAATGGCGGCATTTTGCAGTACGTGCTTCGCTCACTTCTGTGATCCAACCGGAGGTGGGGTGGCCAACAGATCTTGTTGCTCCACATGATCCAGAGTTCGCAGGGCAGGTGTGTCGTTGGCTGCTGGACCGCCTTCCCGGTGAGTTTCGCGACTCACCAAGTAGAAGCGACCCCGTTGCATTGGCATGGGTGCTTAAAGAGCGTGTTAACAGTGATATTGCCCTCATGCGCAAGCTGTATGCCACGGCTAGGACCGGTTCAGGTTCGCTGCACGTCGAAGCACTCCTGGAGAGCTTGAGCAGTTCGGGTGCGCACTTGGTAAGGACCGACCGCGAGGTGAAGTCCGTGTGTGCCGCGTTGGCCACTAACGGTCCGGGCAAAGTCAACACTTCTGACCTAGACTAAGTCCGTGCGTTATTTGGAAGGTATTCGTGACCCCCGCGATGTCCGAGCTTTACCAGCTGAAAAACTCCCCGCTCTGGCACGCGAGATTCGGGCCTTCCTCGTTGAAAAAGTGTCAGCAACAGGCGGGCACCTAGGTCCAAACCTTGGAGTGGTAGAGCTCACCATCGCACTGCATAGAGTGTTCAAGTCCCCTGAAGATGCAATTATCTGGGACACGGGTCATCAGTCTTACGTTCACAAGATTTTAACCGGGCGTACAAGAGCTTTTGACACGCTTCGGCAGGAAGGCGGGATCAGCGGTTACCCCAGTCGGAGTGAAAGTGCACATGACATCGTGGAGAATTCACATGCGTCAACGGCACTGTCTTACGCTGATGGGTTAGCCAAGGCCTGGCAACAACGCGGGCTTCTGGGAGACCAACACGTCGTGGCTGTGATCGGGGACGGTGCATTAACCGGTGGCATGGCGTGGGAGGCACTCAACAATATTGCGACCGGGGAGCGACCCGTTGTCATAGTCGTTAACGACAATGCACGCTCCTACTCGCCCACAATTGGTGGGTTGGCACATCACTTACACACACTGCGCACGGCACCGAACTATGAAAAAGTTATGGGATGGGGCAAGCGGGTCCTACTTCGAACCCCAGTGATCGGAGCCCCAGTTTTCGACGCGCTTCATGGCATGAAAAAGGGCGTCAAAGACGTGGTGGCACCACAAGGAATGTTTGAGGATTTGGGCTTGAAGTACGTCGGCCCGGTTGACGGACACGACGAAGCTGAATTGGAATTCGCCCTGACCAGAGCCAGGGATTTCGAAGCGCCTGTAATTGTGCACGTAATCACTCACAAGGGGCACGGCTACGCGCCAGCGGAGGCAGACGAAGCGGATCGTTTCCATGGTGTGGGTGTTATCGATCCAGAAACGGGCCTTCCAGTCTCAGCTGCGGGCCGTAGTTGGACGAAAGCATTCTCAGACGAACTTGTTTCGATCGGCCGCATGCGACCTGACGTCGTGGCCATAACCGCAGCCATGCTTGGACCAACCGGGCTGGACGCATTTGCGCAAGAATTCCCCAATCGGATATACGACGTAGGTATCGCCGAACAGCATGCAGCCACAAGTGCGGCAGGTCTGGCCTACGGTGGCATGCACCCGGTCGTTGCGCTTTATGCAACCTTTTTGAACAGAGCATTTGATCAAGTGGTCATGGACATTGCACTCCACAAGGCTGGTGTCACCTTTGTATTGGATCGCGCCGGTGTAACCGGTGACGACGGTGCGAGTCACAACGGGATCTGGGACATGTCAATGCTGCAGATCGTTCCAGGACTTCAAATAGCTGCTCCACGAGACGAATCAACATTGAAGTTGGCACTGCGAGAAGCAGTTGACATCGCTGACGCACCAACGGTAGTGAGATTCTCTAAGGGTGCTGTTCCTGCAGACATTCCCGCGCAGGCCCGTGTAGACGGGGTCGACATTATTGCTCGCTACGGAGACACAGAAGTCTGCATCGTTGCGGTGGGTTCATTTGTGCAACTTGGCGTTGAGGTCGCCGAGGGACTTCATGCTCAGGGAATCGGGGTTGAAGTACTCGACCCCCGGTGGGTGAAACCAGTCCCAATGTACGTGGTCGACCAAGCAGCCAAAGCAAGAATAGTTGTTGTGATTGAAGACGGAATCCGGGTGGGTGGTGTAGGGGCTGCGGTGAGTCAAGCCTTGCGTGACCGCAACGTTGACGTTCCAGTGCGAAACTTTGGTACACCATTACTGTTCTTAGACCACGCCAAACGAGCATCGATCCTCAGCGAGCTTGGACTGACCGGACAAGCGATCACCCGGTCAATAACCGAGTGGATTGCAAATAGTCAATCCACTGACTCACATGATTCAGTTACGCAGGAACGCTAGCCACACCCTGTTGCAGGAAACGTGGGTTGCTGTAACCCTCGCGGTCAAGATAGGGCGTAATGCCGCCTAACCAAAATGGCCAGCCGGCTCCAAGGATCATGCATAGATCTAAGTCCTGCGCCTGGGCGACAACACCTTCGTCTAACATTATTTGAGCTTCCTGGGCTACTGCGGTAAGCGCACGGTCACGAATCTGGTCGGGCGTCATGGTGCTTGGGGAATCGCCAAAAATCTCAGCCACCCTTGGATCAACAGTCTTATTACCGGCTTGATCCCAAAGCCAAACTCCTGGCAGTCCGGCTGCCACAAGTTGCCCCATCTTTTCTGAGGCGTGGAATCGATCAGGGAAGTGGCCATTCAAGGTCTGGGCGACGTGCTGGGCCACTGCTGGGCCCACCATTTGCACAAGCACGAAAGGTTCCATCGGCAAACCCATCGCGTGCACCGCTGCGTCAGCGTCTGCAAAGCTGGCGCCTTCGTCGACACAGGCAATAATTTCACCCAAGAATCTGTTCAACAGTCGGTTAACGACAAATGCAGGTCGATCTGCAACTAGGACACACGACTTTTTGAGTCCCTTGCCCACGGCGAAGGCTGTAGCAAGCGAAGCATCGTCGGTCCTTTCAGCGCGCGCAATCTCTAGAAGTGGCATCAGGGCAACCGGGTTGAAGAAGTGGAAGCCGACAACGCGCTCTGGGTACTCCAAGTCCGCTGCCATATCGGTGACCGAAAGTGATGAGGTGTTGGTTGCCAGAATGCAGTCAGGTCTCACAACCTCTTCCAACTGCGCGAAGACGGTCTTTTTGACTGCAAGTTCTTCAAAGACCGCTTCGATCACGAAGTCAGCATCAGAGAAATCAGCCTTGTCTGTTGTTCCCGTGATGAGTGCTTTGAGCCTATTGCACTTGTCCTGGCTAAGACGGCCCTTGCCTAGCATCTTGTCTAATTCGGCGTGGGCGTAACCCACGCCCTTATCCACACGTTCTTGATCAAGGTCGGTCATAACAACAGGGACCTTAAGTTGACGCGCGAAAAGCAGGGCGAGTTGGCTGGCCATGAGTCCAGCTCCAACTATTCCCACCTTCTTAACTGGTCGAGCGAGTGTCTTGTCCGGTGCGCCAGCAGGTCGCTTTGCTCGCTTTTGAACCAGATCAAATGAATACAGTGAAGCGCGAAGTGGGTCAGACATAACCAGATCGGTGAGGGCGACGTCTTCGGCGTCGAACCCTTCGCTTCGGGTGCTTGTCTTGGCCGCGGCGACGAGGTCAAGTGCCAGGTAGGGCGCCCGAGTGGCGCCATGCACCCGTGCGTCAACTTGTGTGCGCGCAGCGTCAACGACTGCATCCCAGGTGTCACGATCAACTGGAGCCCGATCAATGTTGACTAAGCCGGTAAGAATCTTTGCGGCCCAGAGGATGGATTGCTCAAGGAAGTCGGCCGGGGCAAACATGACGTCCATGACACCGAGTTCCACAGCTTGCTTGGGCTTCATTTGCTTGTTCTGGCTCATTGAGTTGTTGATAATTACTTCCAGTGCATTCTTTGGCCCGACCAGATTGGGAAGCAACCATGCTCCACCCCAACCAGGGATCAGACCTAAAAAAACCTCGGGTAATGACAAGGCTGCGGCATCTGCACTTACGGTTCGGTAGTTGCAGTGCAGGGCAAGTTCCATGCCCCCGCCCATTGCAGCGCCATTAACAAAGGCGAAAGTGGGAACGGAAAACTCTCCGAATCGTCGCATGACGTCGTGGCCGAGTTTTCCGAAAGCCGCAATAATCCGTGGGTCGTTGACAATGCTCATTGCAGACAGGTCTGCCCCAACAGCGAAAATGAAAGGCTTTCCCGTGATGCCGACAGCTGCAATATCTGTTCTGGCTGCAATCTCGTCAAGTGCGGTATTGAGTGACGCTAGACCCGCAGGCCCAAAAGTTGAGGGCCGCGTGTGGTCCTTTCCATTGTCCAAGGTGATCAGTGCCATGGTGCCTGCACCGAGGGGTAGTTCAAAATAGCGGACCCGAGACTGTGTGACGACTTCGTCAGGGTTATTTACGACTACGGCTTGTGCTGATTCGCTCATGCGTTACTCCCTGAAATATTTTCCCAAATAACTGTTCCGCCCATGCCCAAACCAATAC
>ERZ651776.560-NODE-560-length-51375-cov-8.173145_pt1 | contig 51375 bp, 59 predicted proteins | sample MGYA00514761_ERZ651776 | MGnify/ENA metagenome assembly ERZ651776
ATATCTATCTTACAGGAAATCCACAAATCACATTCTTCAAGGTCGTATACAGACGCCACACTAACTTCTCAATGGAAGCCATTGAACAAACCGTATCTGGTTCAACTTCCCTTGGTGGACGTAATACCTCCACTATCTCAAGAAATGGTGACCTTTTAGGACGTATGTACTGGCAATACACTATTGGTGATAATAATAATGCTGCCAATCAATTTATTAATCCTGGACACACTGTTCTTAATGAAGTTAAAGTTGAAGTCGGTGGTCAAGAAGTTGATAAACACTATGGACACTGGATGGAAGTTCACGCACAATTAACAGAACCTAATGATGCTGGTATGATTGGTTCTCTTGGTGATAACAACGGTACTAAATTCCAAAATATGGCTGGTGCAGGAGGTGTAGAAATCGCTACACAAAACGATTCTGCTACTGTCTTTGTTCCACTTCGTTTCTGGTTCTGTCGCAACCCAGGATGCTATTTACCACTTATTGCCCTTCAATACCACGAAGTTAAAATTGTAACAACATTTGCATCACCAACCAATGCATCTTTTTCAAGTCCTAAATTGTGGGCAGACTATGTATACCTTGATACTGATGAACGTCGTAGATTCGCACAAGTATCTCACGAATACCTTATTGAACAAGTTCAACATCAATCATTTAGTGCTGGTACTACCCACGATATTAACTTCAATCATCCAGTAAAAGAACTTATCTGGACTGGTAATTACACAGCACCAACCGGTGTTTTTGACCAATTGGGAACTGATACATACAAACTTAAACTTAATGGACATGACCGCATGGAAGCACGTCCATTAACTTATTATACAAAAGTCCAAGTTTACGAATCACATACAGGAACACCAGTTGATATGGAAACATTAGCACCAACACCTGGGGCCAGTAATGCCACCGCAACAGGAGTTGCTGTATACTCATTCGCACTTAAACCAGAAGAACATCAACCATCTGGAACATGCAATTTCTCCAGAATTGATAACGCTCAACTTGTTACAGGTGATAACCAAGACCTTGAAGTATACGCTGTCAACTACAATGTCCTTCGTGTCATGAGTGGTATGGGAGGTCTTGCATACTCTAATTAAGAATTTTATTAAGAGTTTTTTGATATTTTATTAAGAGTTTTTTGATATTTTATTAAGAATTTTATTAAGAGTTTTTTATTTTTTATTAAGTAATTAATTAATTAATTTTCGCAAAATTATTTTCTTTGTATAATATATAAAATGGGAGGAGGTTTAATGCAATTAGTCGCTTACGGAGCTCAAGATATCTATCTTACAGGAAATCCACAAATCACATTCTTCAAGGTTGTCTACAGACGCCACACTAACTTCTCAATGGAAGCCATTGAACAAACCGTATCTGGTTCAGTAGCGGAAGGAGGTCGTAACACTGCCACCATCTCAAGAAATGGTGATCTTTTAGGACGTATGTACTGGCAATTAGAATTAGCCGCAGAAGGTGTAAGTGCCTTTAATCCTGGTCATTTATTGATTGATGAAGTTAAAGTAGAAATTGGAGGCCAAGAAGTTGATAAACAATTTGGTCATTGGATGGAAGTTAATGCTCAATTAACTGAACCTAATAGTGGAGCTATTGCTGGTACACAAGGTGTTAATACTGGTAGTAAATTCCAAAATATGGCCGGAGCAGGTGGTGTTGTTGGTGCCGATGCCGCAGCAACTCTTTTTGTTCCACTCAGATTCTGGTTTTGCCGCAACCCAGGTTGCTATTTACCACTCATTGCCCTTCAATATCATGAAGTTAAAATTGTAACTAAATTTAATTCAACAGAACATTTAAATATGACAGGCGGTTCTTGTAAACTCTGGGCCGACTATGTATATCTTGATACTGATGAACGCCGCAGATTCGCTCAAGTTTCCCACGAATACCTTATTGAACAAGTTCAACATTCCACTTCATCCTCAACACAATCACACGACCTCAACTTTAATCATCCAATTAAAGAATTAGTATGGGCTGGAGAATATTCAACAACTACAGGTGCATTTACTGATGTCAATGCAGGAAACTGGAAAGTAACATTAAATGGACACGACCGCATGGAAGCACGCCCATTAGCTTATTATACACAAGTCCAAGTATACCAACACCACACAGGAACACCTTTAACTTTAGCAACATTTGCTGCAGGTACTGGTAAAGCTGGTGCAGCATCAGTTGCCGTATACTCATTTGCCCTTAAACCAGAAGAACATCAACCATCTGGAACATGCAATTTCTCCAGAATTGATAACGCTCAACTTAAAACATCTGGTACAGCACAAGCAGTAAATATCTACGCCGTCAACTACAACGTCCTTCGTGTCATGAGTGGTATGGGAGGTCTTGCATACTCCAATTAAGCGATATAACGCTATTTTTATTTCTTTTTCAATAAAAAAATATTTTTAATTTTTCAATAAAAATAACTAAATTTTAATAAATAGTTATTTTTAAATATATAAAAAGTTTTTGAATGAATATTATATGCCATTAGTAAAGTCCGGAGTTATAAGAGAAAGCGTTGTTGTTAAAGGAAATATAGAAGATGTCTATGATTTTATGTATGATTTTTCAAATGCTGTAAAATGGGACCCAGGAGTATTGAAATCAGAGTGTATTAAAGATAAAACATTTGCGTTGACCACAATATTTAATGGAAAAAAAAGTGAAATGACTTACACTGTAGTATCCTACAAAAGACCCTATGAAATTACTTTAAAAGGAGATGGTCCTAATGTTAGAGCCATAGATACAATTAAATTTAGTAAAATAGATAATAATTATACAAAAATAGAATATGAAGCCGATTTAACATTAAAGGGTTTTCGAAGACCTTTCATTATATTTATAGGTAAATCATTAGAAAAATTGGGACACGATGCCATAGAAGGTATCCGCAAATATTTCTTCTACGGTAGTAAGCACGGCATTAAATAATCGGTTAATTCATTGTGGATGTTACTGTATATTCATTGATTTCACAGAATCCATATATTTTAAATGTGTAAAATTTTGGACGACTTGTAGAAAATAGTTCGTCTTCAATAACTGTGCCATCTTTTTGATATATATTAAGTGTAAATTTAAACAAATAATCTTGTGGAGTGAATTTCAGATCTACACTTATATTAACCTTTTCAATATTCTGTGTATCATAATTTTCTATAAGGTTTTCTTCAATAATTCGAAATGAATTTTGATTTCGAATTAATTCAATCTTATCTACTTGCCCTTTAATGTCTAGATTATTAGTAACAATTGCATCATAAACACAATTAGCCATGGGTGTCAATGCTATTCCCAAATCATATTTATGTAAATACAGATGTTTTAGTTTGTCTATTGGTCTTTCTATAGTTTTAAAAGCACTAAATTTAGTTTTATTTAATATTCTAAATAATAAGTTAGTAAATTCTTTTGAATTTATTAAATTGTACCAAAATTTATTTATTCTTGTATAATTTATTAGTTCTTTTCCAGAAACATTTTCAAACAAATGTGGTAAAATGTTACTATAGAAAATTTCAATCGGTAAATCGTAAAGTGTAGTCATTATGATTATTGTGTATGTAATTACACTATATATAGATTATTATTAATAAAAAATAATCAAATTTATTTTTATTTTTATATGGGCATACTTACCCCAAAAATCTCTTTATAATAATATTGTGACCCTTTCCACAATGTTGAAACGGGTCTATCACGATATTCAAACATAAATAGTTTATCTTTGACAATTCCAGGAAATCTATTATGCTGAAATAAGTCATCTTTTGTTGTAGTTTTTTTATAATCAATAAGTAATTCAAATAAATAAATAACGGCCGCTGTTCTATACATTTTCTCTTTATAATCTTTCATAGGATTACAGCCACTACAGTGTGTCATAAACCCCTTTGGAGTAGAATCCATATTATTAAGTATAATTTTTAATAATTTTACCCACGCTTTCTCACCACTTCGTAATCCTTTATTTATTTTAGAAAACTGTGGTTCCATTTCATCAGAAACCAGTTTGACAAAATTTCCATAGCAAATTTGCGAACACAATCCACAAGGTGTTTCCATGATAGTCTTTTTATATTATGAATAATAAAAAAAAAAAATATATTTATTTTCAAATTTATTTTAGATATCTACTATCTTTAATTCCAGCACCGTGTCTAAGTGTATAAATATTACGACGCTTCCAATCAAACCCAGTAGACTTTTCACTCATAATATATATATCGCCGTGTTCTAATTCAAGTATAAACGTTTCACTTACTATTTGACTATTTAGATACCATTTCCAATGTAATTCTCTTTTTTCTGTTGATGGATTAGATAGATTTATTCCCAACACTTTTTTTCTTTCACTATCACCATGAAATCCAATACCAGTTTTTTTTATATCATAGTAATAGTTACCTTCACATTCTAAATCAGTTTCATCTAAAATTTTCAAAAGTTTTTTTTTCAATATTTTCAATAAAATTACGTCGTCATAACCTACTATTCTACCTTTTTTATTAATGTAGTCTGGATCACGTGAATAGACACTAAAACATAGATTATGTCTCGCATTCTTATTTAGAACTTTATTGCGTCGTGTATCAAAATATTTCTTATCCCATTCTAATTCTTCTAATGTTTCCATCAATAAATCACTGTCTATATTTAATTTTCGTATTCCATTTTTAATGTGTAATACATAGGCTTTAGTTATAGATTCATCCGCACACGCTAAATAATCGTTTAAACATATTAATTTCGTTTCACAATTCTTAGTTTCAAACCGAGATTGAAATTTAATCATTTCTTCATATGAATACCCGTTCAATGCTAATCCATTCCCAAGTTTTTCCATATGTACATGATTCTCGGATTGTTCTCCAAAAGTCAAACAAATTGCGGCCATAATTATTCATTAATACCGAACAAGATCTTATTTTATTATAATTCAATTTTTTTACTATAATAGAAATTATAATAATATTATCGTAGACATAATGGGTTAATTGTGTAGACATAATGGATTAATTGTGTCGAACAAATATTATTATGGAACCTTAAATTTATAAAATTTAAACTTGTAGTATCCCACAAAAAAAAATTGATTTGCTAATAGAAAAATATAATCAGTATAAAAACAAACACATACTAAAACCATGGCTTCTCACGAATGTTCAGTTTGCTTTGATGTACCCGCCGAAGAAGATGTTTATAAACCAAGTTGTGGACACGTTTTCCACAATGCTTGTATGACACAATGGCTTTCGACTAATAATACTTGTCCAGTATGTAGGCACAAAATAGGCGAGACAAACGAAGAAGAAGAAGAAGAAGAAGAAGAAATCGAACCCGAAGAAAATGTTCTTCTAATTGATTATTCGAAGGCTTATAATGACCAATTGACATTTAACTTGGAAAACTTCATAGACGATGCGGTTGAATTTGAAGAATATTGTTGGTTAGACGGTGAGGAAGATGGATCCAAGTATATTACTGCTTTTTCTCAAAGGAAAATCAATGGAAGAAACACGAGAATTTTTACTCTTATAGAAAAATACACAATTGGAACAAAAACTGTGTATATGGCTGAAATTGAAAGCATCCAAGACATTTCAATTCATTATTCAAAACAAAATAAAAAACAAAACAAACTAAGAAACCGGAAATCCCATAAGAATTTTAATTATTACCGAAATCGTCGCAATTGTGTGGGAAGCCGATACATTCGGTCTTGAATGAATTTATTTACCTTTTTTTGTTTTCTTTTTCATATACGCGGGTAGTTTATTATAATGATGAGTTGCTAATTTTCTAATACTTTTATTTTTAGGTGGTGTGCGTCTGCGATTTCTCTTAATAGACCTATTATTTTTTTCCTTTTTAGGTGTTGATAATAATGATTTTACTTTTTCAAACAATGAATTTCTTTTACTTTTAATAGACATTATAGTATAGTATAATATAAAAAAGATTTTCGGTGGCTATTCACCAAAAGATTTTCGGTGGCTATTCACTAGAATCCGAAACATAAAATGGTGGTCGAGCTATTTTTTTCTTCTTTGTTTTTTTGGAAGGCTTAGTTTTTTTCTTTAGAATTTTACACATTTCAGTATATATCTTCTTTTTCGAAACGCGTTTCTTTTTCATTTTATCTAGTATATCATTTGTTGCTTCTTCTATGTATTCCTTTAATTGGTCCATAATTAAAATACTTATCAAATCTTTAATTAAAAACATTTTTGCGATATTATTAACAATGGCTTATAAATCACGACCATCTTACATTAATTTAAATGATTTTCAGAAAATTCATCTCGAAACTCTCAAAGAAATGTGGAGTTACCAATTTCTAAAAGATACAGTATATGAAGCATATATAATTTACAATAGATGTCCTATACAAATAAAACATCATTTAGACAAGGAATTCGAAAAGGATGCGTTTGATGAGGCTATTATTATTATAGGAAAATCAAGCAATAGTTTATTATCTAATGTATTTAAGTAAAAAATAGTTATATCTTTTAGAAAAAATAAAAAGTTTATGGATTTGGATTATAGTATTAATGGTGAAGTATCCAGATTTATCTATATCAAAAATATATTATCGCCGGCGGATTTAAAATCAATGGGAACTTGGTTACAAAATAAATCGTTTATTAGTGGTAAGTGTATTAGTGGCAAAGAAATACCAAGAAAACAATTATGGTATCATAATGAAGGTAAGTATTTTTGCGATACTTGGAAAGTTAAATATGACCGATGGAAATCACACAAGTATGATCCCGTTTTATTAGAATTTCAAAATAAAATCAATACTATTGTTAACGAAAAACTAAACAATAATATATTTTTCAATAGTTGTTTAATCAATTATTATAGAAATGGTGAAGACACTATAAAACCTCATAGGGATACACCAGATAGTTTTGGTACATATCCAATAATTGCCAATTATTCCTATGGAACAACACGAAAAATGCTAATTAAAAAAATAGATTACAATCCCGATAATTTGAATTCGCTAAAACACGATAAAAAAGACCATATGAATATAGATATTAATCTTGAACACAATTCTCTGTTAATAATGAGTGGGGGTAGTCAAAAATATTTTACACACGAAATACCAATTTCTAATACTAACTTGTCTCGTGTAAGTTTCACATTTAGAAAACATATATCTTAGTTAATATTAAAATAGAATGAAAAGAATTATCGAAATAGATATGTTGAAGGGAATTGCGGTAATATTGATGGTCATATACCATTTATTTTTTATGGCATATTTGATGAATCGGCCAATAATAGATATTAATTTACCTTGGGTAACTGCGATGGCTGTATTATCTCATAGTATTTTCATTTATATGGTAGGTGTAAATCTACATATAAGTTATAAAAAGGATCCGATTGGATTTTATAGGAAACAATCATTAAGGGCGATTAAATTGCTTGGTTATGGATTGCTAATGACATTGATTACGTTTGTAATATATCCACAAGCATTTATACGGTATGGTATATTTCATTTCATAGCAAGTGCCATTATTATTTCAATGGTGTTCATACAATCTAAATTGAAGACATCATTTGGTATATTGTTCTTTATGATAATGGCGTTTTATGTTGAAAACAATAAACAAGATTTTGGTTATTTGTGTTTAAATACTAAAAATGTGTGTTTCAATTTAGGATTATATAATTATTATAATTCAATCGACCATTTTTCATTTATACCGTTCTTCGTATATATATTACTAGGTATAAAAACGGGTCAGATTATGTATCCGCAATTGAAATCATCGTTAAATATTAAAGAGAATAAAATAACAAATGGCCTAGCCATAATTGGCAAACAATCATTAAATATATATTTGGTTCATTGGGTAATTATTTATATTTTACTAGTTTTAACACCCACCTACTAAATCACTTACAGATATTTCTCTTTTTGATGGTAATTTATCGGTATCATCCAAGCAAATGATTGCCATTGCTGCGTAATTATGTAAATCTATCAATGTATCTCTAAGACTTTCTGTTTTTACTAGGTTTACAGAAGTATTTGTTATAGATTGGAGACGATTAATTTTATCGCCCATACGAACTAAAACACCTACAGTACCATAATTCTTAAATCCGTCTCCATAATCACTGTTTTTATTTGTAAATAATTCTAATGCTTCCGTTTGAATTTCTTTATATTTTTCTATTGATGACATAATATTTATGTTAAATTTGAATTCTTTAGATTTATTTATTCGAATTCTTTAGATTTATTTTTATTATGTTAAAATATGGATAAATCCACAATTTATTATTTATGTGGATATAACGATAATTTCATTGATAAACGTAAGATTATGGAATTAATAAAAAATAGTAAATATGATAAAAAAATTATAACACCACATAATAAAGTTTATTTTATTGAAAACATTGTTATAAAGCATAAAACAACTAAAGATGAAATTGAATTGGATGATTTCATTAATGAAGCAACATTATATTTGCTTTTTAATGATAATAATATAGGTCCAAATGTATTAGATACTTGGTATACTATTAGTGGCACGTGTTTTAATGGATATATAATCACATTAAAAATGGACTGTGATTTATTGAAATTAATGGAAGATAATAAAAGTAGTAAATATAATAACTATGCTTTGAAAGATAATATTAAAGTTAAAAGCGAGGCAATAAGAGATTTGAAACTTGAAGTATTAACATTACATAATCTAGGATATGTTCATTGTGATTTAATGCCTAAAAATATTTTAGTAAAGCTCGAAGAAGATACTATTACTAAAATGACTATTACCGATTTTGGTTTAACAGATAAAAGAAAGCATTTAAATACAGATGAATGGATCAATACACTATATAAGTATCATCGCGATCATTATCCCTTTATGAAATATACTCGTGATGATATAAAGGCACAACCGGAATTACTTGATTTCCAAATATTTGAAATATTTAATATTGAACCGAATGATACTAAAATTATTTGAAACGCTTTCTATATTTATCGGCGCATTGATCAATAAGGGTTTTAATAAAATACCCCATAGTTCCATAAAATAATGTGTAATACCCATATGTCAAATATGAATTAGATTTATAGGTTTCGATTTGTTCGTCAAGTAAAAATAATATGGCATATACTTCCAATGGTGATTTAATAATTCCTTTACCTAAAAAACCAGCACTTATAAATGTAGTTAGTGGTATTTCAAGGTAGCCTGAAGCCAATCCACACATATCAAATGTGAAATTAGGCATAACTGAAAGCATCGTGATTGTTGTGAATGCGTTTTTTTTTAATTTACCCAAAATAGATTTGTTTATATATTTTTCGTGGTCTTTTTTTGTTAATTTTGCCATCAAATATGGTGGTATTTCTCCTAATGTGCTTCCAAATGACCATAGTAATACTGGTGGCATAGTCTTTAATAATAATTGAAAATTACTATAGAGTTCTATTTCAGTGTGTTTACATTCTAAATCTAATAAACTGAAATCTAAATTATTACATAGTTCCCCTTGCGTTTTGATTGATAATATAAATGGAAATAAATAGAATGTGCCTGTATACATACCTGTTCCTAACCCAATTGTCGCCAATATCCCTAGAAATAACCAATATACTGAAAATAATAAGTAGGCATTAAATATATATATTAATTGCGATACATTTATAAGGAAACAATAAAAAAGGAATAGTAATCCAAATAGTTTCACATTATCCTTATGAATTTCATATGTTTCAATTGTAGTGATTTTCGCATATTTAGCACAAAGAGCGAAATTTTCTGTCATACTATTAATTTACAAAAAAGTTTCGAAAAAATAATGCGATTTCCACAATTCACAATTTGAAATTTTTATTTTCCGGATTTTCCAGGCTCTCTCTCCGCGTTCGTTTTTTGAAAAAAGTTGATTTACTGGACTATTTTATTCCTTTTTTGAGAATTTCCTTATAAAATTACTAGTTTGATTATATTATTTAGGTCTCAGTTTATTATCAAAAAAAAAGTCGTAAAAAAGTCGTAAAAAAGTCGTAAAAAGTCGTAAAAAGTCGTAAAAAAGTCGTAAAAAATGTAAATAAAGACATAAAAATATTGTAATATATTAAGAATTATGGTGGTATATGTTTGTAATAATTGTAATTATTCTACAAAATATAAATACGACTTTAATAAACACTTGAAAACAAAGAAACATCGGGTCAATAATAATTCCGTTAATAATAATCAAAACAATAATGATAAGGACATCCAAAAACATCCACAAAACATCCAAAAACATCCACAAAACATCCAAAAACATCCACAAAACATCCAACAAAATCCACAAAACACAAGTATTTATAATTGTGACTACTGTCAAGAAACATTCACTAATTTTTCCAATAAACGCAGACATGAATTACATAGATGTAAAGATAATACTAATATTTCCAATTCCATTATTGTAAAACAAGAAAACCAAATCAAGAAACTTGAGAAGGAAAAAGAACATCAAATTAAGAGTCTAGAAAAGAAGATGGAAAAACAAAAAAAAGATATGTTGAAAGAAATGGAAACCCAAAAAAAAGAAATGGCCAAACACATAGAATTATTGCTGACAAAAGTAGGAAATACTACTATCAATAATACGAATAATATACAATTGAATAACTATGGTTCCGAAGACTTGAGTCATATTACCGATGCGCTTAAAACGCATTTATTACGTTTTCCTTTTGGTGCTATTCAAAGACTTATTGAAAAGATACATTTCAATAAAGAGAAACCTGAAAATATTAATCTTATGATTACTAATAAAAGGGATAATAAGATTAGTGTATATGAAGATGGAAAATGGGTCTATCGCAATAAAAAGAAAACGATAAAAAGACTCATAGATAATAAATATTATATACTCGATGACCACTACAATGATATACACGAGCAAGAACTATCACAATTCAATCATAATAACTATAAATCTTTTAGTGGAAAAATGGATGAAAATGATAAGCAATTATTAGAACAATTATACGAAGATGTAGAAATAATTATATTAAATAAACAAGAAAAAAATATTATATCTCAATAAATAATATATAAGGATGTACGCCAATAATCCCCAAGCATTTATGAATGGTTTTTTGTCTGGTTCTCGCAATATTTTCCTAACAAGTTCCATAGGAATAGCGATGTATGGGTTCTCTAATACATTTAAATTAGATATGTCGGTTAATGTAGTAAAGACGATTTCAATTATAATTTTCCTATTTTCCTTTTTACTAGGATTAAACACACTAATAGGCTATAAACGTTATTATGATATATTGAAAAAAGATAAAAAAAATGTACCGAATTATGTTGATTTTCAAATATGGAATAATTTCCTCTATATTACAAGTATTTACTTAGTTATACTTTTTATGATTATTTCAGTTACCTCAATAAGATTATATAATCGTGTTTTTTAAAATTGATTTTTTAATTATTCTATGTTATTATTTACACTATTATTAACAAATTCTACAATAATGGCAACTAAAACATTGGTTATTCTCGAATCCGCATCTAAAATTAAAAAAATCCAGGGATTTCTTGGTAATGACTATATTGTAAAGGCAAGTTGTGGTCATATTAGAGACCTTAAACCGAGTTCTCTTAGTGTAGAAATCGAAAACAATTACAATCCGATCTATGATATAAATTCTGATAAAAAGAAAGTAGTAAAAGAATTAAAAGATACTTATAAGACCTGTAAAAATATTATTTTGGCAAGTGATCTAGACAGAGAAGGCGAAGCAATCGCATTTCATTTAAGCGAAATTTTGAAAATTAAACCGGAAAATCGCAAACGACTCTTATTTAATGAAATTACTAAAAGTTCAATTCAGAAAGCAATGAAAGACCTAAAACTACTTAATATGAATATGGTAAATGCTCAACAAGCACGGCGTATTGTAGATCGGCTTATTGGATATAAAATATCACCGATGTTATGGAAACATATCCAAAATTCATATGAAAAGAAAATATCATTGTCGGCTGGACGTGTTCAAAGTGTTGTATTGAAACTTATTATCGAACGCGAAGAAGAAATAAAAAAACATAGACCGGAAAATTATTTCCAAATTAATGGGCTTTTTGAACATAATATTAAAGCGAAACTTGATAGCCAACTAGATGATATCGATAATACCAAAGAACTATTAAACGATTGTAATACTATGATATTTACAGTGAAAGAAAATATTAAGAAACCATCTAGTTCTAGTCCTCCAAAACCCTTTATTACATCTTCATTACAACAAGAAGCGTCTAACAAGTTTCATATGTCACCCAAACAAACTATGGCGACTGCTCAGAAACTGTATGAAAAGGGATACATTACATATATGAGAACCGATTCATATAATCTAAGTGATGAATTTCTGGATAAAGCGAAAGAATACATATTAGAAAACTATAGCGAAGAGTATTTGGAAATTAAGAAATATAAAACTAATAGCGAAACATCACAAGAAGCTCACGAAGCAATACGGCCTTGTAATATAGAAACGGTTTCTATAGACGAAGAACCCTATGAAAATAAACTATATAAACTTATATGGCAACGTACATTAGCCAGTCAAATGTCAAAATCCAAATACGACGCATATACATTGAAAATATCAATGGACCTATACGATGAACTATTTATTAGTAAATTTAATAAAACTACATTTGATGGTTATACCAGGATCTATGAAGTCTATAAAGATAATGATAACGACAATGAAGAAACCAACGATAGTTTCCCGATTAATATAAAACCCAACACCATAATTCAATATCAAAAAATGAATGCCGACGAAACATTCACTAAAAGCACAAAGTCAAGATATACTGAAGCAAGTCTAATTAAACAATTGGACAAATTAGAAATAGGTCGTCCAAGCACATATAGTAATATGGTATGTGTAGTACAAGATCGCAAATATGTTGAAAAAAGAGACGTCGAAGGTTTAACTATGAAATTAGTGGAACTTAGTATAGAAAAGGGTAAAAAATTAAAAGAAACTATCAAGGAAAAGAAAGTTGGAGCAGAAAAGAATAAGTTGGTTCCAAATTCAATAGGTTATATTGTGAATGAATTTATGAACACACACTTCTCGAATATAATTGACTACACCTTTACAAAGAATTTCGAAAAGGAATTGGACAAAGTATCCAAAGGACAACTTAATTGGGTAAAACTAGTAGACGATACATATAATTCATTTAAAAGTCTCCTAGGAGAACTCCAGGAAACACATAAAGAAAAACAAGTTAATACTATTGGTATTCATCCAGACACTCAATTGCCTATATATTGTTATGTAGCCAAATATGGTCCTGTTTTGAAACATAATAATATTTTCGTGCCTTTAAAAGAAATAAAGGTAGAAGATATGACATTAGAAACGGCACTAACTATGCTGAAATATCCTATGAAATTATCCAATGAAATAACTGTGAAGAAAGGTAAATTTGGATTATACTTTAGTTATAATTCTAAAAATTATAGTTTATCGAATGTAGATGAAGAAGAAATAAACCTTGATACTTGTTTGAATATAGTTAAAACCCAAGACAATGAAAAGGGTCAATCTAATGTGATAAAAAAATTTGGAGAAGATATGACAATAATGAATGGTAAATATGGTCCATATATAAATTATAAAAATAAGAACTACAAGATTTATGGTAAAACTGAACCAAAGGAACTTACAAAAGCAATGTGTATGGATATAGTAAAAAAGAAAAAATAATATTGTATATATTTAATATTATGGAAATACCAACCTATTTGTTTATTATTTTTTGTTTATCATTGGTATTCATAAATAGAAAATATCTACCAATATCATTAATACTTATTACTCTTTTTTTATATTACCAAAGAGTCAATAATAGTAATGTGTTATTATCAAAAAACGGACAACTATACATAAACAGTTATAATAAAGTAGAAAGTTTTCAGAATTACGTACCCAATCAACTGGATACAGTTAATTTAACAAGTAATAATTGGAATACATTATGTGTAGACACATCGGTAATTTGTGAAAATAAAGATATGACCAAGGAATCATTAAAAATGGTTTTAGATGATTTTAAGACCTATATTAAAGACCTAACTGATGTTAACTTAAATACTATTAAAAGGGAATTAACGGTTAATGGAACCCCACAATGGGAATTCGTTACAAAACAAAATGTATATAATATTAGCCATAAACACGATACAGTAGGTCAACTCATTTACCACCTTAAGAACATCGATTTCAATATATTTATACAATTATTTAATAAAATAGGTTACGAAGATGATATAATAAAAGATTTATACGATAAAGTCCACAATACATTAATAAAAAAAGAATATCTTGATATAAAAGATGGGGATGTCATATCAATGAAAATAAAGATGGTTCACGATATATTAAAAAAAATTAAAGAAGAATATATGGAATTCCAGGACGCTGCTAATTCTAATAAGTTTGTTTTTTCTCAAGGGAATACATTTAATAAAATAGAACAATGTAAAATCGTAAAACAAACAACACCATATAGTGAGTTCAGTGACGATGTATTTGCTAACAAAACATTGGGATGTCCTACCGGACATTATTTAAAAGGTATGTCATATGATGTTGACGATAATACCTTTACACAGAATTTTCATTGTTGTGAATTAAACTCTTCTGATTATAATCAATCTTATGCAGAATACTTAAATTCTTCCAGTGTATTTAATGACATCATACCTAAGACAGGGCAAACACCTACTGTTGTCGAAAATAGTATATTAAGCAATTTTTCATTTGATATTAACAAAACCGATACTGAATTAGGAAATTACGAACAAACAAATATTAATAGTAATATAAGTCCCACTTCGATAAAGATATCCGGTTTCACTGGCACTGGCACTAGCACTAGCAATTCATATTCATATGAACGCAAAATATATGTGATTTATATGAGTAAAGATGGAACAACTTTAACTAGCCCCGAAGCAGATGCTATCGTGTATGATTTGAATAATGTTTCAAGTCTTAAATTTATTATCCCTGAAAAAGATGATGTAAGGGATAACGCCAACTCAGATATAGGTAAACAGATCGGGTTTTTAAAAGAAAATGGTGTGAATGAAATTGTTAATTTGGCAGGTTCAGCACTTTCTACAACAGAGGTTGGTATTTTTGCATTAGTATATGGAGAAAAAAATCACATTAAATATGCTATTGAAAAGTTATATAATAGAGAAATTAAACTAGACACTATGACTATGGAAGAATTAAACAACGCAACACAAAAAATAAAAAATATATTCAATATCGAATCAACGAGTGAAACCATAAACTTAAATTTCAATGGAATATATAACAAAAATCAAAATAGTTTTACTAATATTAATAATCCACTAATAGTATTGAATTATAATCCAAAATTAACTTATTGGACATTGGAATATAATAAAGTTCCTATTTACTATTACGCAGATACATCTACCACAATATTATCTCCAATGATGAAAGAAGTTTTTGATAAAACTCAATTAACTGAGCCTAAATCATATTTTGATAATGCTGTATTTAGTGGTTCCCCAGTAATAGAAGATAATACACCATCCGTGATAAAAAAACTATTAAATATTACAATAGATGGAAATGATGACTATAACGGACAGTATTTATTTAAACAATTAGTAAATAATCGCCCAGAATATACTAAACAAGACAACGCATTAATAACAATAAAATGGAACAATAATCCAGAAACGCGAAGATGGGAAATAAAATTATCAGAAAAAGTCATGTTTACTAATACTACGAATTCTGTTAGAGTTCCAGGAGGTAATTGGGACAATTTTGATGTGTCTAGCACTGTAAATGTAACAATTACTGACGGTAGTACAACAAATAACCTAAAAGATTATATTATTTTAACAAAATCGGGTAATTATTTGAAACCCAAATTAGACATATTATCAAAGAAGTTTATGTTAGAAGATTCACAAAAACCACACACATCCCAACCGGGTTCCGTTTCTGACATATATAAATTCAATATAATCAAAGAAATCGATAATTATTATATTAAAAATATAAAGGCGAATCTTTTTATTAGTATTACTAATGACGGTAATTTAATACTAGCCAATGAACAAAATAAGACACCATTAAACCTTATAAAACAAAACAGTAGATATTTAATTCGTTTACCCAATGAGAATAAATTAGCCACACTTGAAAATTTATTCTTAAAAATGAAGGCGTCTTTTAATGTATTAAATCCGGAAAGTAATCAGGTATTCGAATTTGTAAATATATCTAGTAATGATACATTTCCGGTTAAGGCCAATTATGGGTATTATACAGCACCGGTACCACCTTCAGCTTCACCTTCGACTGTTAGTTTAACTATCCCAGAAAAAATGTCAGGATATAATGAAAAACAAATAATGTGTCAAAATAATGAATATGTATCGCAATTATTAAAATCAGACGATAAAATAGAATTGAAATGTAATAAAATCCAAGAAGAAAACCAAAATAATATAAAAAATACGCGAATTTCATTTTTCAATAAACCAATAAGTGGGTTTTACCATAGTCACGATTTTATTGTTGAAGACCCTATTCATAATATAGAAGTTAATAGTACAGATAGTTACGATTTGAATAAATACAAATCTAAATTATTAGGAACACAAGTAGAATTATATTCAAAAAGAGACGGCGAATATTTAAATCAGTCGTCATTATACTCTCCTTTACAAAAAATATTAATTATGATGGTTATGATGAAAATAAATAATATAGATAGTGTTAATTTAGATACAAATAGTTTGTTTGAGTATTTCTCCAAGCAAAATATATTTGATATTTATTATAATGAATTATTGAAAGATAGACCAAGTTCTGGACCAACTACTACTGACTTAATTGAAGTCGCCAAGGCAGTTGAATTTTATTCAAGTGGTTCGAGGAAAGGTAAATATAAAGAATATGATGACAGTTCAGATTTAGAATTTGGATACGACGGATCTAAAAATATCATATTATTGAATTTTGATATAAGTAATATAAGTAATATAAGTAATATAAGTCAAGCAAAATTAAAATTTTATATTGATAACGAAATACAAGAAAAACAAAAAAATCATATGAAAATATATGGTATAAAATTAAGTGAATACAATGATGTTAAAGCAGCTATAGATTATAAATACACTATTAATAGTAATATTTATACAAATGATTATATAGAATGGCCTGTTACGAATTATGATACTAATGGTGTTCTTTATCCTGATGAAGGACTTATTGAAAGTCCAGATATTAGTAATATTCTAAACGAATTAGTTAGCACGCATTCAATAAATAATATATTTCTTTTAATTGTTCCCGATGAACAAAAAATGGCTAGTATTACTAATTCTAATGCTATTAATAATGAAAATATATTACAGGCATATGGTAATATAAAAGCACATGATGATGATGGAAAACCAAAAACCAAATTAGAAATAACCTATGTATCATAATAGGTAATTGTAATTGTATCTAATTAGAAATTGAATAATTTATTAGAAAAATAATTCTATAATTTATATATAATGGACAATATTTTAATTATTTTTATTATATCACTATTGTTGTTATTAATCAATAGAAAAATAGACAAATTCATTTTTTGCGTATTATTATTTGTATGCTACATTGTATATTTTAAAGAATATTACAAAGAACAATATACTGATTATTCCAAGGATGAAAGTGTTTTAAAAATCCACGATAAAATTAAATTCTTTGAAGAAAATGGTATGACTAAAACAGAATATGAAATAAAAAATGGTGTTCAAATTAAATTCGCTGGAGATGAAATGATAGAAGAGAAAGTAAAAACACTAGAAAATACTCAAGTCAAAAAAAAATCACCAGAAATCCCACTAAAGTATGGTCAAACTATATTACTTCAATGTTATGCTATGGAAGATAGATATTTAACTGGAAATCGTGAAGGATATAATAAATTTAGTCCTACAGGTGAAAATATGGAAGGTGTTTTTACAACCAATGAAGAAATCCAATTACACGAATGGATACTCTATCCTATGGATAATGCCAAGATGAATACTCCTATATTATTTGGCGATAAGGTGAAAATAATGCCAAAACATCCCACTTATACAAGATTTTTAGTTGGCTATCAAGAATTAGCTCCATTTGCGTATAATCCATATGAAAACAAATGTGGGGTTTTCACTCAAACATTAAGTAAAATCAATATGAATTATGATTATCATATATGGGAAATGGTTTCCGACTTTAAGAATAGTAAATATTCCCAGCCAATTTACTACAATAATCATATATTATTTAAATTGAAAGATAGATATTTAAGTGGTGCTAGACAATTTGGATTTCATCATAGTAAAACAAATCAACAAGTTTATACAGTAAGTGAAAAGGAAGGCAAATATGAATTATATTGGCTCATTAAAAATAAAAAGGAACCAAGAGTAAAAATACCCAATCAAATAAAACTATTCGAAAATGAAATAAGTTTATTGGAACCTAATAGTTCTAAAATTAATCTTAGTAAATATGACAATAATGCGAATAATTATTATGGATCACCTATTGAAGATATAGACCAAATAGATATAATTCTAGATAAGATTCATTATAAACAAGGTCATAGTTTATGTAAAATAAGAGATTTTTTATTAGTAAATTTTTTCAAAGAGCGTAATATTAAAAGCGGATATTTATATACTCCAGTAGATCAAAATAATCATAAAATTAGATTTAATGTAAAAACCGCGGGAAAAGATGGTATTTTTACAGATTTAGGAACTATATTCGAATCCGATTATTTATATGAATGGAATAAAGACAATAACATAGTAAAACTTATAAAGTCATCGGGTAAATATGTCAGTGTTAATATACTAAATATTAATAGTTTCGTTGAAGATAATGGTTTTACAAATGATAGTGATTTCATTTTGAAAAAATATAAAGAATATTTCTTTTTACTAAAGAAAATACAAGATAAAACATTTGTAGTGATCACTAACGGTGCTGGTCAAAGTTTGATTGAATATAATGGATTAGATGTGCCACGTGGAGGTATGTTTAAATATTTACCAAGTAAAAAAATTGTTACTATTGATAATCAAACCTTATTTAACGATACAATAAAAATAGAAAGTAAACTAGTACCTGAAACAGCATTAATTAAAAATGAATTAAATTTCTTAGAATTTCCTATTAACAAAAACGTTCAATTTGTCAAAGTATATCCTATTAAAATGGGAGATAATTGTTCAATGGAATTAATGTTTCACGATCAGAGTAATAATCAAATAAAATTTTCTAGGGATGAAGCAATTGTAAAAAAGAATGATTATATTCTTACTGGAAATGTTTCTAATTATGATGTAGATCAATTAAATACAACTGGAGAAAATACGGAAATAGAAATGGATTTAATAAATGAAAAATTTGTTAGAGGTGGGATTATAGAAAATGATACCAATCTAAATAATTATGTATATAAAGTTAAAATTTTAGTTGCGGGTGAAAATAAGACCTATACTACTCTTGAAACATATAATTTAGATATATCGCAATCTAAGACCATAAAATTCAATATAAACAAAAATTGTAGGTATGTCAAGGCTATTATTCTTAATTGTATGAATACGTGTAAATTTAAACTTGAATTATTTTAAAAGGTCTCTGCGCTTAGTTTTGATATTGATATAATCACCAAATGTATATTCATCTAATAATAATTCGTCCGATGTATCCAAATAATTAACAGTTTTATTTTTAGTATCATTTAACATTGGCGATATAGGTGTAGCAATATTAGCTTCATTATGCTTTGTATATCTTTTATTTAAATTAAAAAGAAAACTTTCGTCATTAATATTAACGAAATTTTGCTGACAATATTTTTCATCAAGTGCGTCTTTATATTCGGCAACAATTTTCTCTGTTTTGGGTGGAAATAAATAGCATTGTCGGTTATATTTTTGTATATTACACCTAGAAGTGCTAAGAGATCTAGGTGCCAATATAATTTCCTTAGGTAAATTGTCTAGTGGTAAACTGCGGTTATAGATATTGTTGTTTTCGGTACATTCTTTGGCAAAATTTCCGAAACACGGTTGGTAATTGCTATGACTCAAAGTCTCGTTTTCACTTATATCAGCAGGAGAATACATTAATATAATCAATTATTTTTTTTTGATTGTTTTTTACTTTTACGTTTAGATTTAGTCTTTAGTGTATTACGAACACAATTACTGGGTGTTTCTACGGGTTCAATATTTAGTTTTAACATAGCACCGCGACTTATTTTAAATGTTTTCACTATTCCTGAAGCAGGTTCGTTTATAGTTATATAGTTTTTAATGTGTCGTTCTTTATTTTCATTTTTATTTTTATTGATAAATGCTTTAATAGCAGCATTTCTATGATTTGATGCTCTATAACGACCTTCATTATTAAGTTCTTTACAACTAAGATGTTTAGAAATATTATAAATAGTAAATGATCTATTGACCTTTTTATTTTTAAGGGATTTAGGCTTAGGTTTAGGCTTAGGCAAAGAGTGTTCTTCTAGTTTAAAATTATCCATAAGATTAGTTGCTTCTTGACTTTTGTAAATTTTACCTATTTCAATCATTATTATATTTCAATATTTTATTTTCTTTATTATGTTATATGGATAACGGAGTATATAATAAAAACGAAAAAAAGGAGTTTATTAATCACAATTACTTCAAACCTCTAGTATTCAGTCCGGTTAAAGAAGACTTTAAAACAGCGTCGTGTTTTGAATTTATGGATCAAAATAAAAAGGTAATAGTTAATGGAGTATTATTTTTATTACTAGTATTATTGTTACTACTATTATTTGTTTCGAATAATACCAAATGCTTGAAAAAAATGAAGTTGAAATAAACTCTAAAAAAATGATTTTGAAATAAATGAATTAAGAAAAATCCCCTAGAATATTAAATGGATTACAGTATAATTTTAGATAACCGCGAAGGGAAACTTATTGACTATTTTAAAGACAAACCGCGTATTCTAATAGAGCAATTAGAATTGGGTGATATTATTTTTCGAATAAATGATAATGATAATACTGAAGTGAAATATATAATAGAACGTAAAAGTGTAAGTGATTTATATAGTTCAATTAAGGATGGACGATACCGAGAACAAAAGGCTCGCTTATTGGCTAATTATCCACTGAGTAAAATTATCTATTTAATTGAAGGTTCTATTCCATATAAGAACGATTCTACTTATTTCGGGTCTGTAGTAAATATGTTATTACGAGACAATATTAAAGTATTCCAATGCGCCAATATAAATCAGTCTATTATGTTCATTGAAACTATACAAAAAAGGTTTGAAGCAAATGCGGAATTTCTTAATGAAACTTCAGGTTCTGGTTTAAATGGAGGTAGTAGCACCGAATACCTAAATACTATTAAAACTAAAAAAAAGGATAATATGACACCCGAGAATTATCAAATAATAGTATTAGCTCAAATACCTGGAATGTCGGTGGCTAAAGCTAAGGCCATACTTGAGAAATATAATACGCTTGAAAACGTCATTTATAATATTAAAACATATAGTCACGAAAATATAGCTGAAATTAAAATAAATAATAGAAAAATAGGGAATAAAGTAAGTGAACGAATACTAAAATATCTAGTTCTTTGATTGTGATTGTGAAGTATTTATATTTTTATATCCATCAGGTTTCTGGTGTTTATTTTCGGCTTCGGCTTCGGCCGCATTTGTTTTGATGAAATTAGGTGTTTGCGATTTAGTATTGTCGGGTCCATAGAAGAAATTCATTATGTATTCAAACATGTATATTATTTAAATTTGATTTTTTTTTAAGTATATAAATTTTACACAATAAAATATTTCAAGTATGGAAGAAGAACAATCAAAAATCAATCCGTATAATTTTAACAATAAACTACTATCTGTTGAATTTATAGTGAAAGTTATAAATAAATATGGTATTCATAAATTATCGGATAATTTAAAATCTGGAGAAAATATAGCCATATACCAACAAGCCTTTATTCATTCTTCATATAGACGTAATGAGAAACTTATTGCGGAAGTAGGTATTGTAGACAAACCGGAAGGTGCTCTAGAACTTTATAATTACGATTATGAACGTTTGGAGTTTCTAGGAGATTCTATTTTAGGTGCCATTGTTGCTAATTATCTATATGAACGCTATTATAATCAAAATGAAGGTTTTCTTAGTGTAATGAAGACTAAATTAGTAAGAAAACACGCTTTGGCCTATTTTTCGAAGGAACTTGGATTTAGTGAATATATCATTTTATCGCGACATATGGAAGACATCCATAATGGTAGGTCATCTATAGATATTTTGGAAGATACTTTCGAGGCATTTATAGGGGCGATGTTTTTGGATTTTGGAAATATGGGATACGAAGTATGTAATGAATTCCTCGTAAATCTTCTAGAAGAAAAGGTTGATTTTGCTGAATTAATTATGACCGACACGAATTATAAAGGTCGTTTAACGAAACATTATATGAAAATGTATCAACAGAAGTTAAGTTTTAAACAATTAGAGAAAAATGATTCATTTATAAAAATGGGTGTATACGACACACACGATAAATTTATAGGTGAGGGAATTGGGAACACAAAGAAAACTGCGGAACAAAACGCGTGTAAAGAAATATTAATAACTATGGATATGCTATAATTTTTTTATATTTAATTATAATAATATGAAAGTCAAATTAAGTAATGAGGAAGATATAATAGAAAATCTACCAGGACTTTCCATAGAAGACGGTCAATGTATCTTTCCATTTGTATATGATGAAAAAGAATACAATGAATGTTATAAAGGAAAACGTGGAAGTTGGTGCGCCACTAAAGTTAGTAAAAAAACTAAAAAAATAAAAAAATGGGCCTATTGCGATTATCCTAAACCAGTTTCTAATGAAAGGGTAAAAGCAACCAAAAAGAAAATATTCAAAATGTCGGAATTACCTTCTAAAATACACATTCCAAAAATAGAGAAAGTTGTTCCTAGTTATTACGTATTACCGAATCGCAAAGGTTTCCTTAATTGGTTCGACACTATGTATGCCAATTATCGTATCAAAGGAACCAGTAAATTCGAAAAGTCTGCTAAATTCACCTTTTTTAACCACCAGAAAATAATAAGAGACTATTTGGATACACAATCACCATATAGAGGAATATTATTGTATCACGGTTTAGGAGTAGGGAAAACGTGTGGTTCTATTGCCATTGCGGAGGGTTTTCGTAGTGAAAAAAATATCATTATATTATTGAACAAATCGTTAAAACAGAATTTCATAGAAAATTTGAAGAAATGTGGTTTCGATTATTTTCGCATTAATCAACATTGGTTTTTCCATACTTTTAGTTCGAAAGATGACCCTATGAAATCATATGCAAAAAAACTAGGAATAACAATAAAAAAAGGCGCAACTGGAGCATGGTTCATTGATTTTTCCAAGGAACCCAACTATGAAAAATTAAGCAAAAAGGATCAAGAAGAAGTAGATAATCAAATATCATTATTAATAGACAAAAAATATAAATTCTATCACATTGATGGATTAAACGAAAAGAAATTAGTTAAAATGAAAGAGGATCGCGTGTTTGATAATTCAGTATTAATTATAGATGAAGTTCACAATATTACTAACGCAATGGCAAAAAAATCACCAGGAATAAGAGCTCGCTATTTAGAGGAATTAATTATGGATGCCGAAGATCTTAATTGTGTATTTTTATCAGGTACTCCTATGATTAATAACCTTTTTGAAACATCTAAATTATTCAATCTTCTTAGAGGTAAAATACCAGCATATGAAATAACCTTTACTAAAGCATCAACAGATATTAATTGGGCTCAAATTGAATCTTTATTAGATAATCATGAAGCCATAGACCAAATAATTATTAGAAAAAAAGATAATAATATAACAGTCACACGTGTTCCCAATGATTTCGTTAAAAATGTGAATAAACAATTAGAATTAGACCCATCAAAAAACACAGAAAACAATGAAGAATTTATGGGTATTTTAAAGACATTATTACCGGACTACGCAAAAATTAAAATGGAATATTATTCGTGTTTACCTAATTCCCAAGACAAATTTATGAATCTTTTTTATGATTATAATAAAGATGCCGTTAAAAACACCGAATTATACAAATCGCGTATATTAGGAACCGTATCATTTTATAAAACCCAAGACAAGGCATTATTACCAAGTGTAAGACATAATGAAGTAATCGAATTACCCATGAGCGAATATATGTTTAATAAATACTCTCAGGTACGTAAAGAAGAAATAGAACAACAACGTAAGAAGAAATCAAGTAAGAAGAAACCCGATAGTGATGGTAATCCATTTGAAGTGAAATCTAGTTATAGAGCATATTCACGTATGCATTGTAGTTTCGTATTTCCTGAACATATTGAAAGACCGACACCATCAAGTAGTTTAGAGGACTTATATGATATGGATATAGACCTAGATGATCAGGTCATTGAAAATTCCGAAAAAACGAAAGCCTATGAAAAGAAACGTAATCAGGCATTAAAAGAATTGGAACGCAGTGCTCCAGAGTATCTTATTGTTGATGAAAAGGATAAACTAATGAAATACTCTCCTAAATATAATGAAATAATAAAAAAAATCAATGCTATGAAAGGTTTGAGTTTCGTTTATACTGAATACAAGACATTAGAAGGTATTGCTGTATTATCTATATGTCTTAAGGCAAATGGATTCCAAGAATTCCGCCTCGAAAAAAATGGAAATGGTGAATATACACTTCCATCAGACTTGGATTTATCTAAACCACATTTCGCTTTTTGGGCTGGTAGTGATGAGCAAAGTGATCTACTAAGAAAAATATATAATAATGAACTTTTCGAATTACCTAAAAATTTAAGGGAACAAATTAAGAAAACACAAAAAGATAATTTGCGAGGAGATATAATTAAAGTTCTACTAACAACTAAAACCGGTGCTGAAGGTATTGACCTTAAAAATGTAAGACAAGTTCATATAGTAGAACCTTATTGGAATCCTGTGCGTTTAGAGCAAGTTAAAGGTCGTGCTATTCGTGTTGGGTCTCATATTGAATTGCCAGAAAAAGAACGTCAAGTAGATATTTACACATATATATCTACATTAGATCCTAAAATGAAGAAAAATGAACCTATTATTGAAAGGGATAATATAAGTTCCGACGAAGCATTATTTGAATTATCTAATAAAAAACTAAATGTTATGAAAACATTTCTTCGTATGATTAAAGAAGCTTCTATTGACTGTTCATTGAATTACAAGGATACGTACGATGCCGAAGACCCATTTACGTGTTTGAATTACGGTTCGGCGTCCACTAAAGAATATAGTTATGTCCCAAATATCGACGAACAATTAGAAGATAAAGAGAAATATCGTAAAATAAAACAGATTAGTTGGAAACCGATAATAGTTAATATACCTGGACGCGGTAAATTTGCGTTGAAACCGGCACCATCTAAAGAACCACAATTATTATATAATTTGGAAACAATACGAGAATCAGGAAGACCAGGTGAGGCTTTAGGTGAAATCATTACAACTAAAGATAATAAAAAAGGTGTTAAGTTTTATAAAAAGGCCGAAATTAAGGTTATTTAAATACAATAATAATTAAGGTTATAATAACTATGGTTATGTCGGCGTCGTGTTTATATATTTTTATGTTTATTACTATATTTAATACAGGGTTTATGTATTTAGGTATATACAATTATAAGCAAGAAAAAACAGTAGATTCAATAATATTTATTTCTGTATCTACAATAATTTATTTATACTTAGTAATATATTTATGGTATTTATATTTTAAGACTAAACCCAAATACTATAGAAATATAAATATAGCATATGAATCAGATGATGAAACACTTAATCTATAATATAATAAGAATACCATATATATTTCCAGGGTGTTTTATAATAATTGGTTTCATAGTATTAATAGCGGATCAAGAAAAAACCGAAATATTAAAATATTTGGGATTCGGGTTCTTATTATGTGGATTTTTTTTAGTAATTGTTGAAATGCTATACTATATGTTTCTATCCGACGAACAAAATAATAATGATGTTATGATAATAACACCACACACAGAATCCGAGCTGACTTGGGTAGAATTAAAAACAATGGATAACATATCAGTCGTTTCGGATGAAAGTGATTTAGGTATAGTTGTTATTTTTGATATTTGATTTATCTAATATATATTTATGGATGCCTTTATACTATCATTTATTATAACCCTAATACTATTTATAGTAATTCAACCCAAACAAGGACATAATCCCAGGATCGGTTTTAATCTCGTATTGAATTATAGAAGTAATTATTGTTTCCATATACATCACTGGGTATATATGATATTGTTAGCTATAATAACTATAGTAAGTATATTCTTATTAAATATAAAGGTGAAACACAATACTGTGATTCTGGTATGGTTAGGATTTTTATTAGGTGGAAGTGCGAGTGATTTGGTCTATACTGATGTCCTGGAATTTTTAGTAAAATGTAATAAATAAATAAATAAATATAAATTTGATTTATATAAAAAATTAAGATTGTATATAATTCAAAAAAAAAAAACAAAAAGGAAAAATGGAGAAAGTTCTTATTTACAATTGTGTGGGATTTTGTCTGATTATTATAGGATTTATAATTTCAATAGCAAAACACGATGATATTAATTATAGGCTAACTGGAGTATGTATAGCTTCATTAGGACTTTTTATGATTGTGAGTTTCGTTTTATACGCGGGTTATGTTGTTTTATTGAAAAATAGAACTGAAATTAATAGAAGATATGTTAATGATTTGGTTTCGCGATACACCGAAGAAAAAATAGAAGAAGGTCAAGATCCAGTTTATAGTGATGTGAATATAAATCAAGATATTATTGAAACCGACTCAATTGAGGGTTCTTATTTAGAAGTAGGCGAATATGACGATGTATTTACTGATAACTAAAATAAAAAATAATTATTTTCAAAAGAATTCTTTTATACACTGAGTAATTGTCAATCGTTTATTTGCGTCATTTTCAATCAACGAATTTATAATTTCATTTAGTTTTTTTTTGTTTTTCTTTTCAGTATTAAAACAAATATATATACGATTATCATTGTAAATATATGTTAACATGTATAACACACGGCCTAAACAATAACTATCTATTTTGTAGACTAATTGGCGGTCAGCGTGAAACAATATATTATTGTCATATATCATATCATTTGCTTCTACTTTTGGAAGCCACGGGGTTTCCTTCTCAGTTTTAAAATATTTAGGGAAATAACCAGGTGTTCCGCGAGTATATTTGATAAAATCGTCGAATGGTTCTATTGAACTAAACCCAAAATCTATGATTTTATAGGTTTTTTTATATGTATTTACAATTATGTTTTCAGGTTTTATATCTAAATGACACATTTTTTTTTCGTGAAGGAAGGCCAGTCCTTCTAATATATGTTTACTAAATTTTAATATAGTTTTATATGAATTCCAAATGCTGAAATCATAATTATTTTCAATATCGTTTATAGTTTCTAACAACTCTTTATTACCAGCATAGTCCATATAGCAACAATGTAGTGTTCCGTTCATAAAATACGATTCTTCTTTTGGAATGAGTGTTTTAATGTACGTGTAAAATCTATTACCAGGTTGAAGAAGATACTTGGCTTCGTCTGGAATTGAAAAGTATTTGCTGTAATTTTCTATAGTTCTGATTGTGGCTAACGTTTTAAATTCATCATTATTATGGTCAACTTTAGTAATCTTTAGTAGTTTGAATGGTTTAATGGGTTTATAGGTCATATAATGATTTGGACCCAATACGATGGAACTAGAACCATACTTAATGAGATTATTGTCCATAATTGCAATTGCGTGTAATTGCGTGTAATTGCGTGTAATTAATTAGAGTATATGTCGTGGAATTACTTGATGTAATGTAATATTACTTGATGTAATATTAGTTAATATTAATCAATTTTTTAAGAATACTACCATTAAATTAATATTTAATGAATATATAATTAATATTTAATGATTATGATTATATAATTAGTATTTATAATGATTATCGATGTATTTGTAGATGGGTCTTCTATTAATAATGGAAAGCGTAATTGTAAAGCGGGTTATGGAATATTTTTTCCACAAGCAGAATACTTAAATATATCACAAAAAATAAATGAAAAGGAAGTAAAAGTATCTAATAATGTCGCTGAAATAATAGCTTGTATTCGTGCTATTGAAATATCCAATGAAACCTTTCACGATTTAGAAAAATTGCGAATATTTAGTGATAGTGAATATACGATAAATTGTGTCACTAAGTGGTGTGAAACTTGGAAAAAAAACAATTGGGTTAAATATGATAAAAAACCTATTAAAAATTTAGATTTAATTAAAAAACTTTATGACTATTATTTAGAATATTCTATAGAGTTTATTCACGTGCGGTCTCATCAAACTATGCCAACTACAGATACCAAAGAGTATTATGATTGGTATGGAAACAATGCGGCTGATTTATTAGCCAAGAAATCTATTATCGTTCTTTAATGTGAATACCGACTTGGAAACGTCCATCCGCATTACCAATGTATAATGGCACTGGTGTGGTTGTTCCGTGTTCGAGACCACTGAGACTAATAGTAAACGATTGTATTTTTTCGGGTTTCATGGTACACATAAAACTATTTTTTAATTTGAATACCATAGAATTCAATGTACGGTTAGAATGAGGACTTTCAAGAATTTCAAAAGTATCGTCTGCAGATGGTTGTGGATCAAATAAAGTCTTAAGTGTAGCATTTCTTGTAGCCCCAACATAGTCTTCTATTAGTTCAATTTGTCCTTCACCTGTTCCAGAGGTAATTTTTAAATAATAATTATTATAATAATCATTTCTTGAACTATGTAATGAATTATCAGGTAAAGTTATAGTAGTTTTTGTGCCTCCATTTACGCCTACAGCACTTATTTCCCCACTATCAATAATATTGGGTTCATTATTATCTTGAAAGCCAAAGGTATCATTTGGAAGATAAAATGTTCCTGTTAAATTACCCATATTTGATATTGAATTGAAATATTTCGATAATTCCGATATTTTTAATATGAATCCGTGGTAATGTTCAAGTGATTTTCTTGTAGCAACTGTAGAATTACCGTGTATTTCGTGTAAATTCATAAATTCTAGTTGGACGTCCGATTCGGAAGCAACAATAAGGTTTTCACTAAATTCTACTTTATGGTCTGTAATGGCGTATGGATATGTTCCACTTGTGCCATTATAAACATCGGCAATAACAACTTGTGTTTTCTTTGTCATATTCTTGTAATTTGAACTAAAATATGTGGCATCTTTAGCTACTTGATTATCAAAATAAGGATCACCTACTCCTAATGCTTGGGGTGAAGTAATGTCAACTGTTTTAGATTTGTCATATGCAACGGTGGGATCGTTTTCTCTTAAATAATTTTCTACACTATTAGAACTTATATTTCCTTCGGTTTCATTTTTCGCTTTATTTGATAATTCTCTAGATACAAAGTTTATAATATTCTGTGTTCCTTCTAAACTTTCATTATTTTGCGATGATACAAAAGTATTTTCTTGTTTAATATGTATATTATTAAGTGAACTTTCAGATTGTACCATAAAAAATGAATTTCCTTGATTTTCGCCTTCTATTTTTTTTATTAATTCCTTAATATTTGTTTGTGTTTTGATATCACATTTATCAAATGTAGTAAGTGGGTCCATTTGTGAAGACTCATCGCTACACTTTGCGCGAACTTGATTAATAAAGGGAATTACTATATTATCAAGAAAATAAGGGAAAGATGCTAGTTTATTTGTTCCGATTTTTTCCACGTTTAATTTTTGAACAAATCTATTAATATAATCTTTCTCTTTTTGTGTAATTTTTGGTTGTCCATAGTTGAAATCTTTATGGTTTAATATACTTATGTAGAAAACTAATTTATCATTTGTTGAACTAATAAACAAATTTTCCTGTAAATAAGTTAATAAAGGGTCTAAATTTTGTATTGGTACATTAATAGGCTGATCGGGTGTGCCTATATTAATAGAACCCATATCTTTTATTGTTTGAATATTTGTAATTTTTTTGGGAGAAGAATTTATTTTTTGAATGATAAAATCTAAATGTTTATTGAAATCGGGCGATAAATTGCCACGATTGGCAACAAGTAAATTAACTAAATAATTATTAGACATATTTGATATAATAGTAAGATTTTATTTATTTAAATAATAAACTTATGAGAAATATTTATCCCTATTTTTAGCCATTAAATCATCTGGCATATAATTATTGACGTGTGTATTAAAATCACCGGTTTCTAACATATTTATTATAAAATTTATACAATATATACCACATTCTGTATCCTTTTTTTGATGTCCATTATTATTTATTTTATAATCATATGTGTATCCTAATTCCTTTGCTTGGGCGACTACTTTATTATTAAAATTATCTATTTCCGGGGGTGGTTTAAGACCGACAGAATCAAAATAATAGACTTCTTTTTTATTATGGTCTATATAACTAGCAACCCAATGAGAACCGGGTTCATCGTGTTTATCTATATTATACACAGCGCCCATACGTGTTATTTGTTTATTTAAATAATCTTTCAATTCGAAACTACATAGTGTTTTATCGACACAAATACCAGGCATTAAACGTGTATCGAAATCTACTGGAACACAACCGAGAAATTTAAAATCATTGTGCTTATGTTCGTATTGTTTTAATACATTTTCGATATCAATAGTTGAAAGCCATTCATTCGGTGAGTTTTTCCAAGAATTTGGTTTTTTAGGAATAAAATGTTTTTTTAGTAATTTCATATTATTAGTAACTTCACTCCAACATGACTCATCTGAGCATTTCGCACTTAATTTTTCATTAAGTTTATTCCAAAGACTATTGACACTTTCCGTTTTTTTGTAATTTATTCCATTTCCATTTCCATTTCCATTATTGGTTAGATTATAGGTTTTAATGAGTTCTATAAGACCGTCCTTATCATAACACGTTCCATTTTTATTTTTAGTTAAACTATATTTAGGTGAACAAGCACCAATTTTTGATTTTTTTTTAGTTTTGTTTTTATTTTTCCCACCAACTTGTAGTTTCCCTTTAAGGTCTGAATAACCACCTATAAATTTTATTTTATTTTTGTTAATATTAATAATTTGTGGGACATATTTATAATTTTTTGGTATATATTTTTTATATTTATGGTTTGGATTTGTATTTAAATCGAGGAACATATAGTTTTGATTTTTAAAATTGAGTAATATAATTGCGTTTTTACAATAAATACAATCTGGTTTTCCTATAACCAAATACATTAATATATTTGTAGAAAAAAATACTTAAAACAATTGACACGATACATATCAATCATGGCTACTAATTTTGAAAAAGTAATTGAATTCAACAGAACATTTGGATTGGCACATTATGAAGAAGAACAGAATAATGTATTTGATGAAAATCCTAAACTTGCTAATTTAAGATATTCACTTATTAAAGAAGAAATTGGTGAATTAGCTGAAGCATTTGAAACCCACGATTTTATTGAAGTTATCGATGCTTTAACGGATATATTATATGTTGTATATGGTGCAGCATCATCATATGGATTTAATATTAATGAACTCTACTATAACACAGACAAAACTGCGAACTCATCTCAAACTATTTATGATAATATTTTAACGAATGTACCTGAATTTGCTCCAATGCATATTGGTAATAGAACGGTTAAAGATGAATTCTACAATTTATCACTAGCAAATCATTATTTGGATAAACTACAGAATTTAGACGCGAATTTATTTACAACTATTCAGGAAAAAAATTATGAAGAAACTAAAACGAATCTCCTTAGTATTTTGGTAAATACATATCTTTTGGGTTGTTATTTAGGTATTGATTTGAATCGTTCATTTGACATTGTCCATAGTTCCAATATGTCTAAAGTATGTGCGAATGAAGATGATGCTAAAACGACCGTTCAATGGTATAAAGAAAATGAACACCGATATGATAGTCCAGATTATAGACTATGTTATGATAATAATAGATATGTTGTTTATAATAAATCTACTGGGAAAATCCTTAAAAATACGAAATATGTTCCAGCGAATTTCGATTGTATGCTTTAAACGCATGGTGAGGTTAAAATTCATTTTTTTTTTTTATTAAAAATATATAATAATGAGTCAAGTTACTATACCCTCAAACAAAACATTAATACAAGCATTTAAGTTATCTTTACAAATCGGGAAACCTGTAGAAACATATTTTTACTTGGATTCGTGTAAAGATAGTATCTATATTTGTGCCAATGAAACTGATAAAATTATATTTAAAAGTTTAGATGAACACACATCACCAGTTACTAATATATATAAAAGTGAAGGTGAATATTTAATAGTTACGGAAAATAGTATTTATATTCTTAGTGCTAAAACGAAAGTTGCTAAAATGCCTAAGGATATTGAATTGTAAATAAAACAGTCTATAAAAGTTTTATTAAAAAATTTTAGTTAATATTTTTATTTTTATTTTTCATTTAGAAATAGTATTCTAGGTAATACTAATGAATACAATACTTTCATATTTAATTGTTTATCTATCGTCATTTTTAATAATTGGATTAAGTTATTATACTATATATAAATTAGTATTACCCAAATCTAAAATATTCAAATGGATTTTTGAAGAACCTAAAGATAAAAAACGTAAAAAGAGAAATAAAATAAATGGAATCGCTGGTTAATTTATCGGTAGAAGAACTACAGTCATATTATTTACGCAAACCTTTCCTTAACAAACTATACCAATATTATGTTGAACAAGGATACTATAATATAATATCACAACAACTCGTGTATATATTAAACAATTCATTTGTGTTATTTTATACTTTGTTTTTAGTGAAATGTGTAGATTGGCATAAATTAATAACTTTGGAAGACGAAACCTTATTGAAAGATTGTGTAAATATGTCTAATATGTTTAAATTGAATTTTTATAATTTCATATTAGTTATTAGTTATTTGTTATATTTAGTAATAAAAGTAGGAATACTAGTATCATCAATATATAATTATAAATATATTAAGCACTTCTATAATAATATTTTAGGAATAGGAGACCTAGACCTAGTTAATTATAAATGGGAAAAAATAATAGAGAAATTTCATAAAGTGTATATGCATAACGATATTAATGTGTACTATATCAATAATAAAATAACCATACGTGACAATTATTTAATCTCATTAGTCGATAAGGAAATAATAGACTTATCAAATCTATCACCATTAATGGAATGGAATATAAAGTATTGTTTTATTAATCCCATTTTTGTAAATGATTATAAATATAATCGCGATTTCCTTTATTTGAATAAAAAATATATAACTATTATTAAAAATAAATTGCTTACGGTTTCAATATTGAATTTCATATTTATGCCAATATTATTACCTTTTATGTTGCTTAGAAGTTTATTTAAATATGGCGAAAAATTTTACAATAATCCAGGTTTAATATCTTCAAAACATTGGACACATTATGCCAAATGGAAATTTAGAAATTATAATGAATTATACCACGAATTTCACGAAAAACAATTGAAATCGTGTATTATCGCCAATGAATATAATAATCAATTCCCAATTAGAATAATAAGTATTGTTTGTGATTTATTTGTATTCATCTTGAGTTCCTTTTTTATAATGTTGATAATTGTATCGGTGTTAAATGAAAAGGCATTAACAAATTTATATATATTTAAATCAAAAAATACATTGTGGTTTCTAGGTTTAATGGCAACATTAATCGCAATAATGCGAAAATCAATGAAAGAAAAAAAGATTTACTATCCAGATGATAAATTAATTGAATTGAAAAAGGTGATTAATTGTATCAATGACGTGACAATTAAAGATAAAACACACAAAGACTTCTTTTTTAGATTATATCAATTTCACGCATTAACATTCTTTTATGATATTTATAATACTCTATTAACACCATTTTACCTATATAAAATGCATTATGAATGTTATAATATAGTAAAATTTTTAAGCGACATAACAATAGATAATCCTAAAATAGGACATACAAACATGTATTCCATATTTAATAGACACGAAAACGATATAAAATCGTTATTTTCTAAGGAAACCTTTACTTTAAATAATCCTAATTATGATATATAACAGGATTTCGGATTATTATAATATATAATTATTTTAGATATGACACATAAATTATACCTCGAAGAATTAATAGAATTGAACCCTGAAATAAATGATTTATTTAAATATACTGATTATACTGATAAGATGACTAATATTTATTCTGATCTATATGATGAAAAATTACAGAAATTAAACAATAAATATTTGAAACGATTAACTAATAAATCACAATTAACATTTGTCGAAAAAATAATTAAACACGAAATATTACTAGAATTAGAAAGTAATAAATATAATTTCAAGTATATACCTATTACTTATCAAAATTGTATTTATGAAGATATTATAGATAATATTAATGAAGATGGTTTAATTATATATAAAAAAAAGAAAGACTTCGTTAGTATAACAAAGCGCTTAGACAATTTAGGAGAAATAACAGATAGTATCATTGACCGGTTTCGAGAAGGAATAAAACGGAAATATACATTACCTATTATTTTAGTGAAAAAGATGATTAATGGATATAAAAAGTATATATCTTCACATGACTCTTTTGATAATAAAAAGAATCAATATTTTGCCCAGAGTTGTAAAATAAAGATGCTACCCCATTTAAAAAAAATTATAAAGTTTCTAGAAAAAGAATACATCAAACATGCAAGGACTACAATAGGCCATTGTTTTTTACCTAATGGCAAAAAAGAATATGAATTTATAGTTAAAAATAGTTATGGTTCGGTGTATTCTATAAAAGATATAATGGAATTGGGACGGTATCATACATCAATTACAAAAAAACTAATGGATAAAATAGGTCCCATCAAAATTCAACGCCCTAAATCAAAAGAACAATTAATTAATTATTCTAAAAAAATGAATACTGAATTGATTGAAGAATTGAAGCACCATTTTCCCAAAAAATACGCAAATATTGGTAGTAATATGAAAATTAAAATAATAAATAGAGAAAACTCCCCAGACATTTATTATAATTTTATACAAGAGACTATGTATATTAATTATAAAGTTAATCCAAAAATGAACGAACTGAAAACTTTATTGGCTCACGAGGGGTTTCCAGGTCATCATTTACATTTACAATATTTATTTAAACATTCAAATGTACCAGATATATTAAAACTGTATAATTATGATTGGTATTATGAAGGTTATGGATTGTATGTAGAGGATCTTGTTAGCCATAAAACTAAGGAGAATTTATATGGAAAATATAATTATCAAATATTAAGATCAGTCCGTTTAATGATTGATACAGGAATTCATTATTATGGTTGGTCGTTTGATAAAGCATTAGAAACGATGAATAAATATATTAAAAATAATATTACTGAAAATAAAAGTGAATTATATAGATATATTGCCGATCCAGGACAAGCATTGGGGTATTATTTAGGAAAACTACAAATAAAGAATAAAATTAATACGAATAATAACATTAAAGAATTTCATAAGAAATATTTCGAATTAGGTCCAATGCCTATGGATTTATTTTCAACTATAGATATATATGATTAATTTGATTTTAATAATGTTTGTTATTTTGATATTAATGTCGTTTTATATATGTGAAAAGTTTGATGAACGCGAAGATAATCGCGAAGATAATCGCGATGAATTAGTAAATAAAGAATTAATAACAGAGAAAAGAGGTTCTCGGTTTTAATTATTTTCTAATATAATATTATTATGGTTAAAGTAAATATGAATAAGATGCTTAAAAAGGTAGATAGAAATATGGTAGAAAACGTTGTTATTTTTGTTCTATTAGTAGCAATTCTTGTTCTTTTGGTAAAACACTACCTCAATCGTAAAAACGAAAATTTCTCCGCTCATAGTGATGAAGAACCTAGACTAGTATTATACTATGCTCCTTGGTGTCCTCATTGTACTGGTTTCAGAGAAGAATGGAAAAAACTCGGCGATTCCCAAGAAGTAAACGGTGTCAATATCCACATTGAACAAATTGATTGTCAAGAAAATGCTGATGTTGCCGAAAAAGAAAACATTGAAGGGTTCCCAACTGTCAAATTACATTCCGCAAATGGCGCGAAGGAATATCAAGGTGAAAGAACATCTGATGCTGTTATTTTATGGTTACAAAAAAATAATTAAATTATTCTTTTAATAACAATTTAGGTTTATCTAATAAATAGTTATATTTTTTTATTATTTGTGATTTGGTTATTAAATATCCTTGATTAATAATATCTTTTTTTATGTCAGTGCTTAAACTAAAATCGAATGAATTACATTCTATTTCTAGATCAATTGTAATGTCGTGATATTTCTTTATTTTTTCTTTGTCTTGATGAACAAAGTTAGTATTTATGATACTAATTAAATAATTATCTATACTATTAATTTCTGTGTATGTATAAGTATTACTAGTTAATACAACGCCCAATGTTTCTTTATTATTATTTACACAAATGTCTATTGGATAATTATTCGTGAGGGCACCATCTACATAATATTTATTTTCGTATATAACTGGGGTAAAAAACAAAGGAATAGATATAGATATACGTAAAGCATCTATAACATCCATATTCGGATTATTTTTAAGATTGAAATATTCTACACTAGTTGTATTTAAGCAACTACCAATAATAGTTATATTCTTTTGAGTTTTTTCATATAATTCGGAAAACGTAATAGAATTCACTTGTAATTTTTTTTTTAAAAAAACCTTAAGTATTTTTACTATTTTTTCACCATTATCAACGCCGTATGTAGTACCAAAGTTTAATATATTATCGACATTGATATTTCGGGCTTTATTTATATCTAGGTTTATGAAAACATCATATAATTCTTCATACGTGAAACCAATCAACAAACAAAAACATACACACGCCCCTATAGATGTTCCTATAAAGTTATCTATTTTTTTAACTATATCGTATTCTTCTATACATTTAATCATACCTATATAAGCAAGTCCTTTCATTGACCCACCGCTCAAAACCAAATTCTTTACCATTAACATTATACCGTAAAAATTAATAAAAAAAATAACACACTATATATTATATGAGTTCTATGATAAATATAGACGAATTACATAAAGAAAAAACTGAGAAAATCAAACACAAGAATGAAGTCTACGATATAGTATTAAAAAAATGTCATCAACGTATTAAAACCGTGGCTAAAGTTCCCGAAGGACCAGATTATTGTTTATATGAAGTTCCACCTTATATTTATGGGTCACCTCTATATAATATGAATAATTGTATATTATATTTAGTAAAAACCCTAACAGAAAACGGATTTTATATTAAATACTATAATCCGAATTTTATTTTTATTTCTTGGGAAGGAAAGAAGAATCCTAAGAATTTTAAATCATTACAGAAAAAAGAAAGACGGTTCAAATCTATAGAAGATTTCAAACCAACAAATAGTTTAGTGTATGACAATAAAACATTGGATATATTCAAGAAAAATCTATTTTCGTAGATCCCAAGAAAAATCTGTTGTTTTCATTGAAAACCCAAGAAAAATCTATTTCCTTGAGATTTTTGAACAAATAATTTTGTAAAATAAGTCCATTAAAAGCATTATAAATAAGCCAAAAATCATAAATAACAATATATCATTCATATTTTTTGTTAAGAAGTCATTATTAGTAATAGCATTGACTTGTTTGTTATTACTTCTAATAAGTTTTTCTATTTTATTATTAAGTTTAACTATTTCATTTTTAAGGTCAATATTATTTTTCTCTATATTATTTTCTAAATTATTTAATTTTTCATCAGTATTAGCATTATTTTGAATAGTTGGTTCATTTACTCTAATAGTTTCCATTTTTGTTGTAGTTTGTTCTACATTTGAATTATTTTGATTTAGTATGGGGTTATAATTGATATATGGTTTAATATCTCCCCAAGCTTCGTCTAAAGTTGCAAAGGGCATTAATATTAATTTAGAAAAAAAGTTTCATATTTTGGTTACATCTTTAATAATATTAACAATGCCATATCTACCGTGAAACCCTTTGTATGAAATCCAAATAAAAGGCAATACAGGTAGCAGTATTACTAATATTAAAAGAAATATTAGCGATAGCATAATTTTTAATGTTTTTGCGACATAACACATAGCATCAGCGGTAATGTCATTCTTTTTATAATTAAAAAGGCTAGTTTTTTCTTGTGAGCTCATATTTACAATAAACCTAGATTATAATGTTCTAAATTTATAAAAGAACCATTTACTTACAGCTAAACTAAATGCCATCATTATAGCGAATGGTATTGCTGGAATAATTCCACATATTAAAACCATATATGCCAGAAACATTAATAAATACCCTATAATTCCTGAACCGAAACTTTGGACACCTTTACCATAAAAAATACTAGTGAAACTTTTTATAGAATCTAAAACACTTTCTGCTGTTTTATTTATTTCCATAGTACAACTTTTATTTTCTTGCGCCATTAATATTAAAATATAGAATTAAAATAATCTCGTTTTATATTAATGTATCTACACTATTTATTAACTATAATATTATCATTATTAATTGTGTTCTATCCAAATATAAATAAGTTCCAAATTAATATTATTAATAGTAATATATATTTGAAATTACTTAGTATGTTAGTAATATTACTAGTTACACTTGAGAACTATTTATTAGGTATATTATTAGTAATATTTTATACACTAACACTAAATTCAAATTCCAATGAAATAAATGAAGGTTTTATTTCTTATTATAAAGAAAAAAAATCTAACTAAAATATAAATGAATTTCAAAAAAATTATTAGTTTTATTAACGGATTAAATGAAAGTAAATATATGGCCGGTATTGCTATGATAATTTTGAATATTGGTTCTAAGTATCTTATGATGGAGTTGAGCGAAACACAAGAAGAATTTATGGCTAATACTGTTTTCAGAAGATTTATTATATTTACTATTTGTTTCATTGCCACACGCGACATAATTGTGTCATTTATATTAACATCCGCGTTTGTTATATTTGTAGGCAATTTATTTAATGAAAATTCTAAATTTGGTATTGTAAAAAAGAAAAAAAAACCTTTCAAGCAAATATCGAAAACCGAATACCTAAAGGCTCTTAAAATTCAAGAATTATACGAACTTCAACATATACCTGTTAAAAAATAATATATTTATTAAATATCTAATGTAACTTGTCTCTTATTATTTTTTGTTTTTTTCAACTGAATACCCTTCGTGTGTTCAAGATCGCTTTCACTAAAATTTGATACATCTTCTATATTAATACCACTTCCTGATGAAGAATTAACATCTCTTAGTATATCATCTAAATTAGGTGGTCCACGCATTTCAGGTCGTGCGTTTGACGATTTAGTCTTAAAACTATCACCTACAATATCTTCCATTAAACCACCCAAACCTGGTTCCTTTGTTTTCATACTAGATGCCGCGGCACTTGCGAAGTCTTTCATTAAATTCGGGTTCTGTTTCATGATATCACCCAATCCTGGCAATGAAGACTTAAACAATGTTTGTGTTAAATGGAACATAAAACCACTACCACCTAACATCATAATGAGTCTCAATTCTGGTGGCATTGATGCCTTCGATTTATATTTTTCGTGTAGTTCTTCAAAAATATCGTCATAATCATCGATATTTTCGTGGACACTTTCTGACCAACCATCCAACTTAACATCCAAAGGGTCAAATTTATTATTCATAAACTCGACTGCCGTAACAAACGCCACCATCATCTTACGTTGAAATCGAACACTTCTATCAATTTCACGTCCTTTGCTTATACGGTCCAATTCTCTCTTCATTTCATCATAGTCAGAATCCATATTATAACTTTTTGAAAGCTTGACACCACGTTTTTCTAATCTTTCGAGTTGACATAAAATTTCGAATTTATCTGGTCGTGGTTCAGTATCATATGATTTCGAGGAAACGTTATTATTATTCGATGGTGAATTAAAATAATCATTAACAGGTCTGCTTTTAGATTCAAAATTCGTATTACGGTCATGAATATTCATATTATCATTTGAACTAGGTATAGTGTCTTCCAATTTAAAAACATCATTATTCAAATCGAGTGTGTCATCCAATTTTACACTAACACTAGGCTCAGAAACGTATGAATTACTGGGTGGTTCACTAACCGAGTTTTTCGGTGATCTTTTATTGGGATTTATAAGTAGATCAAGTCCAAAATCATCGCCACCAGTATCAATATTTGTAGTGAGATTAATGTCATTATCTAAATTAATAGGTTCGTTATCTAAACTTATAGGTTGCAAGTCGCTATGAGGTTGTATATTTATTTCCTCCATTATGTAAAAAAAAGAAACTTATAATTTTATCTTAACGCAATTCTCTTAAATAGTTTTTAGTCTATACCTAATCATTAAATAGGCATCTGCCAAATCATCCTTTTTATTTTTATAATTTTCGAAATATTCTAACCAGTCCGGAGTGTTTTTTAAAAACTCTCGTGTAAAATCAATGGCTAATTTCTTATTTTTCTTGTAATTATCAGTTATTTTCTTTGTTTCTTTTATATCTTCATTTTCCAAGTCGAATTTCAATTTATTTCTTGCTGAAACTAAATTCAAACTGTACTTTTTATTTTTTAGATGTATTAAAAAATAAGTATACAAAATCATCTGGACACTTTTCATTGTAGGATTTTTCAAAGCCGGTTGATTTTCAATATCTATAGTAGTTGCTTGAAGTAGTTCTGGAATATCATCTAACTTATCAATTAGATTATTACCCAGTTTACTTAATGATGTTTTAGTGACATTTTTATTATTTATAACTTCACTATATTCACATTGGTCCTTCTCTGGAAGATGTTTGGCACAGCAATATATATTCTGTGTTTTATGAATATATTTACACTTAGTATTACACTCAAAACATACATACAAATCCTTACACGTTTTATCTTTCATATGTTTTTTACAATAGAAACGTCTCGATTTATTATCAAACCCCATAGATTGGGATGAGCATTCAGAACCATTTTTATTAGTGCCTTCACACTTAATCGTCCGTTGATTTGTTAAATTTATTATATCCCATTTTACAATATTGCCCTTTTTGTCGGTTAAACAATAGGCTAAATTTTTTACACCAACATCCCAAGCTAAATACATCAAATTATTTATAATAATTACTTAGTAATTAGAAGTTTAAATAACTTTTTAGCCGAAATAGGATACCTAACATTTGCGTCCTTTAATTCAAGAATTTCTTTAACTTGGGACAATAATGCCCTATCATAATCTAATAGTTTATCTATTACTGAATGAAACTTATTTACATAAGCATATTTTATTATATTACTAAAATCATTATACACCAAATACATTTCAATTTCATCGAATATATGTTTAAAAGAATCATCTTTGGAATATTTTAAGAAACTTACATAGAATTCTAATAACAAAAATGACAAGTTTATAAATTTATTATCTTTAGAACTATATATTTTGTATTTATTACTGATTTTATCCCAACGTTTTATATTTGTATGAAGAATATTAATAGCATAATCATCTTTCATTCGCATCAAATCATTCGCATACAAAGAAATATAGTAAATAATGTATTCTTCTATTTTATTATAATCCTTATTTTTTTGACATGTATTAAGAAAATCTGACCATTTTTCAATGGGCCTATTTAGACCATTACGTGAGTCATAAAAATTATTCATACTTTTTTTAAATCCATACCAATATTGTTCAATATCGTAATCGATATTTTTTTCCATAATAAATAAAAATATAATAAAAAGTATGTCGTATAAAAACTATACTTATTTAAACTATAAGTAGTATTTAACCTAAATTTAATTCAGCCAAGTTAGGAAGTGGCATAATTTGTGTCGAATAATATTTCTCCAACTCTTCGATTTTACTTTTGTCGTATTCAGTAACAAAATTAATTGATACCCCTTTACGTCCGAACCGCCCACTACGACCTATACGATGAATATAATTATCTACCGATTGGGGAACATCATAATTGATTACAATCGATACTTGCTGAATATCAATACCACGCGAAAGTAAATCGGTAGAAATCAATACCCGGCTAACACCATTGCGAAAGTCATCCATAATTTTATTTCTTTCAGTTTGTGGCATGTCTCCGTGGATCATCGAAACCGAAAAATCATCATTTGTTAATTTATTATTTAAAATCTCCACAATACGACGTGAATTACAATAAATAATTGATTGAGAAACTGAAATCATACTATACAAATCACATAAAGTATCATATTTATAATCATTCTTTTCTAAATCAATATAATATTGTCTAATACCCTCTAATGTCAATTCATCGTTTTTAACAAGAATTTTAATAGGATCTCGCATAAAATTGTTGGAAAGTTTAAAGAAATCGGGTGTCATTGTAGCGCTATAAAGTCCAACCTGAATATCATTTGGTAGAAGTCTAAAAATATCGTGGATTTGACTCAAGAAAATATGGGATAGTAATTCATCGGCCTCATCAAGTATAAGCATCCTTAGCGAATTTTTCGAAATATGATTTTTATTAAGCATATCCAACACTCTACCAGGGGTACCAATAACAATATGTGGACGCCTTTTAAGTTCATCTACATTATTTTTAATCATTGTTCCACCAACACTTAAATTAATTGATATATTCATATAACTCGCTAGGTTTTTAATAACATTCTTAATTTGTAAAGCAAGTTCTCGTGTATGCGACAATACGATAGCTTGTGTTTCATTCACATTTTCGTCGATTTTTTGTAGGAGACTTATAGAAAATGTTGCCGTTTTTCCAGTTCCTGATTGTGCCTGAGCAATAACATCATTTCCTTCAATAAAAGGAACAATTGCCTTGGATTGAATATAACTTGGTTTCTCATAACCATAGGCAAATACGCCTCTTAGGAGCTTCTCTTTAATGTTCATATCTTCAAAGGATTCATAAACTACGTCAGTCATGTTTATGAATATTTAATAAATACTTGGACTAATGTTTTAAATAGTTTATATTATGTTATATATTTCATACCATTTGAATAAATATTGAAATCATTTTTTTTATAAAAATCTACAAACGCAACATCACAATTTAATATTACTTTATAACAGCCCACCTTTTTAGCCTCTTTTTTGGCAAAACTTAACATAGCACTACCTATACCTTGTTTTCTATGTTCTTTATGGATGACTAAATCTTCAATATGACATACACGACCATTATTATTTATGAATTTTTGTTCTATAATAAGTGAAATACAACCAATGATAGTGTCATTTTCCTTATATACATATATATTTGTTGTTTTATTAACACTATTATATATTTTTTCAAATTCATCAAATGACATTTCTTGAATGTCGCGAAATTGATTAAGTAAATTCAAATAAATCTTATAATCTTTTAGTTGTAATTCTTCCATATATTTTTCTAAGATTATTGTATAAAATGTTTGACGTCAAATATACTTTATTAACTATATTAGTAATTATACTAATTGTATTATCTCTTGTTGTTTATTTCACATTACCAGATCGCGAAAGTTTTCAAAATAATCTTCAACAACCAGTTATTGATCTAGATAATATTCCCGAAGATAAAACTATATCTTTACCTTCGAACTCTCAAGATGTACCTATCATATTTTCTGGAGATAAACAATATGCTTTATACTACAATGATCCAAATAATAATGTAAATACCGATGAAGTATTACCAATAGATAACAGTGGCGATGTAATGGTTTCTCCAAATGTTCACGGAACATCACTAAAAATAGTTAAACAAAGTGAAGGAAATGAAGATGTTCTTGTTGCTAATGTTTTGTTTCAAACTACAGAAGAAACTACTAATGTAGCTAATAATGTCGCTACTGAAGCACCTAATAATGTAGCTAATAATGTCGCTACTGAAGCACCTAATAATGTAGCGAATAATGTCGCTAATAATGCCGCGAATAATGCCGCTACTGAAGCACCTAATAATGTAGCGAATAATGTAGCGAATAATGTCGCTACTGAAGCACCAACCAATGTCGCTACTGAAGCACCTAATAATGTCGCTACTGAAGCACCTAATAATGTCGCTAATAATGCCGCGAATAATGCCGCTACTGAAGCACCTAATAATGTAGCTAATAATGTAGCTAATAATGTAGCGAATAATGTCGCGAATAATGTCGCGAATAATGTAGTTAATGGTGCTAATGTAGAAAATAATCTTTTAGGTAATAATAACCTAAATTCAAATGTTGTAAATAATACAGTTGCTCCTACTACAGTTGCTCCTACTACAGTTGCTCCTACTACAGTTGCTCCTACTACAGTTGCACCTACTACAGTTGCTCCTACTACAGTTGCTCCTACTACAGTTGCCCCTTCTACAACGGTTGCTCCTGGACCAGTAAATAATATACTCAAAGTCAAATTTGATTCTAATATAGAACTTAGTGAAGATGAATTTTACATAAATAAGTTAGCAATTGAAACTGAATTAATTAAGAAACTAATGACAGAATTAAATATAAGTCCAGCAGAATTTACACTTGAAGTTTATCAAGGTTCCATTATGGCAGTTATAGAACTTCTTGACGCAAATGAAGAAAAGGTTGAACAAACAAAAATTGCCATAAACGCAAATGTAAATATGAATTTGAACGTTTCCATTGTAAACGAAAATGGTGTAACAGTAAAAAATATCAATGTATCCAAGGACCTTAAAGCGCCGGTTGAAGTATTAAGTGTTAAACAAAAGGAAGCATTTATTAAGGATAAAATACCTAATATATCATTATCGTTATTAACAAAATATTCAACTACAGCAGCACCTTCAACAACAAGCTCTCCAAACACAAATAATAACGTAACCAATACAGTAGTACCAGTCAATAATGTTTTCAAAGCAGTAGCAAGTGAAACAATTAATACTATTAGCAATATAGCATCAAACGTTAATAATAGTATTAATAATAATACTACTAATAGTAATAATATCTTAACAGCATCCATTAATGAATTACTTAATAATAATGCTCCTACGACATTGGCTCCTACGACATTGGCTCCTACGACATTAGCCCCAATAAATATGGATCCATCAGACAATATTAATAATGTAATGAACACTATATTAAACGATATGCCTGAAATGAATAATACAAGTATTTTAGCAAATGTAAATGATATAGGAGCAGTCTTGAATGCTAATGCTAATGCTAATGCTAATGCTAATGCTAATGCTAATGCCAAAGCTAACTCTAGCGCTAATGTTAGCGCTAATGTAGTTTCATTTTCAGAAAACCAAGTTTATGAGGTTCAGAATGGGTTACCAGAAGGATTATATATGAACTATTATCCACATTCCCAGATTGATGCCAAGGCAACACAAAGACGATTAAAAGAAATAGAAAAAAAAATGGGAACACAATATAATGTCCAACCATATGATGCTTCGTCATTAGGTAAATCTTGCGAATAATTAATTAATAAATAATATTAATTATAGATATATATGTTTGCCAATATAAATTTAAAAGGGTTCCCTTTAGTAAACGTTGATTTATTTGATATAGAAAAACCGAGTGATTTTTACGATTTTCTTAATTTTTGGGAAAAACTCCACGACAAAAAACAAGAGTATATTTTCCTTTTTAATACAGAAAATATGAGTATGCCTTCACTAAGTTATGCTACGAAAATATCGGAATTTATAAAAAAAATGAAACTAAAACCACATAATCCCCTAAGTTATTCAATTATATGTGTCAAAAGTTCTTTAATTAGGAATCTAGTTTCATTAGTTTTTAAATTTACTAGCCCAATGTCTCCGGTATATTTAGTAAAAACTAAGGAAGAAGGACTTCAAGTATATGATGACCTATCAAAAGGCAATGAAGTCACTTGTGCTAAAGTAATGCCAACACATATTAAAAACGAATCGAGTCAAGCGGAATTGTAATTGACTATTTTTTTCATTACAATCAAATATTTTTATTACTATATTTTAATGAACTTATACTTCAATCTTGTTTTAGTTTGTTTGACAATACTAATTATTGTATTGTGTAATACTGAATATTTTTTAGTAGATGAAAATGACAAATCCAAAAAAATAAGAAAACTGATTGGTAAAAAACAAGCAAGACTAAAATGTGACCCGTTGAAAAATGACCCCAATTTTCCATCAACTCACGACGATATTTACAACTCAAATATGCTGTATAAATATTATACAAATGGTATGTTTTCTAATTTACAATCTATATATAAAACACCAGAAGAAATAAAAGAAAATTCTAGATTTAAAAATAAACCCATAATAAACAATCCCGATTATTTAGTTGGTGCTTCTAACGAAGGCAGTTCAGCTTTAAAGACTTGTGAACCTTGTACTTATGAAAAAAATGCTGAGGCTTGTTTTGATAATATTCAAATAATGGAGGACGATTATTGTCCAAAAATATTACAATGTAATGGTATGTCTGAAATACCGAATTCAAAAACATTACAAAACCCTAATTTTATGAATAATAATATTCAAACTATTACTAAACAATTAGAACGTTTATCTAAATTAAAAAATAAAAATAAACTCCAAGATGATAAAAATGAATGTGACAAAATATTATGTTATATTAAAAATAATCCAGATATTCAAGTAAGATATACTGAGTTTAATAATATTTATAAACAAATAAATAGTAAAATAAATAATAGTAAAACACAAATTGGTTTAATAACACTAGATTTTCTTAATAATAGTGATGAAAATATCTTAAAAATGAAACAATTTTTAATAGATCCATTAAATATATACTATTTTGATTTACCAGGTGTTTCTTATACTGTTAAAATGAATGGCGTAACACTTCAATCCCAAAATAAAGCAGATATCTTAACCCGCTCATTAGTTTCTGAAAGTTTAATTAAAAGGGGTTTTGAAAATATAGGAAACAGTGTAAAAGAAGGTAAATATAACGTGAAAATCGAACAACAAAAAGATATATCATCCTTTTTACTAGATTTATGCCTTAATAGAATGGTTACTTTTAGTAATGAAGTACAGTCTTGTTCGAGATATATAAATAATTTTGATTGTTAAGATTTTTATATTATATATAAAAATATATAAGAATATATAAAAATATATAAGAATATATAAGGATATATATATAAGAATTATGTCGCAATTATATGCTTATTATAGTTTAACACAAGAACAAAACACAAAAATGACTTTTAACTATCAAGATATCATGAACCCATCTAAATGTATTCTATGTACCGAAGTTTCAGAAGAACCTCCAGAAAAATTTCTAATAAATTCTATGTTTAAAGACACCGTGTATAAAGGTAAGGTAAACACGATTATCAATTATACAGATTTGACTTCATATTTACTATAAATCCATTTTTTATCATTTTCGTAAATTTTCTTTAATTTGGGAATATTTTTGGAATATACCATTAATATATTGACCTTTCTCATAACAACTAAAGGACCCAGTTTTTTTATTGCTTTATCTAACGCCTTTATTCTTTCTTCTTTTGGTATGTTGGTGATATTTTTATAGCCAAATTGACCCAATGTGCCAGAACGCAATAGTATAGGTTTACGAGTTTTCAAGTATTCTATTTGTTCCGGTGTTTTCTTTGTTTTAACGCATCGTGATGGAAACGCTTTATCCTTTCTAAAATACGCATTGCGAAGCATAGAGCCAGATTGACATGATTTCGGTCCTCCGGGTGCTAATTTATAGGCTCGGCTAGTTTTTCTCTTTTTAGATGCCAATATTATTTTGTTTTCATTGGCTCTTTTCATTGTCTTATTATAACGTGTGGATTTTATACAATTCGGGCGCACATATATCCCTTTTTTTGTTTTATAACCTACTCGAACAATATGATTTTTAGGACATTTCATTAGTATGATTATAAAATATAATTATAATAAAAATATCGTTTTTTATTTATTTTATATTCTATATGGCTTTGAGAAATATCATTAATAGTTTAGACAATTATATTATTCACCAGAACTTTAATCATATATTATTACGAAACTTCATTTCTAATTTATTAAAAAATAGTAACACTATTTCCAAAGACAAATACTTACAAGAATTTAAATACTACCATCTTGAAAATACATACGAGAAACAAATAGTTCATAGAAACGAAATATATTCAATGGAAGTTATTTCTTGGGGTTCAAATAGCAAATCACCTATTCATAACCACGCAGAATATGGCTGTTTTATGAAAGTGTTAAACGGCTCGTTAAAGGAGAATTTGTATAATCCCGAGTTAGAATTTATTAAAGAAACACAACTGGAACAATATGATGTATCCTATATAAACAATGATATAGGTATTCATTCAATAGAAAATAGGAATAAACTAGATATGTGTTATAGTTTACATATTTATTTCCCAGGAAAATATAATACTAAATATTATATATTAAAATGACTTCTAATGGAGATGTAAGTAAAGGATTTGGAGCTTTAGCCGCATTGCCAGAAGAATTATTAGTAGACGTAACAACAAAAGATTGTAAAGGGTGTTGTGATGGTGATGATAAGAGACAACAATTTAGTTCTTCAGATTCAGGAAGAGAAACCGAAACAACAACGGAACGAGAGAAACGAGAGAAACGAGAGAAAAGTGATGAATCTATTGTCGATACGCTTACATCTAGTAGCGGCAGTAGCAGCGGAAGAAGCGGAAGAAGCGGCAGCGGCAGCAGCAAAATCAGCCGCACGCAGTCTGGCAAAAGAATTAAAGATTATAAATCTCTTACTATTGGGTCTTTGGATTTAGGTACATCAGGGAAAGATTGTCCGGAACAAGATAAAATAGAAGAAAAAATTAGAAATATTATGCCTAAGCCAGATATTTTCTTTATACAAAATAAAAAAGGTAGCAAAAGAATTTTTAATCAAATATACACGAATGAATTTAATGCTAAAGATGATAAAAGTTCAAAACAAGTTTCAGTTTATTCCAATAGATATTTAGACGGTACAGGTGGAAGAAAAACCGCAAGTGCTTCTGATCCGCCTCAACCCGGAATACTTTATTTTACTAATGGTAAATATACGATTGCCAATATACAATTAGATTCAGAAGTTTATAAAACGGAAATTAAGGAATTTTTGAAAAATAGTACAAAAGACAATCTTACTAAATATAATGAGAATTTTACAGAATACGAAAATAAACTTAAAAAACAAAATGATGCTATAATCAACTATAAAAAAAATAATGGACAACAAGTAGACGATAGTAGATACAAGTCTGAACTTGATGACTTAATTGACAAGAAAAATAAATTTCTTTTTAATAATTTACCTGGAAAACATAACAAGTCATTATTTAGTGAAATTAAAAAAACAAATCCTGATGTAATTATAGGTAATTTTCACGATATTATTAAAGACAAAGATAAATTTAAAAATATAATCATAAAGGAAATCGCTCAAAAGGTTTTCGATTCTTTAAAAGAAGATAACAAAACCGTCGAGGATGTAAAACATTTATTTAGTAGAATAAATAAGGCTAAAGTAACAACAACCATGGGTGGGGGTGCTTTACCTAGCGTTTTATCAACACTTGTGCAAGTAGGATTGAATAAGGCTTCTAGAGGTAATTCTACCAAAGCTTCTAAGACTTCTGCTTCCACGGCTGCTGCCACGGCTCCCACGGCTGCTACCACGGCTTCCACGGCTTCCACACAGACTGCTTCTGCTCCCACGGCTGCTGCTTCCACGGCTCTCACGGAGGCTGCCAAGGAGGCTGCTTCCACGAAGACTGCGACGCCTACCAAGAAAATACAATCAGTGGAAACGGAAGTGTTACAATCAAAAGGGGACCCACAATTAACAACAGAGGCTGAAAATGTTATTAATAATTACTATACATACATAAAAAATTTCTTTGAAAAACAAGGTTATAGTCTTATTGAAAATACATTTTTTTTAAAACAGAATATAGGTATACTTAAGCCAAAAGTATCTAGTTACTCTTTCGGTAAACTAGACAATAAAAATAAAGAAGATTGTTGTGGTGGTATAGCACACAATAATCCGGTTATTATTACGCTTCCATATGATGTACGTACTAAGGAAGGAAAACAGTTAGGATTAGGTAACTCACAACAACAACAAAAAACCCAATCCACTACTGTAAACAAACAAATAGTACCAGTGAAATCGACGGTGCCAGTACCAGGACCAAGACCAAAGCCCAAGCAATATAATTTAGTGGAATTTATATTTAAATTATTGAAAAAAATGCCTGAAAAGCAAAAACCCAAAACTGATTTAATTAGTTTCTTATTTCAATTATTAAATCCACCCATAAAAATATGTGAGGAGGAACCCGGGAAACAAATCTTGGCGATCAAACAAGTGAACACATCAGGGAACTATGCGAACCAAAAAGGGAACCAAGAAGGGAACAATGTGAACCCAACAGTGAACCAAGGGAACAACACCAATCAAGAAACACAACACATAATTGCCGGTTTTGGTGGTTCCGTTGGAACAATTAAACAAGCTCGTGAGGAAATGAAAAAGCGTCTTGAAAGTGAAGAAAAAGAAACTACTAACAATAAAAAAAAAGAACAAGAACAAAAAGTTAAGAAAACTAAAAAAAACAAAAAACAAAACAAAAAAGTTAAGCAAACTAAAAAAATAACTAAGACATATGACAATAATTTTATGGTTTTTGAAAATATTTATAAACCAGGAAAAGAATATTATTTAGCAATATATAATGAATTTCGTAGAAAAGCTTCGTT
>ERZ651776.561-NODE-561-length-51355-cov-6.819143_pt1 | contig 51355 bp, 56 predicted proteins | sample MGYA00514761_ERZ651776 | MGnify/ENA metagenome assembly ERZ651776
ATCCAGATTCCACGGGTTGCGCGGCACCGGGAACGGCTTGGAGAAGTCGGGGCGTCCAATGGCGTATTCCATCGTCGTCGTCTTACCCATGATCACGGCGCCGGCAGCTCGCAACCGGGCAACGACGGGTCCATCACCCTGGTCACCCCACGTCGGATCCATGGTCAAACTCTGCGCCGTCGTGGGCCCCTCATCGGTGCTGAGAATGTCTTTGATACCCAACGGAATGCCGTGCAGAGGCCCGAGATCTCGGCCCTCAGCGAGCTCGGCATCGGCTTGTTCGGCGCTGGACAGCGATTGTTCGGTGTACCGATCGAGCCATGTTCCCATCTGCGGATCGAGCAGATCGGCCGCAGCATGAGCGCTGCGCACCAGAGCTACTGAGGTCGTCTCACCCGATCGCAGTGCGGCTGCTGCGGTTCGTATCGTCCAGGGCTCTTGCCGTGTCATCGCTCGTCGCCTGGGGTCGAATCGACTGCTCGATATACCGCCGCCGTCACTTCGTCACCGACTGGAACCCGGTAGTAGCGATCGACCGATCGCCGCACGCTGGGGTACAGCTTCGTGAGCCGATCGATCTCGTCATCTGGCACATCCAGTCCCGCAGCGCCGAGCAGTGCTCGGACCATCTTCTCTTCACCGATTGCGCCACCGTTTACGTCGTCCATGTTTCGACACTACGCCGACGGCTACAACGAGCAACAGCTCGCCCGGTCTGTGCCTCCAACCGGACCGAGTGAGCGGCGTCTTGAGTAGGTGCTGAGCCCCGTTCAGTCTCCGTTTGGTACCACTTGGTACTACCCGATCTGTTCAACCTCCGCGATACCAGCGGCGACTGACCAGGTCGAGATTGTTTCCACAGGAGCTGTTCCGTCGAATTGATCGGCTACGGCGCGATAGGTCGCCGTCCACATCTCAGGGGTTACATCACACAAGGTGTACCCACGACGAGTGTCGAAGAATCTCAGCTGGGGGTTCGTGGACAAGGCCAAATCGACCAAACCAGCTACTGCCGCGTCGCCGTCGAAGAAGGACGACGAGATGCTCGATGCCATGAATTCAACACCCACCACGGGCAACCCGGCATCGAAGGGATCGGCTCGTAAGACTCCCACCGCAGCGGAATGGAAGTCACCGGTCAGAACGACAAGATTGTCGGCGCCATCGGTTGCTCCGACCCCGATCGCTTGGAGAAGGCGCTGCCTCTCGCCGGCATACCCATCCCAGGTGTCGACGACGACAACAGGCGGGTCGCCGCCGGGCAAGGCGTTGCCGCCAAACATAAACACTTGTTGCGCGAGTACGTCCCACACAGCGTCGGACTCTCGGACGCCGGCCACGAGCCAGTCGAACTGGTCCGCACCCAACATCGTGTGCTGGTCAGAAAATTGTTTGGCGTCGTCGCGCTCCTGCACCGCTTGTCCGAGCGTTTCCAGGAACGGTTCGTTGGTCTGCTGGTCGGTGCGGTACTGGCGAGTGTCGAGCACGTGAAAGCGGATCAGATCACCGTGTGCGTACGCCCGGTAGATGTCGTAGTCAGGGCCCCTCGGCGGATCGAGTCGTACCGGCGTGAATTCATACCAGACCTGATAGGCGGCGGCCCGTCGTGCCAGGAATACCTGGGAGTCGTCGTTGTTCTCGCTGGTGGCACCTGCGTAGTCGTTGTCGACCTCGTGGTCGTCCCACGTGATGATCCACGGAACCTTTGCGTGAGCGGCCTGGAGCAGCGGATCAGTGCGATAGAGGGCGTATCGGTCTCGGTACTGCTGCACGGTCTCGCACTCGAAGTCCTGACCGGTCTGGCGCCCACGCGGATCGGCGTAACCGCCGGAGGCGTACTCGTAGATGTAGTCACCAAGGAACACGAACGCATCGAGATTGTCCTGCTCGACCAGATCCCGGTAGGCCGCGTAGTACCCCTGCTCCCAGTTCTGACACGACGAGAATGCAAACCGAAAGCGCTCGGGTTGTGTACCCACCGCTGCGAAGGTTCGAGTGCGCCCCACGGTGCTCGCATAACCACCCAGTGAGAACCGGTAATGGTAGATGGTGTCAGCAGACAGGCCGGTGGCATCGACGTGGACCGAATGTCCGAGGGCCGCCACCGCCATAGCCGCACCAGAGGCAACCATCTCGGCCATGTCGGGATCGACAGCGACCTCCCAGGTAACTTCGACGTCGCCATCGGGCAGCCCGGCAGACGGGTCGAGCCTGGTCCACAGGATTACTGAATCGTCGAGTGGGTCTCCTGACGCAACCCCGTGCATGAATGGGTCTGCCTGGAGTTCGAGCGCAGCAACCGTCGGCTCTGGTTTGGGTTCGGGCGAGGCCGTAGCTGTCGGGGTGGCTGCCGGCGCGCTTGTCGGAGCGGTTGTCGGCGTGCCAGTCGGGGTCGTTGCCGGTGCACTCGTCGGTGCAGCGGCCGTCGTCTCTGCGGCCTCGGGTGCAGACGAGCCGCTACTGCATGAGGCGGCGACCGCTGCCGCAACTGCGGCAGCGATGAAGCTTCGACGACTGATCGGTTGAGATGAATCGGACACGCAACCACTCCCGAGCGAAATCTTACTCTGCGGAAATTACAGCGTCGATCGCCAACAGATCGTCTCTCCCCCGCCACATCGGTTCGATGTAGCTCCGACGCCGTAGGTGACTAGCGGGCGATGCCGACCCCGAACTGAGTCAGCGTGGCCGCGCATCCTGCATCGTCGTTTCATACGGCATCCCCACCCTGCTAGCTACCCACCAAACCTCAGACAGCGAACACGGTAAGGAAGACGACCGAGCCGCCGTCCGTCTGAACGACGTCATCGAGCCTGATCTGGTGGATGCCGCCGGGCAAGACGGTTGGATCTGTGTGGTATGCCCAGTACAGATCGAGCGGCGTCTGGTTACCACCGTTGTCGGTCCAGACGGCTGAAACGTGCAACTCCCCCTCCCAAACGCACACAACATCTTCAGGACAACGACTATCTTCAGTCACTGCAGTGACGACTACCGATGCTCCATCAACCACCGGTAGGGACTGACCGACCAGACCCACCAAAACGATCGGATCGGCGGGAACCGGCACCGTCGTCGCCGTAGAAACAGGCACCGTCGGTGTTGCCACCGGCTCGGTCGTGGCCACATCGCTCGTCGGCGACGGGACAGAATCGGCCCGATCACCAGCGGAGCCCGCACACCCTGCAGCGAAAACGATGAGCAGTAGACCCAAGAGAGCTTTCAAAGACTTCATGACACTTTGACGTTCAGCATCTGCTCTGTGGTTCCCTCGTTAGCGAAAAACGGACTGCCCGTTGCACGACGAGAAGCCATCCTGGCTCGACACGCTCAAACGACGCTCGACGTTAGGCCTCGTCGCGGATGACCTTGAGTCCCTCGGGGTCAATGAGCATGCCGTGATTGATCTGGTTATTGCTGTGGGCAACGTGGTGCAGGCCAAAGGCGGACTGGATGGAGGTGTACATCCCCATCGCGTCGAGACTGTTGTTCACGCTCTGCTTCGCCAGGGTCAACCCAAACATAGGCCGCTTGGCGATGTGCTCGGCCAGTGCGAGGGTCTCCGACTCGAGTTCGTCGCGCGGGACGACCTTGTTGACCATGCCGTGGCGTAGGGCCTCGTCGGCGGTGATGGCCCGACCGGTGAACAGCATCTCTTTGGCCAGCCGTGCACCGGCCTCGTAGGGGTGCACGAAGTACTCGTGCCCGTTCACGCCAAAAGCAACGACCGGATCGCTGAAGGATGCGTCCTCGGAACAGACGATCATGTCCATAGGCCACACGAGCATGAGACCACCGGCAATCACCTTGCCTTGCACTGCACAGATAGTCGGCTTGGGGATGTTTCGCCACCGCCAACACATGCCCACGTACATCTCGGCTTCCTTGGCCATATATCCCTCGGCCCCAGGAGCATCGAAGTGACATTGGGTGCCCACGGTCGGGAAGTCGTCCATGTCGGGCTTCAGAGCCGAAAGATCATGGCCCGAAGAGAAGTGCTTTCCGTCGGCCGCCAGCACGATCACTCTGACCTGATCGTCGCGGGCCGCCTTGTCTAGGGCCGCATTCAGCTCGGAGATCATCAGATAGTCCTGAGCGTTGGCGGCCTCGGGCCGTGCCAGGGTGATGCGCGCAACCCGCTCGGAGGGGTTGTCGTAGCGAATTCGGGTCCAGTCGTCGGCCATGGGTTGGAGATCTCCTCGATCGGTCAGCATCGCCCAACCTAGCTCAACGGGTTTGCACCCCCAGCAGCCGCCGGTGCTCACCAGCAGTCGTGTTGCCTCAGGCCAGGTTTCTCAACTTGGCGTCGGTGAAGTAGGTGAAGGCGACCAGTGCCAGCCCGATGAGTGCGCCGTACGTCATGGTGTCGCCGGTGCCGATGTTATTGGCGATGATCCCATACATGAGAGCACCGAGCGGCAGCATCCCGATCTGGACGAGCGTGAACAACGCCATCACCCGCCCCATGAGCGGCTGCGGTGTGTTGGCCTGGATAAGTCCCTGATTCATGTTGATGTAGAAACCGCCCGCGAGGCCCATCGTCAAACCGAGCAGCGCGAGCTGCCACAGCGCCGTGGTGCGGCCCATCAGCGCCACGACCGCAGACCCGACCATCATTGCTCGCATGAACGCGGCGCCCTTGTTTGCCATGTTTCCTTTGCGCATGACGATGAACGAGGTACACGCGATCCCCACCCCCATCAGAGCAAACGGCAAGGCCGAGTCGCCTGAGTTTCGGCCGAGCGCTTCTTTGACGTGGGCCTGCATGGTCACCATCACCAACGGGTTGATGGTGAGACCAGCGAGCATGAGCAGCGCAAAAAGCTTCCGAATCGCATGTTCGTTAAACACATGCCGCATGGCTTCGATGGTCTCGACCCCGATCGAACGCTTGGCCACAATCTCGACATGTGGCGGCACTTCGAGTGGCACCAGAGCGAGCAGTCCAATCAGGAAAAGCGCTAGCAGGAATCCAAAAGCTCCCCCGAAGCCGAACAATCCACCGAATAGTCGAGCGAAGACATTGCCCAAGATAAGAGACAACGTCATCGCAATGGCATTAAGAGCGATTGCGCTGAACAGTTGCGCCGGAGAAACGAGGGCGGGGACAAGGGCTTGGCGCACCGGCTGACCGATCGCAACCGCAGCGCCCGACACGACGGCCAGGCCCATCAGCAACGGAAAGCTGGTCTGATCGGTCGCGATGTACACCATGCCGGCGAGCATGGTCACCGCCGAGGCCAGCTGCGAACCGAACAACAGTCGCCTTCCATCCCAGCGATCGGCCCACGCTCCCGCCTGAAGGACCAGGAAGATACCGGGAAGCCCAAGCGCGAAGACGATGAGACCTTGGTCGCTCTCAGCTCGATCGAGGCCATCGAGAACGAACCACGCAAAAACGAACCGCTGGGCATTCGACGCCATAAAGAAGGCGACGTTGTTGAGCCAGAGGTACTTGAACGCCAGAACCGTGAGCGCATTTGGCGGTCGCTCGTCGATCGACGAACCGCTCGTCGAGGTTGACCTCGGATGGTTTGTCTGTCGATAATCGGTCACAGCACGTCCATCGCCGAGAGACTACTGCGCCGCATGACGAAGATGTTCAGCAACGTGAGGAGCAGCAGGATGACGCCACAATCGCAGGATCGCATCGCTGTGTTCCCCGGCAAGATCATCAAAGCCCTCAAGGCAGCCTTTGGCTGAATGAGCCGTGTAGATCTGGCCATTCACTCAACGGAATGGGCAGAACCGTTTCGGTGCACTGTGCACCTACTCGGGCCCTTAGAGAGATGCCGCTGCAGCCGCTTGGCAGGACCGGCATCAGCTTCGGTGGCGCACCCGGTCAAGGTAACCTGCCAGCAGCCATCGCCGACAGGATTGCTCATGACGGACAACATCACACACCGACTCACCCAGTTCAGTCACGGCGCTGGTTGAGGATGCAAGCTCGCCCCTGGCGAGCTCGCGCACGTGGTGCGCGGACTGCATGCCGATACTCCAGGTGAACTGCTCGTAGGAACCGATACGGGCGACGACGCAGCGGTGTGGCGACTTGATGATGCACGCGCCATCGTGTCGACCGCGGACTTCATCACGCCGGTCGTTGACGATGCTCGGACATGGGGTCGCGTCGCCGCGGCCAACAGCGTCTCCGACGTGTATGCGATGGGTGGCCAGCCACTCTTCGCACTAAACCTTGTGGGTTGGAATACGGATGCGTTGCCGACCTCGCTACTTGGCGAGGTTCTTGCCGGCGGGCAGGACGTGGCCACAGAGGCCGGTTTTGCAATTGTGGGCGGGCACACCATCGACGACCCTGAACCGAAGTACGGCATGTCCGTTACCGGCATCATCGACCCAAATCGCATCCTTACGAACGCGGGGCTCGCTGTTGGTCAGGACCTGGTGCTCACCAAGCCGCTCGGTGTCGGAGTGATCACCACAGCGATCAAGGCCGACGTCGCCGCTGCTGCGTCGTCCGATGCTGCTATCGCGTCCATGACCCGTCTGAACGACGTTGGCTCTCGCGTTGCACTCGCGGCCGGCGCAACCGGCTGCACTGACGTCACCGGTTTCGGCTTGCTGGGGCATCTTGGTCGCATGGCCATCGAGTCCCGTGTGCGTGTCAGCATCGCCTTCGATGCAATCCCCTTCCTTGACGGAGCCGTCGAGCTGGCACGCGACGGCCTCATGCCTGGGGGCAGCCGCCGCAATCTCGACTGGGGTCGTGAACTACTCGACGCAGGCAGTCACGACGAGCTATCCCAACTCCTCGTCGCTGACGCCCAGACGTCGGGCGGGCTTGTCTTCGGCATCGATCCTGGCGAGACGGCAGGTGTGTTGGCCGAACTCGCGGACACTGGCCACAGCGCTGCGCTCATCGGCTCGGTCACTGCCGGTCCACCCGGCTTCACGCTTACGTAAGCCGGCGCAACTACCTCACCCGCCGGAGGCTCGGGCCTCTTCTGGTTCCTGCGGTGCATCCATCAGCTCGTAGCCCGGAAAGTTCTTCTCGAGCTCGGCGTAGCAGGTCTCGTTGTAGCGCTTGAAGCCGCCGCAGTACACCATGAAGAGTCGGGGTTTGCCCGGTATGTTCGCGCCGGAGTACCAGCTCTTTGTAGTGAGCGCGCCGGGTCGACGCTCCGCGTAGCGAAGAGTCTCCTCGCGCCAGTGGTCTTGCGACTCTGACAGCGGATGGAGGAGCGGGCGCCCATGCTGGTCGAGCCACTCGATCGTGTCGAATATGAAGTCGACCTGTTGTTCAGCCAACGTCGCCATGTTCGAGAGTACAGAGGGCGACATAGCGCTCGACGGCAGGAAGAGGTTGGGGAAGCCATGGACCATGGTTCCGAGATAGTTGACGGGGCCGTCGACCCACGCATCTTTCATCGTTCTTCCATCGAGCCCTGCGATGTCGATGGCCAGGACCGGCCCCGAGATGGCGTCGAAGCCGGTGGCATAGACGATGAGGTCCAGCGGTATTGTCTCGGCGGTCGTCGTGATCCCTTCGGGAACGATCCGCTCGATGGGTGTCTCTGGCAACGAAATGAGATGGACGTGCGGCTGATTAAAGGCCTGCAGGTACACGTCGCTCTGACACGGCCGCTTGCCACCGTAGGGATGATCCCACGGCACCAGGTGATCCGCGGTCCACAGATCTTCCACCTGCTCATGCATCCGTTGGCGGATGAAGTCGGAGATGGCGGCATTCGCCTCGGGTAGATACGCGTCCCTGAAAGCCAGGCCGATGTATTTGCCGTCCCACGCCTGCTGCAATGCCCTCTCGCGTCCCGCTGCATCGAGCTCGAGGAATCGTTCGTCGCCCATCCCCATCGGCGTATGGCCACCATAGGTCTCTCGGAATGCGCGGCGGACTGCTTGCGGATCAGAGCGCAGCGCAGCGACCACATTCGGGTCCATTGGCCCCGAGCTTGTCGGGGCGACGTAGTTGGCGGTGCGCTGGAAGACGTAGACCTCGGACGCTAGCTTCGCGATCTCCGGTATCACCTGGACGCCAGACGAGCCGGTGCCGATCACGCCAACCCGCTTACCGCTCAGGTCGACCCTGACGTCCTTGGGCCAACTCGAGGTGAAGTAGGTCTCCCCCGCGAAGGCATCCACTCCCTCGATGTCCGGCGCCTTGGGATCTGAAAGCGCTCCGATGGCAAGGACCACGTACCTGCAGACCACTGTTTCACCACCCGAGGTCCGCACCGACCACAAGCCCGTATCTTCGGTGTAGGCCGCCGAGAGCACCTTCGTGTCAAAGGAGATGTCCTTGAGAACGTCGCAGCGTTCCGCCACGAATCGAAGATAACGCTGGATCTCTTCCTGGCCAGCGCACGCGTCCGACCATTCCCAGTCGCGCACGATGTCGTTGTCGAAGAAATACGCGTAGTTGTAGCTCTCGACATCACAACGCGCACCAGGGTATGCATTCCAAAACCACGTTCCGCCGACGTCGGATGCGCGCTCGAAGCCCCTGACATTGAGTCCGCGTTGTCGTGCTTGCCAAAGCGCATAGATGCCGGCAAATCCGGAACCGACGACGACCACGTCGCAGTCTGGTTGTGTCTTGGTGCTCTGACTCTCAGTCATATCGTCTCTCACGAAATGTCTCGGCGATCGGGCGGGCCGGCGCCTTGGGGAAGGGCAGTGTGCCGCCACCAAACCCAAGGTTATAGGGAAACGTTCCGTGGCTTCGCAGTGCAACAAGCCCCGGGGTGCGCCCCAGTCGCTGCACCGAACTCTCAGCGACTCGACCATGTCGGGACGGTAGGTTTACACCATGACATCGGTACTCGAATCTGGATTCCGTGACGACCTGACCGAAGCCCATCGTGCCACGATCGCCGCAGTTGGACGGGCTGGCGCCTGGTGGTCTGGACCCCAACGATTTGCGATCGCTTCCGAAGTTCGCCGCGCCTTCGAGCTTGCCGACGTACCGCCATGGCAGGCTCCTTCGAGCATCGACGGCATGATCAGCGAGGACCATGTCCTTCCGGCCGCTGCCGTCGATGCCATCTGGCGAATCACCAATCATCCAGGCACGCTGACCGCCGACTGGTACGCCGGCATCGTCGCGCAGCTACCAACACCCGAGCACTACATCGAGCTGGTAAGCGTGGTCGCGCCTATGAATGCAGTCGATCGATTCGCTGCGTACCTAAACCTCGAACCGATGCCGCTTCCAGATCCGTCCGGCGATCCCCCGTCAAACGAAACAGTGTCGAACAATGTCACGAGCCATTGGGTCCCGACCGCTGACATCAACGGGCCAAACGTCAGAAAGGCCCTCACCGGTTCGGCCGGAGCAACCGAGGTCTACTCGGCACTCTCCGAGGCCCAGTACGTGGCGGGCGATGCCCTACTCGGCGACCTCGACTGGACACGCGGCACACTGGACCGACGCCAAATCGAGCTCATCGCCGCCAAGACTTCGATGCTGAATGACTGCTTCTATTGAACGACGTCTCACGCAACACTGCTCGGTCTGAGCGGTCTCAACGTCGATGCCCAAATCAACCCCAGCCTCCTCGACGAAGGAGCGGGCGTAACCGACGGCAAGCTGCTGGTGGCATTCGTCGAAGCGTGCTTCGGTGATCGCAACCACCTTGCCGCAGTCAGCGACGAACTCACCGCCAGGCTCGGCGCCCATCACCTCGTCGACGCTGTCGCCGTTGTCGCAAACTTCCACATGATGACCCGCATCGCCGATGCCACCGGCACTCCCCTCGACCCCGGTACTGCTGGCATGTCAGGCGAACTCCGAAACGACCTCGGACTCGATGCCTTGACCTCGGCTCGGCTCTAACCTTCCTGCTGGGTGTGCAATGGCACGTGCAGCGTAGATTGAGCTGTCGGCGTCACTTCCATCGCCGAACAGGCAACAGATCTTGTCAGCGCCGGGCTGCAAACGATTAGCAACAGTCACCTTCCGCCCTCGGTGGTTTGTGTGCCGCACGGGCAACAATGCGATTGAGAGCACAGTCGCCGTTCTGACCTATGGGACTTTTTGACCATTTTTTCCCACTCTCAGCGCCTCTAGGTGCAGACCGGGTGCGTAGTGGAGATGCTGGGCCCTGACCATCAGTTCTGAGGATGCCAATGTTACGATCACTACTGCGCCGATTGACGTCAACGCCGAGCCGTTTGATGTGTGCGGTAGCGATCACGGCCCTCATTCCCCTGCTTGGTGTCGCTGCACTCACGATCACCCATCAGCGGGACGCTGCAGTCGAATCCGCATTCGAGCGTCTCGATGGCATCGCAAACGCTCAAGTCGGCCAACTCGATCGACTGATTACATCCGATATCGAGATCTCTGAGCTGCTCACTTCGAACCAGATATTGCGCATGGCATTATCGTCGATTGGTGAAACCCCGAACATCGATAGTGAGAGGCTCGTCACGACACTCACGAGCTTGATGCAATCGAGCGATCGACTTGTCAACATCAGTCTCCATCAACTGAATGGTGAACTGTTGGCGTCCGTTGACGAAGGTGCTCCCGATCGTTACCGAGCCGAGGGAATCGGACAACCACAGCACGACCAGTCCAGCATCATGCTCGTCGGGGCTAACGGCCAACCAAGTGCGTACACGACCCGCCCGGTAATCATCGACGGCCAGATCACCGGCTGGATCAGTATCGAAACCGACAGCTCACCAATTACCGACATGGTGAACGATTACAGCGGCCTCAGCCTTACCGGCGAAACCAGCGTCGCTCGACCGACCGAAGAAGGTGCCCTGATCATCGCACCTATGCGGTTCAAAGAGAACGCCGCACTCGAAGTGATGATTCCTGCATCTAACGCGACGGCACCGATCACCCTCGCCGTCAACGGCATCGAGGGAAGGTTCGAAAACACGGTCGACTATCGCCTACAAGAAGTCCTGGCTGTCACCCGCTACCTCCCAAGCGCCGACTGGGGCGTCGTCGTCAAAATGGATCGAAGCGAGGCTCTGCTTGGCGTCAGCACGTTCACTTCCACCGTGTTGGTGTCCCTCCTGGTCGCTATGACGCTGGTTCTTATCCTGTCACTCGCCATCAGCAGGTCGATCTGGACACCGGTACGAGAGGTCGTAGCCTCAGCGCGAGCAGTGAGCGGCGGTGACCGAAATCATCGAAGCAGACAGGCCTACAGCGGCGAGCTCCAGCGACTCGCAGTCGAGGTTGATTCGATGGCTGACGGCCTTGTCGAAGCGGCCGCCAAGGACGAACATAAACGAGCCGAAGTTGAGGCGCTCAATCGCCTGATCGAGACAGAGCGCGACCGGGCGAATGCGGTCTTCGATCATGCCGTCGACGGAATTCTGGTTGTCGCACCTAACGGCAGTATTTCTCGGATGAACCCGTCGGCCAAGGAAATCTTTGGTCTCGCAGGCGCATCGGCGAGCGGTCATATGGCTTCTGATCTGCTTTCAAGCCCTGATGCACGGGCCCATGAGTTGCTCGAAATTGCTGCCTCAGCAGGTGCAGCCGGCGTCGAGATGGCTGCTCACCGAACTGGCGGCGCAACGTTACCTGTGCACGTCACTGCGAGCGCTCGACATGGCGACGATGGCGACGTCAGCCATACGGTCTTAGTCCGAGACATTTCCGAACGGGTAGCGTTCGAACAACAGTTGCAGCATCAGGCAACACATGATGAGCTCACCGGGCTCCTGAATCGGGACCATGCACGGACCAGGCTCAGCATGCTGTTGAAGTCGAACGCTGTCGACCCGAGGCCTATTAGCGTCTTGTTCGTCGACCTCGATCAATTTAAGATCGTAAACGATTCTCGTGGCCACAAGGTCGGCGATGAACTTTTACGCGAGGTCGGCCGACGATTACGTTCAAAGATTAGCGATGATGCCTTATGCGCCCGATTTGGCGGTGATGAGTTTATTGTCGTTCACGACCCGTCTACGTCCTCTCTGCCTCTTGGTGACCTTGCAGCTGTCATCCATCAAACGCTCGCTCAACCATTTACTGTCTTTGACCAGCGAGCCAACGTGAGCTGCAGTATCGGCGTTGCTTCCAGCGATCTCAGCGTCGACACGGACGAATTGATTTCGAACGCCGACGTCGCCATGTATCGATCGAAGTCTGCCGGCCGGGGTTACACAACGTTTTATGGCCCACAGATGCGCATCAGCATCGAAGAGCGTGATGCTCTTGAGCATTCACTGCGGTCTGCTATCGAACAACGCTCGGTCGATGTGCACTTCCAGCCAATTATTGAGCTAGCGACCGGTTCTATACGGTCGGTCGAAACATTGGCCCGTTGGAATCAGCCTGGCAAGGGTCCAATCAGCCCCAGCGAGTTCATCCCGGTAGCAGAGGAGAGCGGCCTCATCATGCCGCTTGGCCAGCTCATCTTCGAAACGGTGTGCCAACATCAGGTTCGTTGGCGGATGGCCCATCCAGACAACGAGCTCCGGTCCAGCATCAACGTGTCCGCACGCGAACTAGCGCACTCTGACTGGCTGCCCAGTATCAAACGTATTCTCAGGGAGACCGGCGCCGAGGCATCTGGTTTTACCTTCGAATTGACCGAGACGGCGCTGAGCTCGAACATCGGCCTCGCTGCAATGCGGTTGCAGGAGCTGCGGGATCTTGGCGCCGAGATTGCCCTCGACGATTTCGGAACGGGCTACTGCTCGCTTACCTACTTGCGCGAAATGCCTATCGACACAGTCAAAATCGACCAATCGTTCATGGCTGAACTGGACACCGAGGATCTCGACAACAACATCATCGCCTTGGTGATCGCCCTTGGGCGCAGCCTCGACATCACCGTCGTTGCTGAGGGAGTCGAGACCGAGGCGCAACTTGCTATGTTGCGCTCCATGGGTTGCGACCAGGCCCAAGGTTTCCTCTTCGCTCGGCCCCAGAATGCAGCTGCGATCGAGCAACTCCTGTGGCCGGAGTTCGACGAGTCGACGATTGGCAAACTCTTAGGCGACCAAAGTTGAGCAATCGCACGAGCGGACTTCACAATCGGCGTACCTGACGCCACGGCTTAGCTGTTCTCGAAATGGGAGGACGACCTGCTCGCTACCCAGGCTGACATCAAGACCCACAGATAAGGTTCTGGTTATGCGCCTGCTTGTTCGGAATATGTCACGTCAGACCACGGAGAAGGACCTGCGGGACTTATTCGAACCGTTTGGTCCGGTGCAGTCGTGTGTGGTCGTGAATGACGACGAGACTGGGTTGTCAAAAGGGTTCGGCTTCGTCGAAATGCCTAAACCCGGCGATGCTAAGGCGGCAATGCTGCAACTAAACGGTCGCGAGTTAGACGGCGAAAAGATTCGAGTGAAGCGGTCCAAATAAAGTATTGCTGCCCGTTACATCAGACTGCTCAGAAGCCCCATTGGGTGCACTTCTGTAGTCGGGCTGAAAGGATTTGAACCTTCGACCTTCCGACCCCCAGCCGGACGCGCTACCAAACTGCGCCACAGCCCGTGTGACAGCCTCCAGACTACCGGACTGGCCCAGACGTACCCCCCTGATTTCAAGAATCTTGGGGTGGTTTATGGCTGCGGTACAGCCATAACGCGCAGTGAGAAACCCGGTTTCAGAAGAGGGATTGCAGGCCTTGGAAGACACGCCATCCCAGGTAGAGGGCGGTCGCAGCGACCATGACCCAGAAGTGCCACGGAATCTTGGGAGCGTCCTGCGCTTTTGCGGAAGCGGCAACAGCTCCGGCGTTTTCATCGAGTTGAGTACCGCATCGAGGACAGCTGCCATTGGCCAGCAGCGCGTTTGGTTTACGCCATTTGTTACACGGTTCGCAGAACGCGCCAGGAAACGATTGGGTTTGTTCAATCACAGGCATCTCAGCGTCTGACGTCTCAGCGTTTGACGTCTCATGGTCTGGGATCTCATTGTCTGGAATCACGGTGACTCGCTCAGATTCGCTTCACGGCCAAAATTGCCACGTCGTCTTCGACTGGACCCTCGGCGAAGTTGCGGGCCGCTTCGAGGAGCGACTTACACAATACGTCGGGCGCCACTGTGGGGTCACGGCGTAACAATGCGGCAATGCGATCTTCGCCGAAGAGTTCGTCGCCCCGGCGGGCTTCGGCCAGGCCATCGGTGTACAACACGACCATGTCGCCCATAGCCAGTTCGATCTCTCGACTGTAGTAACTCGAGCCTGGTGCCAGCATGAGCAACGGCCCGGTTGAACGCAACGGCTGAACCTCCCGTTCGTGCCACACCCAGGCGGCAGGGTGACCTGCCGACGAGAAACGAAGCGTTCCGGCGTCGGTGTCAAAGACAACCACAACCAGCGAGATGAACTCTTCGCTGTGGCCTGTCTGGCTCATCTGTTCGTTGAGCTCTTCGAGCGCTTGCGCCGGGTCACGGAACTGGCGAAGGAACACTCGCAACAGGTACTTGGCCTGGAACGCCGTGATTGATGACTCGATGCCCTTGCCGGCAACATCGCCGATGACTGCGGCGACTCTGTTGCGGTCGACCCGGAACACATCGAAGAAGTCGCCAGCCATCAGACCTGAACCGGCTTGGTAGACGCGGCCGACCTCGAAGTCGGTCAGGTCAGGCAATTCATCGGGTGCAAGACGTGCTGCCCATGCCTTAGGAGCCAGATTCTCTTGCTCGAGTGCTTCTTCAGCCCGTTTCTCGATACTGAGCTGCTGGCGAAGCATGGCGATTTCGTTGCCAGTTGTGCGCCACCACGACACGCTGACGATTGCTGGCAGAACAATCGCAAGTCCAAGCAAACGAGCCGAGTCGATGGTGTCACTCGCGGCAAGCACACCCAGACCGATGGCCAAGATGGCGTAGACCGCAACCGTGTGCATCTCCTTACGGAAACCAATACGAGCAAGTTGCAGCGCAATAAAGGAGTTGGAGCTGTCAGCAGCAGCCTTGACATCTTCTTCGAGCTTGTCAATAAGCCCGGAACGCATGCGCGCCGACCTAGCCCACACAAGGGCGGCAACTGCACAGGCAGCAGCTGCGATGGCCAAGACGATGTTCATGCGATTCTCAGCGTACTCGTCAAAGTGCCGCCAGTTCTGCTGCCTGCAGACTTTCGGCCCTGGAGTGACGTGTGCACGACACAACCACCCGCAATGCTTGGGCTGCGATCCACACTGCCTGGGTTGCGCAACGCCTGATTATTCGTCGCGACGACGCACCCGGATCTTGATCGGCGTAGCACCCAGATCAAAGGATTCGCGAAGCGAACGCTCGAGATAACGAAGATAGGTAGCCGGCAGCGTCTTGTTGGCAAAGAGAACGAAGGTAGGCGGATCGACCGCACCCTGGGTTGCGTACAACACACGGCCTCCAGCCGGGGCAGGCTGGGCCTGCTGTGCTGCTCGCATGACCTGGTTGACTTCACGAGTCGGAATTCGGCGGTGATAGTCGCTGATGGTCTCCTGCAAAACCGGCAACAGCCGATGCACTCCCCTACCCGTCAGTGCACTCATCTTAAGCATCGGCGAATTGCCCATGAAGTGCAGCTTGCGTTCGACAGCCGTGTCCATGGCTTCGCGGCCGTCGGCGTCGAGCATCTCCCACTTGTTCAGAATCACCACGATCGGGCAGCCAGCGCCGTCGATACGTTCAGCGAGCCGCTGATCCTGGTGGGTAACACCCATAGTGGCGTCGATCACGAGCAGCGCAACGTCGGATTTGTCGATTGAATTCAGCGCCCGAACCATCGAGTAATACTCGGTATCTTCGTCGATCCGGGACTTGCGGCGCATGCCTGCGGTGTCGACGAAACGGATGTCGCCTTTGTCGGTTGAGACCACAGTGTCGATGCTGTCTCGGGTCGTGCCTGGCATATCGTGCACCACGGCACGATCCTCGCCCACCAGCCGGTTGAACAACGTTGACTTACCCACGTTTGGTCGGCCCACGATAGAGACCGACAGATACGCAGCGTCGGGATCGGTGATGACCGCAGTGGACATCTTGTCCATCTCATCGTCGTCGACCGGCGGCAGCAATTTGATGACTTCGTCAAGCACGTCGGCCACACCGTCGCCATGCATGGCGCTGATTGGATGAGGCTCACCGATACCAAGCGACATGAGCTCCCACATTTGGGGCTTCAACCCAGAGTGATCAACCTTGTTAGCTAGAAGCAGGGTTGGGCCCTTCCGACGGCGAATAAGATCAGCGACCTGGGCGTCTTCTGCACTGACGCCGGCAGTGACATCGACCACGAACAACACGAGGTCGGCCTCGGCCACGGCCTGCTCGCTCTGCAGCGTGACCTTCTTGTCGAGATCGTCGTTGTTCTGGATCCAACCGCCCGTGTCGACCACAGTGAAGAACCGACCGAGCCAGTCGGTCACGATCTCTTTGCGGTCACGGGTGACACCCGGCTTCTCTTCGACGATGGCAATACGTTTGCCAACGATCCGGTTCATCAGCGTGGACTTGCCCACGTTGGGACGTCCGATGATGGCGACCGTCGGCAGGTCGCCGGCAGGGATCATGTCGGGAGTGATTTCTTCGTAGTCGTCGCCGATGTATTCGCTCATGCGCCGATCGCTTTCCGTAGGGAGATGCCGTCGGTCGAAATAACTTCGACCAGCCGGGGTAGATCGTCGACCGTCAGACCGTCGAGGAAGCGCCCATTCGATAGGCACACATCAGGTAGAAGATACCGGTCACCTTCAGGTTCGCCTGCCAGCACCCGTTGAAGATCTGCACCGACCATCAGGCCGGTCACGCCAACGTTTCCGCCGAAGAAGTCATTCTCGACGGGGATGACACGTGTTGGGGCTTGCGGTTTGGCGTCGGCGATCAGCGGTTCGAGGACCTGTGCACCAAGTGTTCCAGTCAGCACGCCGATCGGGCGATCCTTCTTCGGGCGACTGCTCAGCGTGACTGCAGTGGCGGCGATAGTGCCGGTGGATGTATCGGTTCGCTCGGCTCGGTACCCCTCGGCAGGAGCGCCTTCGACCCAGGCAAAAAAACCGCTCGCGGTGTTTGTGGCGTCGTCGATCTCGCCCCGGAATTCACGGGCAAAGGTGACGGCCATGCCGATGCCGTCTTCGTGAAGGTCAACGTCGTCGTAGGAATCGGCGCCAGGGAACGGCAACTCCGCTCGCAGGTAGTACTCATCGGCGGCAAAAACCATGCGATGGCCGAGCACGTCGTTGAAGATGCCTTGCCAGCGCTCGACGATCTCTACAACTTCGCGTGCTTCGGTAACGGTGTGCGGCCGCATGTGATCGACCGGCGAGAACTTGCTGACGCCAAGGGGTACGACGGCGATGCTGGCGAGTTGTTCGTAACGATCGAGCACACCTGCCAGGGTCTGTTCGAGCACCTGGCCGTTGTTCACTTCTGGGCAACACACGATCTGGCCGTGCACTTCGATGTCAGCTTCGAGGATCGCTTCGAGCCATCGCAGGCTCATGGCACCACGCTTGTTACGCAGCATGTGGGTGCGCACATCGGGGTCCGTGGCATGGATACTGACGTAGAGCGGCGACAGGCGTTCCGTGATGACACGCTCAAGGTCGGCTTCGGTAAAACGAGTCAGCGTGGTGAAGTTGCCGTAGAGAAACGAGAGTCGGTAGTCATCGTCCTTGAGATACAACGTGCGGCGCATGCCCTTGGGCAGTTGGTAAATAAAACAAAAATCGCAGTGGTTGTCGCACGTACGGACCCGGTCAAACAGAGCCGCATCGACGTCGATGCCGAGCGGCTGACCGGCTCGTTTCTCGACTTCGATGGTCACGGTGAGACCGCCACGATCGATTTCAAGTTCGAGGTCGGGCTCATCGACCAGGCGCTGCCACTCAATCACGTCGCGTGGGTACTGGCCATTGAGCGCCACCACGGTGTCACCAATAGCCACACCGGCGATATCTGCCGGGGAACCTTCTTCGAGGTCAACCACGACCGGCGCACTCATAGGGCATTCAGTCTAGGCGGCGCCCGTCAATGCACTCCGTGCCATCGGTTACGCCGTCGACTACCACCTTGTTGCGCGGCGTGATCTCCCCACGGAACATCGCATCTCGAGGTTTGACAGACTGTGGTGATGGATGACTCACTTCCGGTATTGCGGGCGGTGGTGCTCGACACGACCGACGCCCGAGGCACCGCCGAGTTCTATCGTCAGCTGCTCGGTTATTCGTATCGCCGTGGTGATGAACCGCCCACCCATGGTCAGGCTGATCCCAAAGGACGGGATTGGTTGGTACTAGTCGATGCCACCGGACAACCACGCATGTCGTTCCAACAAGTTCGCCAACTCACGCCCACGACGTGGCCAGAACCCGCTGTTCCGATGCAACTTCATGTCGATCTCACCGTGTGCAACAACGATGAACTGGCCGAGAACTACGAACGGGCTCTGCGCCTCGGAGCCACGCTGATACTTGACCGAAGCGATCACCCCGCCGAGCCGCTCTATGTCTTCGCAGACCCGGCCGGACACCCGTTCTGCCTCTTCGTGGGCTAACCACCAGCGCGGCCGGGAAAAGTTACTTCCCCAGGGGAACATAACTTTTCGGTAGCCTGATGGGGTGACGGCTGATCAGGTTTTGTTGGCAGCGCCCCGAGGGTTCTGCGCAGGCGTAGAGATGGCGATCAAGGCGCTGGCCACCATGGTGCGCACGTTCCCGCCGCCGGTGTACTGCTACCACGAGATCGTGCACAACCAGGAGGTCGTTCGCCGCTTCGAGGAGCAAGGTGTCGTCTTCGTCGACAGCATCGACGAGGTGCCCCAAGGTTCTCCCATCATGCTGAGCGCACACGGCTCCGCCCCCGATGTCGTTGCCGACGCAGAGACAACCGGCAGCTTCACCGTGAACTCGGTATGCCCGCTGGTCACCAAGGTGCACCACGAGGTTCGGGTTCGCGTCGGTAAGGGTTTCCGAGTCATCTACGTCGGCCACGAAGGCCACGAAGAAGCTGTGGGCACCATGGCTGTCGCCCCCGATGCCATCGACCGCGTCGAGAGCGTGGCCGACGTTGCGGCACTCCCGGACTTCGACGAACCGCTGGCACTCCTCGCTCAGACCACCTTGTCGCATCGCGACTGGAGCGATGTGGCCGATGCTGCCAAAGACCGCTTCCCCGACATGTGGACACCAGCCCGCAGTGACCTCTGTTTCGCCACAACCAACCGTCAGAGTGCGCTGCTGTCGTTCGTTGAGCGATGCGACGCCATGGTGGTCATTGGCTCACCCAACTCCTCGAACACGCTGGCCCTGGCCAAACTCGCGACCGAAAGCGGCTGTACGACAGTGCTGCGGGTGAACTCAGCCGACGAACTTCCAGACGACCTTGGTGGCACCGTCGGTGTGACTGCCGGCGCGTCCGCCCCTGAGGAACTCGTAGCCAATGTGATCGCCAAACTCGCCCCGACTCACGGGGTCGAAGAAGTCCGGGTCACCGAGGAAGACGAGTACTTCCCTCCCCCGCCCCCCATTCGTGACCTGCTGACTGCTCTGGCGAGTGCTGCTTCGGTCACCGTCGGCGGGCCGACCATCGCCGGCATCGGTTCCGATCGCCATGTGGGGGCCAGCCAGGTCTTGGCCGAACTCGTCTAGTTCCACTGCACCGAAAACACGCTGCGGATCAGACCCCCTGGTGATCGGTGTCAGTTCGGCTCGCCGGTGACGAAGTGAACCCAGAGACACGGCATACAGTCTTCCGATGCCCCAAGCGATGAACAAAAACACCGTGCTCGAATACGACACCTTCGGAGACGCTGCGAACCCGACCGTGCTACTCATCATGGGATTCACTGCGCAGATGACCGGATGGCCCGACGACTTCTGCAACCAGATTGCTGCAACTGGCCACCATGTTGTGCGCTTCGACAACCGCGACTGCGGACTCAGCAGCAAAACTGGTGGCGACGCTCCAAACGTGATGCAGATCATGATGGCAGCCATGTCTGGCCAGGCCGTTGGCGACGTCCCGTACTCGCTGTCTGATATGCAGACGATGCAGTGGCTGTTCTCGATGCGCTGGGCATCGACAAGGCCCATGTGACTGGCGCTTCCATGGGCGGCATGATCACCCAACAACTAGCCATCGATCACCCCGAACGAGTTGCTTCGGTGATCTCCATCATGTCCACAACAGGCTCGCCCGCTATCGGCCAGGCCAACCCCGTTGCCTTAACTGCGCTGCTCCGCGTGCCGCCAAGCGAGCGTTCTGCCGCTAGCAAACGAAATGTCGAACTGGGCCGCATCATCAGCGGTCCGCTGTTCGACGAGAACTTCGCTAGCGATGCCGCAACTGCTGCTTACGATCGCAGCTTCTACCCCACCGGAGCAGCGTTCCAAATAGCTGCCATTGCCAAGACCGGCGACCGGACCGAGGCACTGAAGCAGCTGCCGCATCGGGCCCTCGTCATTCATGGCCAGGCCGATCCATTGATCACGCCATCAGGAGGCGAAGCGACTGCGCCGCGATCCCGGCCTCGACCTTGTTGATGCTCAACGAGATGGGCCACGACCTGCCCCGTCCGTTGTGGAACACAATCGTGGGGGCCATCGGCGAACACATCGCGGCCTAGCCGCAACGAGGAGACACCTACGTCAGTGCTGCCTACCAAGCGGTACCGAATGTGTCGCGAAACGCCATCTCGGCCACCGGTCTGCGGGTGATTGGTCCGTGGCCCTTGTTCACCGGATACCCAAGAGGAACCATTGCAACAGTTCCCCATTCCGCAGGGATGTCGAGTGCTGCCTTGACGTCGTCTTCGCGCAGACAATGCAAAGTGGTGAGCGTGCACCCGATGCCCTCGGCTACACATGCCAACATCAGATTCTGGACCGGCGGGTAGACGGAGCCACCGCCAACCATGCTGATCCGATCGAGCTTTGCATCAGTAATCGCCATGCGCGACGGATCAGCACAGAACATCAGGATTGCTGGCGCTTCGTGAAGATGATCCGCCAGATAATCGCCGGCCGTGACCATCTTGAGGCGCTTCTCAACTTCGGCTTCGGGCAGGCCTTCCATGCGCTTGTGGTAGCCGACGATGTACCTGGCCCACTCGGGCTGATAGATATCTTTGAGCGCCTGTTTCTTCTCTGCATCGGTGACGACGATGACCATCCACGGCTGTTGATTGCCACCGGTGGGCGCCCAACAAGCCGCCTGTAACAACCGCTCCATGACATCGTCAGGGATCGGGTCAGGACGCAATCGTCGCACTGCTCGCAGCGTGCTCATCGTTTCGTACAAATCAGCCATACGCCCAGTCTTGCCGACTGCTGCGCATGACTAACATTCCAACGCCGGTGACCCGTGTACGACTAGTCCTGTACCCAGGGTTCGTTGCGATCGTTGATGCCGGGTTCGTCTTCGGACCAGGCGCGGTTGGGAGTGCCAGCCAGAATCTGCGCCCGGTCAAAAACATCTTGCAGCCGTTCCCGGAGTTCGGCCGCTGCCGCGTCTAACTCGCTGCGTTTTACTCGCTTGCCGCTGTTGGGATCGCCGACATAGAACGGGTCGCCGAAGACGATCACGACCTTTTGCGGCCGCGGGATTTTCACGCCAATTGGCATGACGGCGTCCGTTCCACCGATACCAGCGGGGATGATGGGCACGCCGGCCCGAGCAGCAATCCACACCGCGCCTTCGAAGACCGGCTTGATTCGAGGACCCTCTTGACGAGCACCTTCGGGATACACAACCAGCATCTCGCCTCGCGCCAGAATGTCGCGGGCGTTGTTTAGCGTCTCGCGGTCGAGGGCCCCTCGTTTTACCGGAAAGCCGCCAAGCGCCACAATGAACTTGGTCCAAAACGGCGACTTGAAGATCGACTCTTTCGCCATGAATCGCTGTTCGCGTTTCAACACCGCACCCAGGAAAGGTGTATCGACATTGGACCGATGGCTCGGCGCGATGATGACCGGCCCTGTGGTTGGAATCTTGTCATGGTCGACGGCCTGGATCCGGTTGAACCAGGAGACAATGCCGTAGCCAAACAGCATCTTCAAGACTTGTTTGAAGTAGCGCTCGCGCTTCGTCATTGCAGCGCCGAAATCGGCGCCACCGTGGCGGGGGTCTTCAGAAACAGCCATTGCTACACCAGCCCTCGTTCATGGGCAAGCGACACGATACGGTCCACGACCTCGGCGATTGCATACCCTGTTGTATCCACGGTCACGGCATCGCCGGCGGGCCGCAACGGGGAATCTTGTCGTTCGCTGTCGGCTCTATCTCGACGGACCAAATCAGCTTCGACCTCGTCGATGTCGGTGCCGGTCTCGAGGGAACGACGACGGGCTCGTTCTCGCACCGATGCCGTTACATACACCTTGAGCGCAGCGTTTGGCACCACCACAGTCCCGATGTCGCGCCCTTCGAGAACGCCGCCACCACTTTTGTGCAGCCATTGGCGCTGTAACTCGACCAGAACCTGGCGCACGGTCGGGTTCGCTGCAACCGCAGATACGTGTGCAGTAACTTCGACGCCACGAATCGCTTCGGTGGCGTCGACCCCATCGACCATGACCGACGAAGCGCTGAGATCAAGATCGATCTTGGGTAACACACTGTCGGTTGTTTCCCAGTCGGCAGGATCGATAGCCCGTTGCAGCACGCCAAACGTAATCGCCCGATACATCGCACCCGTGTCGAGATACGGAAGACCTGTCTGCTCAGCAACGAGCTTGGCCACGGTCGACTTGCCTGAGCCGCCTGGACCATCAATGGTTATGACCCGCAGGTCTGTATCACGTTCGTTGCGCACAGCAGAGCTCAAAGCAGCTTGCGCATAGACGATCGGTAACCGGCTTCGCCCAACTTGGCAGCAAAGCTCGGCTGGTCCGCGAGCGCAACGACCATGATGGCGACACCGCGTTGGCCTTCGGACGAGTGGGCGATCTCGAAGTCGTAGATGTTTACCTCGGGCGCAAGTGTCGTGAGTGCAGCGATAGCACCGGGAATGTCGGGCATCGTCACCCGCACTTCGCACAATTCCAGACCCGAGGGGATGCCACTCGGCAGATTGACGCGGGCCTTGCGGGCACCGGTGAGCAGCGTGCGCAGCTCGTCTCGGTCAGTGCGTTCCACAATGTTTCGTGCGTTCTGCAGACCCTCGATCAGGTCATCGAGTGACTCGACAATCTGGGTCTTGTTCTGCTCACAGATGTCCAGCCAAATCGCAGGATGTCCAGCTGCGATGCGAGTCATATCCCGGAAACCACCGGCGGCCAGCCGCAAAACGGCCTCATTGTCAAACCCAGATCCAGCGGCCATGACCATCATGGTGGCCGCAGTGAGGTGCGGGACGTGTGAGATGCGGGCTACGGCTTCGTCGTGGCTAACGGGTTCCATCGAGACCACCTCGGCACCGAGGAGCCGCACAACCTGACGCACGACGGTGTAGGCCTCGTCGCTGGTGTGTTCGGTCGGGGTCATCACCCAGGTGGCATTGTTGAACAGGCCAGGCCGAGCGCCGGTCACGCCGTCTTGTTCGCTGCCTGCCATTGGATGGCCGGCCACGAAACGGGGATCAACGATCGTATGGGCGATGTCGGCCTTGACACTTCCGACGTCGGTCACAACGCCGGTCGAAGCAGCAAGTGCCCGCTGGGCAGCTTCGACGACCGCACCAACAGGTGTCGCCACAAACGTGATCTCGGCATCAGCGTCGAAGCCGATCTTGTCGAGCACGGCAAGTTCTATGGCCAGTGCATTGGTGGCCGGGTCGCGATCCTCGCCAGTGACATGCCACCCGATTTCGCGCAGTCCGAGGGCGATGCTGCCCCCGATCAGGCCCACGCCAATGATGTTGGCGCGCCGAACAGGAGCGAGAGAGTCAGTCATTTTTCCGACTCAGTCGTCGACGAGATCAGGGCGCAGTCGGCGCGCCGCACCGTGATACACCGGCACAACATCCTTGCGCTGCAACGATGAGTACGCGTGAATGAGCACCCGAACACACCGATCCACTCCGGTGGTCACATTGGCCTCGACCGCACCAAGCAGCGGTACATCGTCGAAGCCGCACTCTTCGCGCAACGCGGTGCCGGCATACATCGATGTCAGATCAGGCGTGACGGTCAGGATTACGTCGACATAGTCGTCGTCTTCAAGGGCATTCTTGGCGATGATTTCGTTGACGAGGTCTCGGACGGCAACCCGAATCTCGGCTGGATCATCGTTCTCAACTGTCGTTGCGCCGCGAAAGGCGCGCATACGTGGCTCCACGGCGGTCGATGTTATCGGTCATCGCGCTCTGCAGTAGCAGTGGCTCCTCGACTCTTCTATCGAGGAGCCATTTCCGAGGAGTATTTCAGCGACCAGCGTCGCGGTCTGGGTGCTCCGCCAGTGCCGTGAGTTCCTCGAGCTTGCGGATCTCGTCGAGTTCGAGTTCTCGCCACTCGCCCGGTGCCAGGTGTCGATCAGCAAGAGCCCCGATCCGGACGCGAACCAGCCGAGTCACCGTGAATCCCAACGCTGCACACATGCGTCGAACCTGGCGATTGCGGCCCTCGTGAATCGTGAGCTTGATCACCGTTGGAGCCACGGTCTGTACCTTGGCAGGCGACGTCATGCCGTCCTCGAGTTCGATTCCTTCGCGCAACTGTCGGTGATGCCCCCGATGCATTGGTCCGTCGACTTCGACCAAATATTCCTTCTCGATGCCATACGAAGGATGGGTCAGACGATGTGTCAGATCGCCATCGTTGGTGATCAGCAACAAGCCTTCGGTATCCATGTCGAGTCGCCCCACCGGATACACCCGAGGCTCATCCGGCACGAGGTCGGTCACGATCTGGCGATCATGAGTGTCGGCAGCGGTCGTGACCACGTCTTTCGGCTTGTTCAGCAGGTAGTACGTGAGGTCGGGTGCGACGCCAACCCGCACACCATCCACTTCGACTCTGTCGGTGTTGACGTCGACGCGCCGTCCGAGTATCGCCAACTCGCCATTCACGTGAACACGGCCGTCTTCGATCATATCTTCGACGATCCTGCGGCTGCCGAAACCGCGCACCGCAAGAACCTTCTGTAGCCGGACGCCGTCGGACGGCCCATCGGGTGCCATCGGCTCAGGCCTCTTCGGACAGGTCGCCGTTGGATGACACCAGATCGATGTCATCGTGCTCTGCGTTCTCTTCGGCATAGTCGTCGACAGGTGCTGCAGCAGCCATGGTGGCGACGTCGAAGGCGCTGTCCTCCAGGCTGTCGGTAGCAGCGTCGGCAGACATCTCTGGGTGAACGAGCAGTGTTGTTTCGAGTGCTTCGACGACATCGGCGCCAGGCACGAACTGCCCAAGGGGCGGTAACTCGTCGACACTGTTCAGGCCAAGCCGCTCGAGGAATGCTGGCGTAGTGCCATAAAGCGATGCGCGACCAGGCCCTGGATCTCGGGCCAACTCCGCCACGTAACCGCGTGCTTCAAGCGTGCGGACCACACCCTCGGCGTTTACGCCACGAATGGACGAAATCTGGTTACGGCTGATCGGCTGTTTGTAGGCGATGATCGCCATGGTTTCGAGTGCAGCGGCTGACAACCGAGAAGCCTGACCATCGAGGACGAAACGCTCCACGATCGATGACTGATCAGGATGGCTTTGGAAACGAAGACCACCGGCGACCCGCTGCAGCACGAAACCACGTCGCTGGCTAGCATAACTCTGGATGAGTTCGGCTGCTGCGATCTCGATGTCCTCTTTGGAGACACCGATGATGTCGGCGAATTGACCTGGTGACACGGGCTGGTCCGCGACCATCAGAATGGCCTCCATCCCAGCCTTGATCTCGATGGTGTCCACTTGTTCACTCATCCTTCGTATGAATCGATCAAATCCATGGCAGCGGCGCCCTGCTCATCGGCGATCCATTCGACTTCGATATTTCCGAAACTCGAGATCTGGGTGATGTCGAGTAAGTCCTGCTTGTACAGCTCCAAGACGGCCAGGAAGTACACGACCACCTCGATCCGATCCACGAGTTGTGCAGTGATCTGGCGGAAGCTCACTCGGCCTCGTTCAGGCAGATCGATCGAAAGTTCGTTCACGGCATCGCCCACACTGAACGAGATGGGCGCAATATGGTCCGTGGCGACCCGGATGACTGGTTTGGGCGCAGTGGCCCGCATGAACGCATTGCGCAGATCGTTGCCGTCGACGTTCGCGAACAGATCAGGCAGCAGCCCAATAAAACTCTCTTCGATACCCGACGTGCGGGGGTACGAACGGCTGGCCTCGGCACTGAGCACCTGCAAGGACTGGGCGGCGTCCTTGAATGTTTTGCATTCGAGTAGACGAGCCAGCAGTAAATCTCGTTCTTCCCACAACGCGAGTTCTTCGTCGAGATCAGATCCCGGCGGATCAGGAAGCAGTCGGCGACTCTTCAGTTCGACCAGCGTGGCTGCAATGAGCAGGAACTCCGTGGCGACTTCGAGCTCGAGTGTGTCCATCTGTTCGAGCGCCGTGATGTACGCGTCGACGATCGATGACAGCGACACTTCATAGAGGTCGACTTCGTCTTTCAAAATCAGGTGCAGCAGCAAGTCGAAGGGCCCGTCAAATACGGGCGTCGATACAGCAACACTCACGGGCCCGAGGTTACCGATTGAGTTCCGTTCCGAGCGTCATAGGGGCGAAAGTCAGGCCAAACGCCAGTGTCACCAAACGACCGAGCCCCGAAACCTCACTGAGCCTGCCGAGATGTGGCTCGGCGACATACAGTCGACGCCGATGCCTGCTTCGATACATCATCTTGTGTGGTTTCGACGGGACCTGCGGCTGGGCGATAACCCGGCCTGGGCCGACGCCACCCAGCGCTCCGACGAGGTCACTGCGCTCTTCGTGCTCGACCCTGCATTGTTCGATCGCGCCGGGCCCTACCGCCAACAGGCGCTGGCCGCCCATCTACAAGCGCTCGACGCACAACTGCGTGAACGAGGGGGCCGGCTCCGCGTCGAACACGGCGACCCAACCGTGGTCGTGCCAGCGGTAGCCGAATCGCTGCAGGCCGACATGGTCCATTGGAATACTGACACCACCCCGTACGCAGTGCCGCGAGATCAGGCCGTGGCTGCGAAGCTGCCCGGTCGGGTGCACACGCATTGGGGCACTCTGGTGCACGAGCCTGGCCGTGTCCTGACAGGCAAGGGCACCTTGTCAAAGGTCTTCACACCGTTCTACAACGTGTGGAACAAGACCGAGATGTCGCCGTGGGCGACTGGCCCTGGCGCCGCACAGATCGCAGACCAGGCTGGCACCGGACTCCCCAACCACGACACTGCCCAGGATCCCACCTCGGGGGACTATCCCGGCGGCGAAGAGGCCGCAAAGGATCGGCTCGAAGACTTCCTTGGGCGCATCGACGACTATCTCGATACACGTGACCTGCCTGCCATCGACGGCACGTCCCGGCTGTCCGCCGACCTGCGGTTTGGCACGCTGTCACCACGCGAGATCGCGGCGGTCGTCGGTGAAACTACCGCGGGCCGTCGAGGTTTCGTGCGTCAACTTGCATGGCGCGACTGGTACGCCCACCTGCTCTACCAAAACCCCACCATGCCCGACGCTGCAATCAAACCTGAGTACGACAAGGTTGCCTGGCGCGACGACGCCGACGAGTTCCAAGCCTGGAAAGACGGCGCGACTGGTTACCCAATTGTTGATGCTGGCATGCGGCAACTGCTGCACACCGGTTGGATGCACAACCGGGTCCGCATGATCGTCGGTTCGTTCCTAGTCAAGGACTTACTGATCGACTGGCGAAAGGGCGAGCGCTGGTTTCGGCACTTACTTGTTGATGCAGACATGTCGCAGAACGTCGGCAACTGGCAATGGGTTGCGGGTTGCGGCACCGATGCTGCGCCTTACTTTCGGGTGTTCAACCCATGGACACAAAGCCGCAAGTTCGACGCCGATGGCGACTACATCCGCACCTGGGTCCCGGAGCTCGCTGGGCTGAACAAGAAGATGATCCACGAGCCACACCTGGCCCCTCCCCTCGATCTGGCCGCCGCTGGTGTCGTCCTCGGTGACAGCTATCCCCATCCCATCGTCAACCACGCCTTCGCCCGTGACCGTGTACTCGCTGCCTACAAGACTGCGCTCGGCAAAGACTGAAGAGAGCAATGAGCTCCGCTCACTTGCCGGTCCAGTTGGGGCTGCGCTTTTCGACGAAGCTGGCGATGCCTTCTTGGCCGTCGGCGGTGGCCATGGCGTTCGTGATCATGACACCTTCGAACTCGCCCGCACTTTCGAGAGGCTGTTCGAAGCCGTTATAGATGACCTGCTTGGCGTGGCCAGTAGCAAACGGGGCGCCAGCGGCGAGCTCCTCTGCCATGGCTGCGGTTGCCGCATCGACCTCGTCATCGGCAACTACTCGGTTCACCAGGCCCCATGACTCCGCGGTTGCCGCGTCGAGCACCCGATTCGTCAGCGTGAGATCGAGCATGCGGCGCAGCCCGATGTGGCGGCCGATGAAATATGACGAGGTACCGTCGGGCGTCATGCCTGCCCGGGTGTAGGCCATGGTGTACTTCGAACTCTCACCGCTGATGACCAAGTCGAATGCGCCAACCAGCGAAAGGCCTGCGCCGCCGGCAGCGCCTCTGACACCTGCGACGAACGGCTTCGTCATGCGGTTCATCTTGTACAGCGCTGCGTGGAAGGGACCCACCACCTTGGCGCCGTGTTTGGGCAGCTCGGCACCCATGCCATGGAACTCTTTGAGGTCACCACCTGCACAGAAGACCTTGCCTTCAGCTGTCACGCTGACGGCGCGAACGGCGTCGTCGAACTCGATCTCGATCATGACATCGCGCAGATCTCGGGCGAACGCTTCGGACACGGCATTGGCTCCGTTGGGCCGGTTCAGCCGGAGGTGTCCGACGTTGCCCTCGACGGTGTATGTGATCGTCTCATAACTCATGACCCAAGCTTGACCGGCCGACACACGCGCAACCAAGTGCAAAATTGCGGGTAGAGGCAGGGGCCGCTGCCACTACGCTCATCGACGCATGACAACGCAACGTGTTTTCAGTGGAATCCAGCCGACCGGTGAACCGCATCTTGGCAACTTCCTGGGTGCGATCAAGAACTATGTCCGAATGCAGGATGGCCACGATGCGGTGTATTGCATCGTGGACATGCACGCAATCACTGTGCCGCAGGATCCCGCCGACCTGCGGGCCAGCACATTACGCATGGGCCAGCTGCTCATGGCATCAGGCCTAGACCCCCAGCAATGCACCCTGTTCGTGCAGAGCCAGGTGCCCCAGCACGCCCAGCTCGGTTGGCTTATGGAAACCACTGTCAGCTTCGGCGAACTCAGCCGCATGACTCAGTTCAAGGACAAGAGCGATCGAAGCGAGTTCATCTCGAGCGCACTGTTCACCTACCCAGCGCTTCAAGCTGCCGACATCTTGTTGTACGACACCAACTTCGTTCCCGTCGGCGACGATCAACGTCAGCATCTAGAACTGGCACGCGATGCAGCCCAGCGTTTCAACAGCCGTTTCGGCGAGACGTTCGTGGTGCCAGAACATGTCATCCCGCCTGTCGCAGCTCGGATCATGGATCTGCAACGACCGAATGACAAGATGTCGAAGTCGGCCGAGGCCGAAAACGGCCTGATCATGATGCTTGAACCTCTCAAAAGCATCGAGAAGAAGTTCAAGCGTGCGGTCACTGACAGCGATGACGAGGTCCGTTTCGACCGAGACAACAAACCCGGTGTATCCAATCTGCTGGAGATCCTGAGCGCCGTGACCGACACCGATCCCGAGACACTTGCAACGCAGTACACACAGTACGGCCGACTCAAGGTCGACACCGCCGAGGCTGTCATTTCGGTTCTACAGCCCATTCAAGAGCGTTATGCCGAATTAGCTGCCGACCCCGCCGAGACGCAGCGACTGTTGCGTATTGGCGCCGAGAAGGCCCGAGAGATCGCCGAGGTCGTCTATGAACGAGCTCGAGACAACATCGGCTTCCTGGCTTAGCGAAAGCGTTATTCGTCGGCCTTTTTCAGGGCTGCCGCTACCACCGGCTTGATGGTGATTTGATCGGCTGGCAGATGGTGCTCGCGGGCCCAACTAATCGCAAGTTCTGACGCGCCCGCGTTGGCAAGTTCAGTAGCACCGATATTACTGTGATCGAGATAACTGGCAATCTGGGCGCGAATGCCACCCTTGTCGCCCCAGCCACGCGCCTGTTCGTAGATCAGCAGACCTGCAAAACTGGCGGCGACCCGGCCGGGTGTTCCGAGCCCTGCCTGGGTCTTGCCGACATCATGTAGTGCCGATGCCACGGCTACTTCGTCGCCGAACGTCGACACGCTGCGGGCGCAGCTGATCGCATGGGCGCGGTCGACCTCGGCCATTTGGCGATACAAAACCGACTCGTTTGGTGTGAGTAGGGACAGCAGCCACGCTTCGTCTGCAGCATCTGGTACTGGCTTGCGTAACGACCACAAGGTGCGCTGAGCGAGATGAGGGACGTCGCGCCACGAATACACCTGGGTTGAGTCGGCCGGTTTCCGTGCCCCAGAAACTGCTCCATCAGCGGTGTGAGGTTCACGGATCTCGGTCATGGCCGTAGTTTGGCGTAGATCAGGACGCAGGTGTGAGCAGGCCGAGATCGCGAGCCCAGAACAGGCCCACGAGTGATTTGACATCGCGAAGTTTGCCGCCCACAAGCCAGTCGTCGATCTCGGTCAACGGGACCCGCACGATCTCCGAGTATTCCTCTTCGACGCCGTCGACTTGGCGACCGACATCGACGCAGTCATTCGCTGCGAAGATCGTGAGTACTTCGTCGCAGAAACCGGCGGCGGTAAGGAAGTCACCAAGCAGCACCAGGTTCTGGGGGTCGAGGCCGACTTCTTCGATCAGTTCGCGCCTGGCAGCGGTCTCGAGAGGTTCACCCGGGATATCGGTCTTGCCTGCAGGGATCTCGATGAGATTGTCATCAACTGCGGCTCGGTATTGCTCGACGAATACCACACAACCGTCGTGGATTGCGACGACGGCCACCGCACCTGGATGGCGTACAACCTGGCGTTCGACCAGATCACCACGAGGCGTGCGAACGGTCAAGATCTCTGTCGTGACCATGGCGCCCGCGTGTGCAACCCGAGCGCCCTCTACGAAGAATTTCTTGTCGCTCATGGGCGACGTCGTTAGTTCGCCGACGAGGTCGATGGCGCCTCGACCGGATGATCGACATTGATGAGCTGAGGGTTTCGACCTTCGCTGCGGTCGAGGGCTGCGTCGACCAAGCCTTGAAACAGTGGTGCAGGACGATTCGGACGACTCTTGAACTCTGGGTGTGCTTGCGTTCCGACCCAGAACGGATGCTCTGGCAGCTCGATGAACTCGACCAGCTTGCCGTCGGGTGATTGCCCTGAGCACACCAACCCATGTTCTTCGAAACGGGTGCGGTACGCGGGGTTGACCTCGTAGCGGTGGCGATGCCGTTCGGACACAACGTTCTTGCCATAGAGCGTGGCAACTTGGGAACGAGGGATGAGCTCAGCGACATAGGCACCGAGTCGCATGGTGCCACCCATATCGATCACGTTGCGTTGTTCGTCCATGAGGTGGATCACTGGATCGGGCGTGGGCTTGTTCCCAGCGTCGAACTCCGACGAGTTTGCGAGCGTTAGCCCCAGTTCGTTGCGAGCGAACTCGACAACCATGACCTGAAGACCCAGGCAGATACCGAGACAGGGGATGCCGTTCTCGCGGGTGTAGTTGGCGGCACGAACCTTGCCCTCGACGCCCCGTTCACCGAATCCGGGAGCGATAACCACACCGTCGAGGTCCTTGAGCCGGCTTGCGACCAACAACCCCTCGACATCTTCGGCGTGGATCCACTCGAGGTCGATCTTGACGCCGCGCTCGAACCCGGCATGATTCAGGGCTTCAACGATCGACAGATAGGCATCGGGCAGGCTGACGTATTTGCCAACCAGACCAATCTTGACAGTCCGATCAGAACTCTGAACTCGATGGACCAGATCTCGCCACGCGGTCAGATCAGGTTCGCCCTCGAGCTGCAACAGGTCACAGACAGCCTTGTCTAAGCCTTCGTCATGCATGACCAGCGGGATCTCATAGATGCTGTCTGCGTCGGCTGCGTTTACGACTGCATCGACCGGAACGTCGCACAGGCGTGAGATCTTCTCTTTCAGCGAGTCGCTGATGGGATCTTCGCTGCGACACACGATGGCGTCGGGTTGGATACCCCGGCTGCGCAGTTCAGTGACGGAATGCTGCGTGGGTTTGGTTTTCTGTTCACCACTCGGCCCGATGAAGGGCACCAGGGTGACGTGCACGTAACAGACATTGTTGCGGCCAACGTCGAGGCGCATCTGCCGAATCGCTTCGAGGAACGGCAAGATCTCGATATCGCCGACCGTGCCACCGATCTCGGTGATGACAACGTCGACATCATCGTTGGCCAACCGCTGAATGCGGCTCTTGATTTCGTCAGTGACTTGGGGAATGACCTGGACGGTCTTACCCAAATAGTCGCCCCGACGTTCGGCTGCGAGTACCGCAGAATAGATCGAGCCTGTCGTGGCATTGGAACCCCGAGACAGGTTCTCGTCGATGAACCGTTCGTAGTGGCCGAGGTCAAGGTCGGTCTCGCCGCCGTCCTCGGTCACAAAGACTTCGCCATGCTCAAACGGGTTCATCGTGCCAGGATCGACATTGATGTACGGGTCGAGTTTCTGCATCGTTACCCGAAGGCCACGGTTCTTGAGCAGTCGTCCGAGGGAAGATGCCGTTAGGCCTTTTCCGAGCGCACTAGCGACACCGCCAGTTACGAAAATATGCTTCGTCACGGGAGTTCACACTAACGCGACAAATGGGTACGGGCGCGGAGTCCCCGACACCTTGTGTCACATATGTCCGCCGGCGCGTTGCCCATGTTCATGAGGTGGCTTGTGACTGCAATAGTTCGGCTGCATGAGCCCGGGCATTGTCGCTGTCGGGTGAGCCCGACAACATGCGAGCGAGCTCGACGATTCGGCCGTCGAAATCCAGATCATGGAGCTCGGTGGCCGTGGATTTACCCTTGACTGTTTTCACAATGTTGATCTGGTGATCGGCACACGCCGCCACCTGCGGCAGGTGCGTCACGACCAGCACCTGATGGGTCGCACCTACTCCGGCGAGTGCTTGACCGATGGCTAAGGCCGCTTCGCCACCGACGCCAGCATCGACCTCGTCGTAGATCACCGACTCGGTGTCGCCGCCGACCACCAGCTGCAGCGCCAACATGATGCGAGACAACTCGCCGCCCGAAGCGACCTTGGCCACCGACAGCACCGGTGAACCTGGGTTCATAGACACCACGAACTCAATGTCGCGGCCAGCCTCGCCTTCGACATGGATTTCGAACTGAGCCTTTGGCAGCGCCAAACGACGCAGCTCGGCTTGCACCTTCTTGGCCAACTTGGGAGCAGTGGCCTGACGAGCTGCGAGCAACTCAGCACTGGCGAAGGCCTTTTCGCCCTCGAGCCGTTCAATACGCTCAGCAACTTCGGTCGCCAGTTCGGCGTGATTGCGAATCTCGTCGAGTCGAGCCTGGGCTTGGGCTCCAAACTCAAGCACCGAAGCAAGATCGACGCCGTACTTGCGTCGCAACCCGGTAAGGACCTCGCGCCGGGCCTGAAGTTCGTGCAGGGACGCGGGGTCATCGTCGATGCTGCTAGTCGTCGTCCGGAGTTCTTCGACGATGTCAGTCATCTCGGCTTGAATCCCATAGAGCCGATCTGCAATCGGCGCAAATGGTTCGCGGTCCAGGACCGCAGCAAGTGCTTCGGCCACCGCTGACCCAGCTGCCCCATCGACCGACAGCAGCTCAATGGCTACTTCGGCTGCTTCACCATGTGCACCAGCATCACCAAGTGCAATCTCTTTGGCTGCAAGTCGATCATCTTCGCCGGCATCAACGATTGCCGCACCATTGATCTCGTCAAGCTGGTAGTGCAACAACTCCATTTCGCGGTTGCGCGAAATGTCATCGCCACCGAGCGCTTCGAGGTCCATCAGGGCTTGACGCAAAGACTCGGTAGCGAGCGCCAGCGGCGCCAGATCATGTTTGCCATATCGGTCCAGTGCACTTCGGCGCATCGCCGACTTGAGCATGGTCTGTTGTCCGTGTTGGCCATGAATCTCGATAAGTGGCCCAATCATCTCCTCGAGGACCGACGCAGTCGAGAGTCCGCCGTTGAGATAGGCCCGGCTGCGGCCGGTTGCAGGAAGCACCCGCCGGACCACGTACTCGACACCTTCGGAATCCACGAAGCGGCCTTCGACCACGGCCTCGTCGGCGCCCGGGCGCACGAGGGAAGGTTCGGCCCGGCCGCCTTTCAACAGGCTAATGGCCTCGGTGACCAACGTCTTTCCCGCACCGGTTTCGCCCGTCAGCGCAGTGGCGCCCGATTCGAGAAGCACCGACGCCTCTTCGATTACGCCCAGATTACGTACAACCAACTCGGTCAACATGTCGCAGCTCCTTCAGTCTTCGTTCGGGTTGAGTGCGCCGTTACTAGAGGCGAGTCCGAACTTGGTTTTCAAGACGTTCAAGAATTCTTCGCCGTGTAACGAGACGAATCCAGCTGGAACGTTGCTGCGGGTGCAACAGACTCGATCACCAGGTAACAATCGAACAATAGTTCGACCATCGAGCGATAAGGAGGCATTGCGGTCAGGAAGTACTTCGATTTCAACCATGCTGGTCGGATTAAGCACCAGCGAACGATCAAATAATTGGTGGGGAGATACTGCGGTCACCACTAGAGCTTCGTGCAGGGGTGCGACAATTGGGCCCCGAGCCGACAGCGAGTACGCCGTGGAGCCGGTTGGCGAGGCCACAATGATGCCGTCGGCACTATACGACATGAAGTATTCATGGTCGATTGACACGCCCAGTCGCACAGTACGACCGCTCTCGTCGCGTTCAACAAGTGCTTCGTTCAGAGCGTGCCCCGCATCAATCTCTTCGCCCGATGCTCTGATCACGGTGACGGCGACGCGCATGCGCATCTCGACGTCGACATTCCCGGCGAGTGTCTGGGACACGGCTTCGATCATGCCATCAGGTTCAACCGCGGTGAGATAGCCGAGCTGACCGAAGTTCACGCCGAGCACCGGCACACCATGGGGTGCGGCGAGTTGGGCAGCACGCAGCATGGAACCGTCGCCGCCCAGAGACACGACGACAGAAGCACCCTTCGCCAGTTCCTCGGGTTCACAAACCGCGGCATCGATCGCCAGGTCTTTGGCATTGGCCTCGAGGAGCGCCAACTTGTGGCCTCGTTCGGTAAGCCATCGGGCCAGGGTCAGCGCCGCCTGTTCAGCGTCTTCTCGGATCTCGTGAACGATGAGCGCAACGGTTGCCATGCACTGGTTACGGTAGTGCGCCGACTCGTTCGATGGCCGTGTTCACGGCATGCTCATCTACGAGGTCTGCCACCGAGGCGGCTGGGCCACCGATCCACAAGAAGAATTCCACGTTGCCAGCGCCGCCCTTGATCGGCGAGACATCGATCCCCCCTACGAGTAGCTCACGCTGTCGCGATGCCGCAATCGTCTCATGTAGTACTCGGTTCCAGATCTCGGGATCGCGGATCACACCTTTGCCTTTGCTGGCTTCCTGCTTGCCGGCTTCAAACTGCGGCTTAACCAACGCCAGGATTTGGCCTTCGTCTCCTGCAAGCGAAGCCACGATGTCGAGGATGCGATCTAGCCCGATGAAACTCACGTCGATGACCACCAGGTCAAACGGCGCTCCGATCTCGGCCGGGTCCACGGATCGCACATCGGTCTGTTCACGAACGTCGACTCTGCGGTTGTGCCGTAGCCGGTTGTGTAATTGGGCCCGGCCTACGTCGATCGCAACCACGTCGGTGGCACCAGCCTGCAGCAGGCAGTCCGTAAAACCGCCGGTTGATGATCCGACATCGACGCAGTGCCATCCCGTTGGATCGATACCGAACGATGCCAAGGCTCCTTCGAGTTTGTCGCCGCCGCGGCCAACATATTTTGGCGGAGGGCCCAACAATTCGATGGCGTCTCCCCCGAGCACCATCCGAGCTGGCTTGTTCGCCAGTGCACCGTTCACGGTCACCCGTCGATCAGCGACGGCCTTTTGTGCAGCCTCGCGGCTCGGGGCAAGTTTGCGCCGAACAAGTTCACCATCGAGTCGTCGTCGTGCCGCAGCCACGGCGGAAGACTAACGCGAGCGGCACGCTGACGAATGCCCAGACTCCCTTGCCAATCGCGGCCGTTGACTCACCACCTCAACCACATCGTGAGTTTGTGGCCACGGTCCACAAAAAATACGGCAAAAAGAGCCGAGCTCTGCGTCGCTTATTGCCGACCACGAGCTCGAACAGACAGCGCCGACATAGAAGCTGAAATCATTGCAATAACGCGGATCTGCAGCTGCCTAGCGGTCGAAGGACGGCTGGCTTTCCATCGAAATTTTGGCGAGTGACATGTGACTGTGTCATATGTGACCAGAGTCAACCTCAGCAGCGAACGCTTTGCCCACTTCGACTGGTTGACTCCTTACTACAGACACCTGTCTGGCACCCCCAAGTTTGAAGCGAGCCTGTGATGACCACCGGTTATGTTGCCCCAGTACGCCGAACGATTGCTGTTCGCCCAGTGCCAGTGCAAAGCGAAACTACGAGAACGCTCAAGGCTCTTCGTCTGGCAACCGGACCCGGTTATATGGCCGGTGGCATCAGCGAGCGCATGCTCAGAGAAGCCTCACGCCGCTAAATCTGAATCGGTCGACTTAGTCGCTCTTCGGTGACCTCGTCGCAAGTCCATAGACACGATTACGGCCGACGCCGAAACTACGAGCTACTGCTGCTGCAGCATCTTTCTTGGATGACCCTGCAGTGATCGCTTCCGCGACAGCAACGGATAGTTCATCGTCGGTGGCTTCGGCCTTGGGTGCTGCGCGGTCAATAACGATGACGTATTCGCCACGCGACTCCGCATTCGCCTCGGCAGCCTCCGCCAAGGTTCCACGCCACACGGTTTCGTGCATCTTCGTGAGCTCGCGGGCCACCACGCAGCGCCGAGATTGATCCATGGCCGTTGCGAGATCGTTGAGGCTTCGTTCGAGCCGGTGTGGGGCTTCGTAGAACACAACGATGCGAGGCTCGTTTGCGATGTCATCGAGCCGGATCTGACGGTCGCGCCCCTTACGAGGAAGGAACCCCTCGAACACATAACGGCCGCTGCCAAATCCGCTTACGGCAAGTGCTGCGGACACCGCAGTTGGACCAGGCACAACAACGACTTCGAATCCGGCGTCGACCGCTGCAGCGACGGCAACAGCTCCTGGGTCACTAATCACCGGCATACCTGCATCGGAAACCACTGCGACGGACTCGCCACCATGGAGCGCTGAGACAATCCGTTCAGCAGCTCGTTGTTCGGTATGTTCGTTCATGACGATCATGCCTGGATTGGCGATGTTGTGTTTCGACAACAACAGGCCGGTGCGCCGGGTGTCTTCGCATGCGATCAGGCCCACTGAACCAAGCGTTTGCTGAGCTCTCTGGGAGAAGTCGCCGAGGTTACCGATAGGTGTGCCGACGATATGCAGCACCGCAGTGTTGCCAAAGGTCGCAACCGGTAAGACAGCCTGTGTCTCGTTGGGATCCACGTGGGAGGTGTTGGGATCCAGCGTGGCAGGGTTATGTGTCCCTGGGTTATGTGTCCCTGGGTTATGTGTCCCTGGGTTATGTGTCCCTGGGTTATGTGTCCCTGGGTTATGTGTCATAGACGAACTTCGAGCTGGTCGCCCGCTCGAACGCCCCATCGTTCAAAACTTCCTTTTGGGGCTTCGATCACTTGTCGGGAACGGATCCGTGGCATGCCGACACGGTTAGGCGCCATGGTCACGACATCGAGCACCCGCAGATCCTGGTCACAGTAGGCAACGTCGAGCTCAAACTTCACGCCGATCGTGTGCACACTAAAGGCAGGCTTGATAAGTACTGCCCCCTCGACATGGGTATGGCCGAGCACACCCTTGAGCCGCGTCTTCCACGTATCAGCGACCTCGAGTGTCGCCAGAACCTGGTCTTCTGCCACCAGCCAACTCATCGTCTAAGACTGCCACAGAACTCGAGTGTCACGGGCGGTCAGACGTTGAAGCGGAAGTCCATGGTGTCACCATCGGCGACCTCGTAGTCCTTGCCTTCCATGCGGGCATCGCCAGCTTCGCGGGCCTTGGCCCAACCACCGTGTTGGATAAGCAGGTCCCATTGGATCGTCTCGGCCCGGATGAAACCTCGTTCGAAGTCGGTGTGGATCACACCTGCGCACTGTGGCGCTTTGGCTCCGGCAGGGAACGTCCACGCTCGGGACTCTTTCTCGCCGGTGGTGAAATACGTGCGCAATCCAAGCAGGTGATAGGCAGCGCGTGAGAATCGGGGTAACGCGCCTTCGCCCAGTCCGAGTCCTTCGAGCAGTTCGGTGCGCTCGTCGAGGTCCATGAGTGCGGCCTCGGCTTCGAGCTGAATACACATACCGAGAACCTCGGCGCCGGCGAGTTCGGCGGATACCCGCTCAGTCAAGCCCGGAATTTCATCGAGGTCATCTTCGCCAACGTTCACGACTGCCATCACTGGCTTGTTCGTGAGCAGGAAGAACGGCTTGAGCGCAGCCAGCCGATCCTTCGTCATGCCGCTGCGGTACAGGGGTTTACCTTCGCCGAGCAGCGTTACTGCTTCGTCGAGCAGTTCCACATCGATCTTTGCGCTGGCATCACCTTTTGCCTGGCGACGACGTTTGTCGAGTTGGCGTTCTGCACTGTCGAGATCGGCGAGCGCAAGTTCAATTTCGAGAATACCTAAGTGTTCAAGTGGATCTGTTGGGCCGGGCACGTCGGGGTCACCGAAGGCCCGCAATACAAACACGATGCCGTCGGACTCGCGGATGCCCTGCAAGAACTTGTTGCCCAGTCCTTCGCCTTGGCTCGCGCCTTCGACGAGACCGCCAATATCGGTGAACTGCACGCTGGTTGGGATGGCCTTCAGTGACTCACTCATGTCCGCGAGCTGATCCAGACGGTCGTCCGGCACTTTCGCGATGCCAACGTTGGGCTCCACGGTCGCGAATGCATACGGCGCAGCGAGTGCGCCGCCACCAGCAAGGGCGTTATACAACGACGACTTTCCAGCATTGGGAAGTCCAACAAAACCAAAGCGCTCCACGGCGCCCGAGGTTATCTGAGTTCGGCGACGACCTCGCAGAAGCGGGCGACTTCTTCTTCGGTGTTGAAGTAGTGGACACCGGCGCGCACCACGGCATCGATGGACCTGGGGCCCAGTTCGAGCTGGGCCAGCATCACACCAGGCGTTGACACGTTGATGCCCTGTGCCTGCAATGCGGCTCGCACGTCGCCCGCCGCCATGCCGCCGACGTCGAACGTCACGATGCCGGACTTGTGGGTCCCGGTGTCGAGAACGGCAACGTTAGGGATCGCGGATAAGTCGAACCGCAGCAGTCCAGACAACAAAGCGACCCGTTCGGCGATCGCGTCGATGCCAACATCGAGCATGTAGTTCGTAGCAACACCAAGGCCGACCTTGCCGCCATAGCCGAACTCGCCAAACTCGAAACGTTTGGCATCAGGGGCATACCTGAAGCTGTCAGCGGTGGTCCATTGTGCCGACCGGCCGTCGACGAATCCCGAATGGCCGAGTTTGGCGTGGACATCGCCTCGGGCGAAGAGCACACCGGTTCCTCGTGGGCCACGCATGAACTTGCGGCCGGTGTAGTTCAGGAAGTCGCAGCCGAGCTCCTGCACGTCGAGCCGAAGCTGACCCGCGGCTTGGCACGCATCGAGCAGATAGATCGCTTCGGAACCAGATGCCTTCAGTATTCGTCCGACTTCGGCAGCTGGATGGATCGCCCCGTTTGTCATGGCGACCATAGTCAGTGACACCAACTTGACCCGTTCGTCGAGCATGGCTTCGAACACCTCGACGTCGAAGTCGCCTGCGGGGTTGTTTGGCACGACCTCTACGACAACGCCCCGTTCCCGGGCTTGGAGCCACCCGAAAGCATTCGCTTGGTACTCGCTGTGGCCGACAAGTATCCGGTCACCGACGCCGAGAGGGATTGACGAGAAGGCACGCCACCACCCGTCGCCAGCGCTGACGGCGAAGGCAATCTCACCAGGTTCGCAGTTCAGATAACGCGCCGATGCGTCGTACACGGCATTGAGATCAGTGGCGCGTGCCGCAGCGATCTCGTACCCGCCCGTGACTTCTTCGGCTCGCAGGTAGTCGACCATTGCGTCGACGACCTGGTGTGGCGGTAATGACGACCCAGCATTGTTGAAGTGGAGTACGCCTTCACAACCGACTGTGTCGGCTCGAATCTTGGTCATGTCGATCACGGCGCTGAACCTAGTCTGACCACACCACCGAGGCAGCCCCTTTCTCGCTGATGACCTGACCGTGGCCGATTAAGGAGCCGACGGTTCACCCCTGGATTCACCCCGGGTGTGACGTTGGACCTGTGGAACCGGTTCGCGGTCGCTATAGCATCTTCGGCATGTCGAAGCGCACCTCAAAGGGTAAAGCACGGGCTCGCCGTAACAAGGCGAACCATGGTCGCAAGCCGAACTACGGCCGCAACTAAACCTGCGGCCCTAGGGCTCTTAATATTTGATGGTGATTGCGGGTTCTGCACAACAGCAGCCCGTAGGTTTGCCCGTTTTGCGGGCGAGTCAGCTGAAATCGCGCCATGGCAATCGCTTGACCTCGCTGACTTCGGCTTGACTGAACAAGAGTGCTCGACAGCGGTCTATTGGGTTCAAGACGGCACGTCGTACCGCGGCGCTGACGCTGTCGCGCAGGGTTTGCAGGTATGCAACACACCGTTGCGACTCGTGGGCAAGCTCATGAGCGTGCCGCCGGTGAGCTGGCTAGCACGGCTCGGCTACCCTGTTATCGCGAAGTACCGCTACAAGTTGCCCGGTGCCACAAACGCCTGTCGCATCGACTAACGAGCTTCGCAGTTTCTCAGAGCTTTTCTTTGGCTGGCCCGCCGTCGGGTGCCATTGACGTAAGCAGCACCGAGATGACCTTCTGCCACGCGTCGGGGTCTGGCATTTCGACATCGATCACGCTCAGCATGCGCATACCCAGTGCAACCGACTGGCAGAACGTGACCACTGCGTTGGTATCAAGGTCGTGGTGAATGACGCCGCCGTCTTTGTCGGCATCAACCAGCTTGGCCAGGCGGGCTCGTTCGTCGGCGAGGCGAGGACGCAGCCGCTCGGCAATATCATCTTCTCGCCGTGCGGCCATGAAGGCTTCGAGCAACAGAGCCGATGCCGGGCTCTGATCATCGAGCAGTGCAACACCAACGGTCTGAAGAAGATCTGTGGCGCTTAGTTCCGCGGCGGCGAGTTCGTTGACCAGGGTCGAGGTGTGAAGATCAAGTGCTTCGAGAAGCAGCTCGGACTTGCCGGTAAAGCGGTTGTACATCGCTCCGGTCGTCAGGCCTGCCCGTTCAGCAATCGACTGAACTCGCGCTCCCGAGTAACCCTCTTCCGCAAACACCTGAGCGGCCGCGTCGATAAGCGCTGCACGAATCTCATCGTCGTCCTCAGGCCGAGGCGAGGCGGTCTCGTTCATCGGCGATCACGGTAACAGTTCGGGCCCGCTTCCTGATGCAACGTCGATCGAGATTTCCGTCGTATCGAGAGGCGTGCACCGGCACTACGCTTCGCACCGATGTCTTCTCCCCTAACAGTGGCTTTCGATGCCGACGACACCTTGTGGCACAACGAGGATGCATTCGAGGCAGCCGAACATCATTTCAATGAGATCGTGGCGCCATGGGCCGAAGCCGACGAGGCTCAGCGGGTCCTCCTCGACTTCGAACGTGCTCGTGTTGGGCTGTACGGCTATGGCGTGAAGAGCTTCTGCCTGGCCATGATCGCTGCAGCATGCGAAGTCTCGAACAACGAGATCCCGGCAGCGGTACTCCGGACAATCGTCGACACGGCCGATGAACTGTTGGCTATGCCGACCAAGCTGATCGACGGAGCGACTGAGGCCATCGAGACCGTCAGCGAGAAATGGCCGACGTTCATCATCACCAAGGGTGATCTGCACCACCAGCTACGCCGCATCGAGATTGCCGATGTGGCCAAATATTGCTTTGACATCGAAGTGGTCGCCGAGAAGGACGCTGCCACGTACCGGCGTATTCTGCGCCGCCATCGGATCGAACCCAAGAACCTCATCATGATCGGCAACAGCGTCGTGTCCGACGTTGCACCTCTGCTCGACATTGGGGCTCGTGCAGTCCACATCCCGTACGACGTCACCTGGGCCCTAGAAACAGCCGCCGTAGATCCTGCACCCAGCGACCGCTGGTTCCGGCTCGAATCAATATCTGACGTCCCTCAACTGATCGAGTCACTTGTATGACCTCCACCTCTCTCGCCCCCGGCTCCCCCATCTCTGTCTCGCCTTCCGTGGCTGCTGCAATCGCTGACAGCGAACCAGTCGTTGCGCTTGAGTCGACCGTCTACAGCACGCTCGGGCTCCCTGCTCCACACAACAAGGCGGTGTTAGACAGCTCGCATCAGGTGATTCGTGATGGCGGTGCTACCCCTGCACTCACGGCAGTCATCGACGGCCAGCCGGTTGTCGGCCTCGATGACCCCACGCCAGTCCTGACAGCAACCAACAAGGTTGCGGCTCGTGACCTGGCCGTGGCCATGGCCCAGAAGTGGGACGTTGGTGTAACCACTGTTGGCGCTTCGCTAACGCTAGCCCACCATGCAGGGGTCAATGTCTTCGCAACCGGCGGCATCGGCGGTGTGCACCGTAATGCAGCCGTCACCGGCGACATCAGCGGTGACCTACCGGTGATCGGTCGGTTCCCGATTGTCACGGTGTGTGCCGGAGCAAAAGCGTTTCTGGACCTGCCCCGCACACTTGAGATGCTCGAAACACTCGGTGTCGTCGTCATCGGCTTCGGTACCGACGAGCTACCGGCGTTCACCACCACAACAAGCGGGCTACCAGTCCCGCATCGCATCGATGACCCTGCCGAAATCGCCGACGTGCTGCGCCACCGAATAGCGCTTGGCCAAGGCGGCGTATTGGTGTGTGCCCCGCCTCCAGAACCCCTCGATGCCGACGTCCTCGACCATGCCATGGAACAGGCCGAAGCAGCCGCCGATGCCGCAGCCATCCTCGGCTCAGCCCGCACTCCCTACATCCTGGGTGCCATTGCGGAACTCACCAACGGGGCAAGCGTGAGCGCCAACACCGCCCTGGTAGCGAACAATGCCCGCATCGCCGCTGCGATCGCCGTGGCCCTAGCGGACAGCTAAGGCGTGACCGAGTAGATCCGACGCTGCCGCTGAGCTAGCCCTGGTCTTTCATCCGGTCGAGGCGAGCGGCGTCGGGATCGAATCCTGGAAACGTCCGTTCCGCTACCACGCCTGCTTGAGTCATGAGGTCGTACACGATCTCTTCGACCTCGTTCCAGTTGTTCGCTCGTAGACCGCCGAGATCCCGGTTGTAGGGCTGGTCGAACACGATGGCTGTGCGCCCAGCAGCTCGCAGACTCTCGATGTTGTGTGCACCATCATCGATGTAGGCATCAGCGCCGACATCACTTTTGGCCCCCAGGAAACACAGATCCCGGTATGGGATACGGGCACGATCCAACCATGCGACAGTGTCGCCAGCAGCAGCGGAATGGCCCCAGTTCACGTACAGCCGGTGGGTCACGATCCGAATCCATACGCCGGCATCGCTGAGTCGCCACAGGCTCTCGGCCGCTCCTTCGATGACTTCGAGGTTGGCAAGCAACCGGCCTTCGGTGATGGCGGCCAGATGCATTTCCTCGAAAAGCTCGTCGTCGAAGCCCCACTCGCGAAAGTCCCAGGACCGTTCGAGCGGAAGTGTCTCGGGATCGCGGTTGAGACGTTCCGCGCAGAAAGCCCGAAATGCCTTGGTGTAGTCGGCACACACCCCATCGAGGTCCACGCCGAGCACAAATGCTGAGGTAGTCGTAGCCATTAGTCCAGGAACTCGCTCAGGGGACGCAGCGGGCGCGCTCCCATGTGTGAGATCACCTCGGCTGCGGCTTTGGATCCGAGCATGCCAGCGTCGTACAGACTCATGCCCCGGGCCAGACCAAACAGCACCCCTGCGGCGTACTGGTCACCTGCACCGGTCGTGTCGACAACGTCAGCTACCCGCACCGGGGGAATTTCTATGGTCTCGTCGGCGGTCACGATAAGTGATCCCTCGGGGCCCTTGGTCGCGCACAAGATCTCGCACCGGCCTCGGACCATCTCGACGGCCTCAGCGTGGCTATTGGCCCTCGTCAGCGTCATCAACTCTTCCTCGTTACCGAACAGCACGTCGATGTCGTTGTCGATCAACTCGTGCCATTCGTCAAAGTGCCGTTCGACACAGAACGAATCGCTGAGGGTGAAGGAGATCTTGCGCCCTGCCCGCTCTGCTATCTGGATGGCGTGGCGGATTGCGTCCTTGGTCACGTCGATGTCCCAGATGTACCCCTCACAGAAGAGGTACTGGCTGGCGGACACAATGTCTTCGGGGATATCGCTGCGATACAACGTGGTCGCTGCTCCCAGAAAAGTATTCATGGTGCGTTCTGCATCGGGAGTCACGATCACCATCGAACGACCGGTTGGTTCACCACCGGAGCCTGGGTGCACGGTGAAACTTACACCACTCGCCTCGGAGGCATCACCGAAGACCTTGCCTAACTCGTCGTCGGCGACCTTGCCAATGAACGACGCGGTGCCTCCGAAGGAGGCCACTCCCACCATGGTATTGCTGGCTGAACCACCAGACGTTTCCGTCATCACGTCCATGGCGTCGTAGAGCTCAACGGCTCGCTCTGCATCGATGAGCACCATGGCGCCCTTGGTTAGCCCATAGGAGTCGATGAAGTCATCGCCCTGCTGAGAAATTACGTCGACAATCGCATTTCCGATTCCGACGACGTCATAACTGATATCTGCCACGGCGGCACCGTACCCGTACGCTTGGCGTGTGGAAAGCATCAACCAACATCGTTTGCCTCGGGCTATCTCGCCAACCGAGTATCTCGTCCGCCTTCGGCCAGACATCGAGGCTGCAGAGTTCAGCGGATCGGTCACGATTCGGGCCACCGCAGATCAGCCGGTTACCGAGATTGTGCTCAACTCGATCGAACTCATGATCACCGAGGCCACGGTGCGCCAGGGCACTATCGTGCAGTCCGCAGCTGTGCGGCTCGACGAAGAGTCTGAACGTCTGTACCTGACAGTTGACACAGCCGTGTCTCGTGGCGAGTTGCAGATTGACATTACATTCGACGGCATCCTGAACGACAAGCTGCGCGGCTTTTACCGCAGCACATTCACCGACGACGCTGGCGACGAACACACTATTGCCACCACACAATTCGAATCGACCAACGCCCGGCGTTGTTTTCCATGCTGGGACGAACCTGACCGCAAGGCCGTCTTCCAGGTCACTCTTGAGGTGCCAGGCCACATGTTGGCGGTGTCTGCCATGGCCGAGACCAACCGAACTGACCTGGCCAATGGCTGGATACAGGTCGACTACGCACCAACACCGCTGATGTCCACCTACTTGCTTGCGTTCATGGTTGGTGAGATGGAAGCGTCACCGTCGATCGACGTTGATGGTGTCCCGGTCCGCATCATCCACCGTCCTGGTCAAGGTGATCAGATCGGCTTCGCCCACGATGCCGCCGCGTTCTGTTTGCGTTGGCTCACCGACTACTTCGGCGTGCCGTACTTCGGCGACAAGATCGATCTTCTCGCGATTCCCGACTTTGCGTTCGGAGCAATGGAGAACACCGGCTGTGTGACCTTCCGCGAAGTACTTCTGCTCGTCGACCCCGAGACCACGACGCAACCAGAACAACAACGCTCGGTCGCTGTGATCGCACACGAACTGGCCCATATGTGGTTCGGCAACCTGGTGACCATGCAGTGGTGGGAAGGCCTGTGGCTCAAAGAAGCCTTCGCCACGTTCATGGAGACCTCGGCCACCGATGCGTATCGCCCCGACTGGAAGGTCTGGGAAGGTTTCGCTGTCGACCGTTCATCGGCGTATCACGTCGATTGTTTGCATAGCACCCGTGCCATCGAGTTCGTAGTCGAATCCCCCGCCGATGCCGAGGGCATGTACGACGTCTTGACCTACGAAAAGGGCGCTGCGGTTGTGCGTATGCTCGAACAGTTCGTGGGAGCCGACAAATTCCGCGACGGCATCCGCAGTTATATGACGACCCATGCCTACGGCAACACGGTGACCAGCGATCTGTGGAACGCAATCGGATCAGCGACCGATTTACCTGTGGACCAGATCATGCACGAGTGGATTTACCAAGGTGGTTTCCCGCTCGTTGATGCATCCGTGGCCGATGGCCAATTGATGCTCGATCAACAGATCTTCCGTCTGATTAACAAACCCGACGCCGCTCCCACCGCCGATTGGCATGTTCCGTTGACCGTCCAGGTCAACGGAGTTGACGACCGAGTCCTGATGACTCCCCAAGCCCGTGTCCAACTCAACAGCGACGACGCCTCCATCATTATCGACCCCCATAGTCACGGCTTCTTTCGGGTGCAATACGACACAGCTTTGTCTGCCCGACTCGCCGACGGGCTTATGGGCCTAACCGGTGGTCAGCGACATCGACTATTCGACGACCAGTTCGATCTGGTGTTAGCTGGCAGGCGCACCGTTGCTGACTATGTCCGGCTAGCGCGAGCTCTCGACGGCGAGACCAGCCCTCCGGTCTGGTCGACCCTGTCCAGTGGCTTCTCGACCATCGCCCATGCCAGCAACACCCGAGATGAGCAGGCGGCATTCGGGCAAATCTGGGCCGAAATCGCTGGGCCTCAGCTCGCGACCTTGGGTTTCGACCGTGCCGATGGTGAAGACGATCCACTGGTCAACGAGGTGCGGGCTTCGCTCTACAGCTCGCTTGGTTCGTTAAGCCGGGACCAGGCAGTCATCGACCATGCTCGCCAGATCTTCGATGGTTCGATTGAGACCACGAATGCGAGCATCGAGAGTGCCGCTACTCGGGTGATCGCGTCGACCGGCACACGCCAGGACTACGACGAGGTCTTCGCCCGTTTCCAAGCTGCGACATCGCCGCAGGTCGAACGGCGTTACATGTTCTCGCTGAGTCGTTTCGACGATGCTTCTGCCATTGCCGACTTGTGCGAACGCACGCTCGACGGCAGCATCCGCAACCAAGATGCTGCCTTCATGCTCGGACTCGCGGTTGGGAACCGGTGGCATGGATCCTATGTCTGGTCGTTCATCACCAAGAACTGGGATCGCATCATCGACACGGTGCCCGACAATGCTGTTGGCCGCATGCTTGGTGGTGTCGAATGGCTTGAGCATGGCGACGTACCAGCAGTACACGCCTTCCTCGACGGCCATGAGGTGCCTCAGGCCAAACTCTCGGTTCTACAACATCGAGAACGGCTCGACATCCACCACGCGCTCAAGCAGCGTCTCGCCACCGAGTCATCCGAGAACGAACCATCGCGTGAGCGTTCGTTCACCGCAGGTTCAGCGTGACGAGGCCAGCCTCGTCGATCTTGACCTCGAAGGTACGGGTGATACCCGACGGATCCGTTGCCTCGCAGGGCACTGATTCGTCGGTGGCGAGCGCCATCACGGGCTGCCCGCAATCGACGCTGGTGACCAAGCCAACTTCGTCGCCAAACGTCGCAGCCAGCAACGCAGCCACCTCGTTCACTGCCACGAAACGGGCATCGACGGTGGCGGTTGTTGTCAAGGCTTCAGCCGTGCCCCCAAGCTCGACGTTCACGTCGATGACTTGGCCACCAAGCGTTGCGACGCAAAGAACCGACTGGCCCGGTTGAGGATCAGCACTGTTAGGACACGAGATCGATCGGATTGCGCCTGGATATTGCGGAAGCAGCTGGGCACCAATGTCGGCTTCGAGTTGGGTGCCGTCGAGCGTGCGTTCAACACCGCATGACGCAAACAGCAATGTCGCCATGAGCACTGTGGCCGCGGCGAGCGACTTTTGGTGAGAGGTCAGAATTCGGCAGCGAGCGCGTCGGCCCATGATGTCTTCGTATCAATCAGCCCGCGATACCGCATGACATGGCGGGGACGGTTGAACCCGAGTACAGCCACGATGACACCATCGCGGCCATAGATTGCTGCGAACTTACGGCTCTCGATGTCGCCGTCGACGATCTGGAACGAATCGAAGTCTGTCGTGCGACCAGCAAGTTGGATCTTGCGGTCGTACTGATCGCTCCAGAACCAAGGAACCGGCTCATATGGGCCGACAGATTCGCCATGAAGCAGCCGTTTGGCAGCGTGGGTGGCGTGGGTGATCGCATTGTCCCAGTGCTCAACCCGCATGGTCTCGTCGAAGTGTCCGTTGTGCCATTGGGCTACGTCGCCGGCAGCGACGACCCCAGGGGCGGCAAGCGACGTTGCGTCACACACCACGCCGTTGTCGATCTCCAGGCCACTTCCGTCGAGCCACTCGACGTTCGGGATCACGCCAATACCGACGATCACGAGCTCGGTTTCGATCTCGGAGCCGTCGGTAAGTCGGATTCCGGTGACGTGTTCGTCACCAAGGATGGCTTCGCAGCCAACACCAAGCCGCAGATCAACACCATGGTCACGATGGACATCGGCAAGAACAGCTCCCATCTCAGCGCCAACAGAGCGCTCGAATGGCGCTTCGGCCATCTCGAGCATGGTGACGTCGAGACCGAGACCTCGGGCACTAGCTGCGACTTCGGCCCCAATGAACCCTGCGCCGATGACCACGACCCTCGACGGTTGTTTTTGGAACGCAGCCCGGATGGCTTGGGCATCATCGAGTGTGCGCAGCGTGTAGACGCCCATCATGGGATCACCGAGCGCACGCGTACGTGCGCCGGTGGTGATCACAACGCCGTCGACGTCGAGAACGGTGCCAGACGCCAAGGTGACAGCCAGGGCTGCTGCGTCAAACGAGACGGCGGCATCGCCCAAATGTGTGGTCAGGTTGAGCGCATCAAACTTTTCGTCGGCGGACAGCCACACTCGTTCGACATCCCAGTCGCCTGACAACACCTGTTTCGACAGCGGCGGGCGATCATAGGGACGATGGACCTCGTCTCCGACCAGGTGGAGAACTCCGTCGAATCCTTCGGCTCGGAGTGTCTCGGCGGCTCGGAGACCAGCCAGAGATGCGCCGACAACGGCGATTGACTTCATTCAGCTGACCTCGTAGTAAGTGTGCATCGGCCTCGCTACCGGGCCTTGGTTATTCCTCGGAGTCGTCGGCAATAGCGATTGCCTGCTTCGGGCAACGTTGCACCGACTCTTCGACCTTGGCTCGCTGGTCTTCTTCAGGAGTATCGGTCAGCAGGTACAAGAAGTCATCATCGCGGACCTCAAAAACATCGGGTGCGATCTGCATGCAAATGGCATTGCTCTCACACAGGTCGTAGTCGACAACAACTTTGAAACTCATCTTCAATCCCTCTGGTCTACTGAACCGTGATACTAGTAAGCGATACTCGTAAGCGATCCTAGTCAGGGCAGCCGGCAGAGCCCGTTAGGCGAGTCGTATTCCAATGCGATCACGGACCCGACCACGACCTGCACACGGCCAGGGTCGGCGCCGTCGGCGGTCAGGAACTCCGACATCGAGCGACAGACGTCCTCGACAAGGCTCAGGGGTTCGGGCGTCTGGGCAAAGACAACAGTTGCGGTTTCAATACGTTCTGAGTCGACGACGAATTGTGCAGTAACGAGGTCGCTCCACCCCGCGTCGGCGTAGTTGTCTTGGACGAAGCTGTTCCAACGCGTGGGCGCTGGCCGGTCGGCCGCAATGCCGCAGCTGCTCAGCGCATACCGATCGAGCGCTGCTTGCTCACTGTTCGCCTGCGGATCAAAACGTGCGTTGAACAGCGCTTCGAGGTCGGGCGGATTCTCGGCCAATAGTTCACCAAAGTCACGTGCCCGATTCTGAAGCGCCTCGATCGTAGGCCGCACCGCAGGTGGCGCAACAAGAGCAAGTCGTTCGAGGTCCTGTGCTGTTGGCGAGGGTGTCAGCCCACTACCGGTTTCTAGCAAGGAGCAGAAGGCCGCAAGGTCGCCCGGTTCCGGCGCGTCGCTACACGCCGTGGCCAATAGTGCAGTCAGGATCACCGCAACGAGCGCTCGTTTCACCCCTGTAGTTTGGCGCACCGCCAGACCCTTTTACGTTTCTGACGGTTTTCGTCTACACACCACGCCAATATCGCCAGAAACAGAAGCTAGGCGGCCTTCGCTAGATGGCGTCGCTTCCAACTTCACCGGTACGGATGCGCACCATTGCGGAAACGTCGGTGACCCAGATTTTGCCATCGCCGATCTTGCCGGTGCGAGCGGCATCGGCAACTGTCTGGACGACGGAATCGGCTTGTGAATCGTCGACAACAATTTCCAAACGAGACTTTGGTGTGAACGACACCTTGTATTCGGTACCCCGGTAGGTCTCGGTGTGGCCGCCCTGGCGCCCATAACCCTGTGCTTCGGTCACCGTCATGCCTTGAACTCCGATGGAGTTCAGCTGGGTCTTGATCTCATCGACTTGATGGGGTTTGACGACGGCAGTTACGAGCTTCATACGTTTTCCTAGATACTGGTTGTTCGTGCTGCCACAAGATAACCCATCACGACACAGTTCCCTAACCTTTTGTCTGATTCTTGAAGAGATTTCTCGTTATGTAGCACTACATTACTACATTCGATTATCCTGACCCGTATGCGCATCCGGCTCGACCACACCACTCCTGTTCCCCTGTTCGAGCAGATCCGTGCCCAGCTGGCGTTGCATGTCGCTGCAGGGCGACTCACGGCTAGAGACCGTTTGCCTGCGATCCGAACCTTGGCAAACGAGCTTGACGTCTCGACAAATACCATTGCCAGGGCATACCGCGAACTCATCAACGCAGGGATCGCCGAGGCAGCTGGCCGGCGCGGCACCCGCATCACCGCCGCTCCCCCAGTGGCCCACAACGTCGCCCAGCGCAGCGAGCAGATCGAAGCAGCAGCTGACCGGTTTGCCCTGACAGCGAGCGAGCTGAGTGTCACCACCGACGAGGCGCTGGAAGCCATCATCGTGGCGATACGACGCCGTAACGATCGGCGCTCCGCACCTAGCTACACCGTGCATGTCGCCGAAGCGGGATCGCTGACGTAGTACTACTACTGTGGAGCCGTGTCGACTCAGCAAGCAACAAGCGGCCCTCTCAGCGGTGTTCGGGTTGTAGAACTCGGTGTCTGGATCGCCGGTCC
>ERZ651776.563-NODE-563-length-51344-cov-4.522207_pt1 | contig 51344 bp, 53 predicted proteins | sample MGYA00514761_ERZ651776 | MGnify/ENA metagenome assembly ERZ651776
GTGTTGGGTTTGGGTGATTGGGAAAACAAATCACCAGAAGTTTCTCATTTGGAAATTAAATACTATAAATGTAAAAGTGAAATGGAACTGTTAAAGTCGTTTCTCAATTTGTATGAAGCCGCAGATGTCGATATCATTACAGGTTGGAATGTTAATTCATTTGATATGCATTATCTGGTAAATCGTATCACAAAAATCCTTGGCGATTCTGAAATGAAACGACTCTCGCCTTGGAGAAAAGTTGACAAAAAACATATGAATTTTAGAGGTCAAGACTCTACTGAAATTACCTTGTCGGGTGTTAGTATTATTGATTATCTTGATTTGTATAAGAAGTTCACATATGTCACGCAAGAAAGTTATAGACTCGATCATATCGCCTTTGTAGAATTGGGTAAGAAAAAACTAGACCATTCTGAGTTTTCCGCAATGCATCTTTTCTATAAACAGGATTATCAAAAATATATCGACTACAATATTATCGATGTAGAATTGGTAGATAAACTAGATGAAAAGATGAAACTGTTAGATCTTTTGATAACGGTTGCTTATTCTGCAAAAATTAATTTCGAAGAAGTTATGTCTCCAATCAGAACATGGGACTCGATTGCATTTCATATTCTCAAAAAAGATAATATTGTAGTACCACCCAAGGCTAGACAACATAAGTCTGACGCTTATGTTGGTGCTTATGTTAAAGAACCACAACTAGGCGTACACGATTGGGTACTATCATTCGATTTAAATAGTTTGTATCCACATTTGATTATGCAGTATAATATTAGTCCAGAAACATTGATTAATACAGATAGACTCGATACAAATGTAAATGAACTATTGGAAATGAAAACCGATACATCGCAATGTAAGGCTGCAAATGTATCTCTAACTCCATCTGGCGTGTTGTACAATAATGACCGAAAAGGGTTTTTACCCAAACTTATGAAAAATATGTACGATGAACGTGTCATATCGAAAAAAGAAATGTTGAAATGCAAGCAAGAACTAGTGGACGGTGGCGATCCTGTCTATCTCAAGAAACGAATTTCTCAACTACACAACAAACAGATGGCTGCAAAGATTTTGTTGAACTCTGCTTATGGTGCGTTAGGTAATCAGTATTTTAGATATTATGATATTCGACAGGCAGAATCTATCACTCTTTCTGGACAACTAAGTATTAGATGGATTGAAAACAAAGTAAACGACTATTTGCACAAGGTTCTCAAAAATGATGAAAAAATTAACTACGTTATTGCTTCCGATACGGATGCGATTTACATCCGGCTTGGCGACTTGGTTGACAAGGTGTTTGATACGAAAAAGGTACTTGCGACAGAAGGTGGTGAGGCCAAGATCATTAACTTCCTTGATACTATCGCTTCGGAAAAGTTGGAACCGTTTATTGATAAGAGTTATCAAGATCTTGCTGACTATATGAATGCATACGAACAAAAGATGCAAATGAAACGCGAAGTCATTGCATCTAAAGGTTTGTGGACTGCAAAGAAACGATATATTCTTAACGTACATGATAATGAAGGTGTGCGGTATAAAACACCAGAACTTAAAATCATGGGTATTGAGGCGGTAAGATCTTCTACTCCAGCTGCATGTCGTGAAAAATTGCGAGAAATATTTAAAGTTATTATGAATGGTAACAACGAACAGTTGATTGCATTTATCAATCAATTCAGAGAAGAATTTAATACACTTCCGGTCGAAGATATATGTTTTCCAAGAGGTGTAAACGGTCTGAAAAAGTATGAATGCCCAGTAGAATTATTCAAAAAGGGCACCCCCATTCATGTAAAAGGCGTCATTCATTTTAATAGATTGGTAAAAAAACACGGATTAGAGATGACGCACCCGCTTGTCAAGGAGGGGGAAAAGATTAAATTTGTATATCTCAAAGAGCCCAATCCTATTGGAAACAATACTATTGCAATTCAAAATGTGTTGCCAAAAGAGTTTGATCTGGACAGATTTATAGACAAAACAAAACAATTTGACAAATCATTTTTAGAACCTGTCAAATCGGTGACAGATGCGATTGGTTGGGATGTCGAAAAACGATTTACAATAGATGACTTTTTCTAGGAGAACATGATGGGAAAGCGTAGCGATTTTGAAAGAGTAGAAAGAGATTTCTATCCAACACCAATTGAGGCCGTATTACCTCTTGTATTTCATTTGCCTTACTTCGGACTGTTCGCAGAACCATGCGCGGGAGATGGTAGATTGGTTAGACACATAGAGCAGTTGACCGATTTAAAGGGGTATTGGATGACTGATATAGAACCATTATGTCCTTCTGTTGGTGTCGGAAATGCATTAACAGATCAAATTGTGGGTTGTGATATATGCATCACAAATCCGCCTTGGAATAGAAAAATATTACATCCAATGATTGAGAATTTGGCAACCCAAATGCCGACATGGTTATTGTTTGATGCTGATTGGATGCACACAAAACAATCTGCCCAATATCAAAAATGGTTGGAAAAGGTGGTGAGTGTCGGTAGAGTAAAGTGGATTGAAGGTAGCAAAAGTGTCGGCAAAGATAATTGTTGTTGGTATCTTTTCAATGCCAAAAAATCAGTAGGAACACCAGTAAGATTTTATGGCAGACTTCCTTGACATACGCAATGAATTTGTGTTATAATGAAAGAATCGAATAGGAGAAATAAATGGCTACAGGACTAATGAGTAAACTACGAAAGAATTCTTCTTTCAAAGATGGTAGGGTAAATGTCCTATCAGAATCAAAATACTTAAACGACAAAACCAGTACACCAACACATATTCCAGCAATGAATATTGCATTTTCTGGTACACTAAATGGTGGATTTACATCTGGACTTACGATGCTCGCAGGGCCTTCAAAACATTTTAAGACTGCATTTGGTCTGATTATGATGAAATCATATATGGACGCCAATCCAGAGTCGATTGTGTTGTTCTATGATTCAGAATTTGGTACGCCGCAAGCATACTTTGATATTTTTGAAATTGATACGAGTCGAATTGTACATGTGCCTGTTACAGATTTAGAAGAACTTAAATTTGATATGGTATCACAATTAAAAGAACTAGATACCGAAGATAAAGTATTCATTATGGTGGATTCGGTAGGAAATCTTGCGTCTAAGAAAGAAGTCGAAGATGCAGAGAAAGGTAGTAGCGCAGCGGATATGACCCGCGCCAAACAGTTTAAGTCTCTTTTTCGCATGATTACACCACATCTCACCATGAAAGATATTCCTATGGTTGCTATCAACCACACATACGACTCTCAGGGTATGTTCCCTACTAAGGTTGTATCTGGTGGTACTGGTATGTATTATAGTGCAGATACCATTTGGATCATCGGCCGTCAACAGGATAAAGTGGGTACAGAGATTGCTGGATATCACTTTGTAATTAATGTTGAAAAGTCGCGGTTTGTCAAAGAGAAATCTAAAATTCCTATCTCAGTTTCATGGGAAAAGGGTGTAGATAAATTCTCTGGACTTCTTGACATGGCACTAGGTTATGGTGTATTATTAAGATCTGGAGCATGGTTGCAACATGTCGATATGGAGACCGGAGAAGTCATTGAAAAGAAATTCCGCGAAAAGGAAACCCATAGTGCAGAATTTTGGGAACCTATTCTTGCCGACGAAAAATTCAATGATTGGATTGTTAATAAGTACAGAGTTGGTGGATGAGCAAGTTATTTGCCTCAAAATATATGTATCAGGAGAGATTGGCCATATGTAAATCATGTGCCCAATTTCAACCGACTATAAAGATGTGTAAATCTTGTGGGTGTTTTATGCCTGCAAAGGCAAAAATCGCCAACATTGCATGTCCAGAAGATAAGTGGGGTGCGGTATATGGAACTGAAGATAAAGAACCAACTACAATGTCTTTATTTAATACTTTGACTGACGAAGAAAAGTCTGAAAGTTTGAAACGACAGGCTGAACATTTAAGACAAGAATCTGAAAGATTGATAAAGGAAGCGAATAAACTTAATGGAATTGACTGAACAAACAGTATTGAATTGTCTTTTTTCGGACGAAGAATATGTGAGAAAAACACTGCCCTTTATTGAAAGGGAATATTTTGTAACCGAATCGAATAAAGTAATATTTGATATGGTACAACATCACATTGAAAAGTATAATACAAACCCAACTAGGGATTCATTACTGATCTCTTTGGATGAATTGAATGTTGGCGAAAACGTATATACGGAATCGGTATCAACTATCAAGAGTATGGAAGAGAATAAAGACGACCATAGGAATAGTGCATGGCAAATTGATGTCACCGAAAAGTGGTGTCAAGATCGTGCATTATATAATGCTGTTATGAAGTCGATTGGTATTTTAAATGACGAGCCTGCGAACAAGGGACAGTTGCCGAAAATGCTACAGGACGCATTAGGCGTGTCATTTGATAGTAATATCGGACACGATTTTATAGATGATTTTGAGGCCAGATATGAATTTTATCAACGTGTAGAAGAAAAAATCGAGTTTCATCTTGATTTATTCAACAAAATTACTAAGGGTGGATTGTCAAAGAAAACTCTTAACATTTGTCTCGCTGGTACTGGCGTTGGTAAATCTTTGTTTATGTGTGACCTTGCGGCAAATCATTTGTTGATGGGTAAGAATGTCCTATACATTACATGCGAAATGTCCGAAGAAAAGATCGCAGAACGTATTGACGCAAATTTGTTGAATACTAATATTCAAGATGTTGCACAAATGCCATATGATACCTTTTGTCGCAAGATCGATAATCTAACAAGAAAGGTCGCAAGTGGTAAACTAATCGTAAAAGAATATCCGACTGCTGTTGCCAATGCAAATCACTTTAGACATTTATTGAACGAATTGACACTCAAAAAGAATTTTCGTCCGGATGTCATCTATATTGATTACCTAAATATATGTTCATCCTCTAGGATTAAAGCCGGTTCTGGCGCAAACTCATATACACTTATTAAGTCTATCGCAGAAGAATTGCGTGGACTTGCAGTAGAAAACAACGTACCGATTATGAGTGCTACGCAGACCACCCGAAGCGGATATAATAGTAGTGATGTAGAACTTACGGACACATCTGAATCATTTGGATTGCCCGCGACTGCTGATTTAATGTTTGCATTGATTGCTACAGAAGAATTGGAAGAACTAAATCAGGTATTAGTAAAACAACTTAAAAATCGTTACAACGATTTAAACAGTTACAAGAGATTTGTGATAGGAATCGACAGGCCTAAAATGCGATTGTATGATGTAGAAAATTCTGCTCAAGATGAGATAATCGACAATAGTGGTGCGAGTCAGGACTACTCAAATAATTTTTCAAATAACTCTAAAAAAATAGGAAGTGTGGAGATTAAAATATGACAGATAAAGTAGAAAATAAAACAGAAGAAAATCTTCCAGAAGGCGCAGAAGCTCATCACTTTGAGGTGGGCGAAGATTTTACGGTCAAGCCGCCTGATGGCAATCACGCATTTATTTCTGTGTGGGATAATGCACTAGAGGATGAATGGTGCGATAAACTAATTGGTATGTTTGAGGATCAAGAGTCCTTGCAACAAAAAACAGTGCATCCGGAGTTTAGAAGTTTTACAGAATTGAATTTTTTCGATCCTCAACTTGGATCTGAGTTTGAGGAAGCTTCTATGTATCTATTGGGTAAAGTTTCTGAATATGTGGAAAGTTATCGTAGACATAATAATATTGTATTCTTTCCAAGTCAGTGTCATAACGAAGAAGTTCGTATGAAAAAGTATGTGGCTGGTAGTGAAGATGATTTTAAATATCATGCAGATGTTGGAGACTATGCTTCAGCCCGCAGATTTTTAGTGTGTTTCTTTTATCTGAATACGGTAGAAGAAGGTGGCCAAACAGCCTTCCCCGATTATAATACCAGTATTGAAGCAAAGAAAGGCAGACTTGCTATTTTCCCGCCATTCTGGACACACCCACATTCTGGCCAACCGGCGATTTCTAATGATAAGTACATTGTAGGAACCTATCTACATTACATGTAAACTTTTATAAATAGTCATTAACACTATAAAAAAGGTTTTTTTGTGCCATATAACTATCGACCAAAATCAATCCAAGAAATCAAAGATCTTGGATTGATTGCAAAAAGAGAAAAATCGGCAGTTGCTTTGTTTGAAACAATGCAGGCAACTTACGGCGATGACTTTGACGAATTTATAACATTAGAAACTGGCCAAGGCGCAAAATTCGGTCAGGCAAAAATTCTGACTGATTTTAGAATGACGGTTGACATATCGGCATATAAAAAACTCTATCCTTTTTTAGCGTTACAATTCGGCAATGGTTCGAATCCTAATAGTACTGCGCCCACAACTCAACAGCAAGAGTTGGTTACTCTCAAAATATTTGAAGAATTATTGTCCAGTAAGACTAAAAATTATAAAAAATTTGAGCAACTACTACCAGAAATTTTAGAAATATATCCAAACATTATGGCAGAAAAAAGTTGGTATAAATCTTTTGAGTTACAATTTTATCAAATAGAAAAAGAAACCAAGCTACCCAATAACAATTTTAATGTATATAATCGTGATGGTGGTTTCATGGATTATATAACAGAACTGGTAAACACCAAATTTAAAATTACAAAAAAAGACAGTTGGAACCCAGCAGATATTTGGTTGATCCGATCTTCAAAACTCCCAAATTATACAAAAGCTTTAGATGATGCAGTCAGTGTATTGGAATGCAATTCCATATTGATTGAGGCATTTAATAAAATGGATATTGTTGGAATTTCATTGAAAAAGAATAACGGAAAAAAATTAAGTTATGATTTGGTAAATCTAACCAATACCACAAAAGATTTAGATGTGTCTTATGCGACATTTAATTTAAATATTCCATATAATCCCAAAACAAAAAGTTTTACCTCTGTTACGAGTCAACTCGAAGTAAAATATGATAACAAACTTTATAGAATGGGTGTAAAAAGTAATACAGGTCCTATTGGGAATATTACCTATGAATTTGTTGCTACCGGAGCGGCTGCGTTTTTAGGAAAAGTTCCAAAAGACATGCTTAAAATTGAATTAAAAGAAGACAAAGAACGTATGCCAGAGCATACTCACTTTATGAAATTCGATAAGAAAGATTTTGAAAAAAAATTAAAGGTTATAATGGCAAAAAAATCACTATTCACCGTTAAAGGTGATTTGAAACTTTTTGTCTCTCAACTCGAACAATCTTGGACTAAGGGTAGAACGAAAGATAATACAACGATTTCACAAATTGTAACATTTGCCTACATTATCGCCAATATGTCCGAAAAAAGAAGAAAAGAATTTATTAGAGACTTGTTTTTTATGTCTCAAAAGAAGGGTGATTTATTCGGGCCCTTTGGAAAATTATCATAAATAAAGAATACAAACATAGGAGAAGTAAAGTATGCGTAGTTTTGGGGGGTTTTTAAAGGAGTCTAAGGGCGGTAAAAACCTACATCTTGAACACCTAGAAGATGAAATAATCAATGGTGGAATTGACGGCGGGAGATCTGCAATCAATTTTTTAAAGTCTTTGAGAGATATGCTAGATGGCAATGCTCAAGGAAAAATGAATATGACAGTCAAATGGGACGGGGCCCCAGCGGTATTCGCAGGGATCGATCCTTCAGATGGTAAATTTTTCGTTGCGAAAAAGTCTGTATTTAATGCAGTTCCTTTGCTATACAAATCACTAGCAGAAATAGACGCAGATCCAAAACTAAGTGGTGGATTAGTAGAAAAATTCAAAACTTCTTTTACAGAATTTTCCAAGCTTGGTATCAAGAATGTCATTCAAGGGGATTTAATGTTCACCAATGACAAATCAGATAAAACCTTAGACGGTATTGATTATGTTACTTTTCAACCCAACACATTGATGTATGCTGTAGATAAAAAGTCGGATTTCGGCAAACAAATATCATCTGCAAAAATTGGTGTCGTATGGCACACCAGTTATAGTGGACGGGACTTGCAATCAATGTCAGCCTCATTCGGCGCAGATATATCAAAACTAAAAAAATCTAGTAGTGTCTGGATGGATGATGCAACTTTCAAAGATGTATCCGGAACTGCTAAATTTACTAAGTCGGAAAAAACTTCTGTTGATGGCGCATTGTCAACTATAGGACGCAAATTCAAGAAAATCAAGGCAAATGATTTTAGGGCATTTTTAGATATTCAGAAAAAAGTATTTATCAAGGGACTTGCTGGTGGTAGTTTTAAAACATATCTGAATGGTTATATCCGCGAAGGTAAAAACATATCAACTAAAAATATGGGCAATCTTGGATATTCGATGTTTGTCAAAAAATTCTTTGATGAAAAAATTATTATCAAACTGAAAACCGAAAAGTCAAGAAAAATTAAAGAAGATTTGAGAGACGAAATCGTTGCAAAATTGATCAAACTTGACGGCGTGGCGTATGCAGTTGTGGATTTTATGGAAAGTATGATAGATGCAAAATCTCTAATTGTAAATAAACTAAATAGTGTAAAACAATTAACTGATATTTTTGTGAAAGTTGATAACGGATTTAAGGTTTCAAATCCAGAGGGATATGTTGCTATCGACCGCAATGGCACAACCGCCGTAAAATTGGTGGACAGAATGGAATTCAGTTTCAATAACTTTAACGCAGCAAAGGCATGGGACAAGTAAAATGATCGATATTAATAAAATTTATTCAAGTATGATTGAAAATAATCAACTAGATGAAGGTATCAATGATACGGCTATTTTCAAAGCAGTGTTTCTTGCTGGTGGGCCAGGATCTGGTAAATCTTTTATTGGTACTGAAAAGAAGGGTGTATCGCCGACTGTAGGTGCCGATCCAAAACAATTTATGGGTGGTGGACAACTAGGTCTTATCAACCTTGGACTTCGAGTTGTCAATCCCGATCCCGCATATGAAAAACTTTTGAAAGCTGCTGGTTTAGACCCAAAAAGTTCTGACGATATTTGGTCTGATGAGGGACAAGATATTAGAGTCAAGGCTAGTGCAATGACTGCAAAACAAAAGGCGCATTATGTCAATGAAAGACTTGGAATAATCATTGACGGCACAGGTAAAGATGTCAATAAAATTATAGGCCAGAAAAAACTTTTGGACGATGCCGGTTATGAAACTGCAATGATTTATGTTAATACAAATCTTGAAACTGCGATTGCAAGGGATGCAAAAAGAGATCGAACTCTTGGTGCTAAGGCAGTTACTAAAATGTGGGACGCAGTTCAAAAAAATGTAAAAAAATACAAAAGTATTTTTGGTTCGAACATGTATATTATTGACAATTCAGATGGATCGAATTGGTTTGGAGAGTCTCAAAAGGCCCATAAAAAAATTGAAAAGTGGGTAAGAAAATCACCCAGTTCTCCAAAGGCCAAGGCATGGATTGCAAGTCAAAGCAAAATGAGAAACGAACCAAAAGGCGGTATTCGTGAAGAAGATTCTCATTATCTGCCCGGATATACGACCGGTTTTTATGGATATGATCCAAAAACTTCTAGATCAAAAATGCAAGACTTGCATCACGATATTCGTAGATGCAGTAGTATCAATGATGCCTGTAATGCAGTTGCAGAAAAATGGAAGTCTAAGTTGGCAGAAATGTCTAAACTCAATGCGACACATTTAGATGATTTGGATGATGAAGATATCGAAAAACTTTTGCCTATCGCAATAGAAATGAGGAAAGAACAAATGTCATTAGAAGAAGGTTTCATGGATACATTCTTGGGTAGAAATATGAAAAAGGGCAATGTTGATAAGAAAAAATCTAATGAACTTGATGAAATGAAAGAAGGGGATCGCCCCGTTTGGTTATCAGTTTGGGTTGACAACAGAATTTTGCCTGGCGGTGTGCATGATAGCAAAGAAGCTGGTATGAAATTTATGGTCTACGGCGATGGACCAGATGGACATCATTTAGTAAAAACAACTAGAAAAGTCTTAGGCAAAAAGCGCGCAGGGCAGTTTGTCCCACGTTCCGTTGGAAAGCATTTAGACAAACAACCTTTTCCATACGATGATGGCCCGCAATATTCTGTACATAAAGAATCTGTTGAACTTGAGAGTCAACTTTCTGAAGGTTTCTTGGACACTATGAAACAATTAGTGCCAGGTGCTAGAGGAAAACCACAGAAACCACAGAAAATTCAGAAAAGAACTGCCATGGAAATGCAGTTCCCATATGCCCGTTTATCAGTTCATAGAATGATAGTAGCTTTACGAAAAGCAAAGGGCACTGCTATGAAGGGTAAAGCGCAGGGGAAAGACCGTAGAGAAAACGAAAGAAGTTTAGGTTTTATTTTAGCTCATGTTGAAGATATAGCAAGAAATCGGCACACCGAACAACCAAACAGTGGCAGGCAGATTCATGATGATGGGAATATAGATGATGCAACCCAACAATATTTTATGGACAAAATTAGACAAAACGATTGGACAAAAACTGATCAGGAAATTTTAAATGCTATGGTTGGTAACGGAACAGATGACTATACAAAAGGTGGTGCATATTTCAAGAATTTGGCCCACGATATTGCTCTTTCAGTAAAGTATGCAAAGAAAGATGCTGGTATTAAAGAATCAGTTGAACTTGATGAACTGTCTCCTAAAACCAAAAAGTCTTACAAGAATAAGGCTACTAGATCAATTGGTAATGAGAAAAAATATTCTGACTCATATTCAGATGCCTCTAAGTCGGATCCAGATAATCCAACATATAAGAGTCGTGCAGACCAACACAAACGCAAATTAAAAAATCGTATGGCGGGTGTCAAACAGGCAGATGAATCTACTCTAGGTGAATTATCCATGACAAAATCAGATTTGACTAAGACTGGCATGAGAGTCGATAGTAAAAAAATGGCAGAACTCAAAAAAGAACTTATGAAACTTAAAAAAGGTTTGAAAGTTAAAATGGAAGAATATATTGTCGAGTCTGCTTATTTTGAAGATGAAACAATGGAGATGGTGGCGAGAGACTTGATGATTATGCAAAACAAAATTCTAGACCTTGTAGAAATTATGGATGACGATGGTATGGGTGGTGTTGATTCTCAGCCGATTAGTCTCGAACCTTGGGTAGTTGCAAAAATTACTAAAGCAAAAGATTATTTAGATTCTATTCACGATTACACAGTCATGGATAATGAAAATGAGTGATGATATTGATTTCGGTTTTACCGCCGTTGATGAGGACGACCTAAAAGGCCTCACAGGACAGACAGAAAGAACAGAAGAGGTGTCTGAAAAATTAGACGCTTCTTCCGAGCAAGTAAAACTGCTAGAATATAAAATGGATAATGTTGTCGGTAAACTTGACGATATGTTAGACGAAGTTTCAACAGTCAAGGAATATTACGAAAGCGAAAAAGTTTTGGTTGGAAACAAACTCAATGAGGTCGAAGAGTTGATTTTACCATTACTAAATAATCTTATGAAGAACAAAGATAAAGAATATATCTATTGGCCAAACCGCGAAGCGATTATCAACCAACAAATCGAACGCATCACAAACATAACGAGAGCGAACTAATGAAAAAACTTGTATTTTCTTTTGGTAGATTTAATCCCCCAACAACAGGACATGAAGTGTTGTTGAAAAAAGTTGTTGCAGTCGCCAAGAAAGAAAATGCGGATGCAATGGTTTATTCGAGTCAATCAAATGACCCTAAGAAAAATCCATTACCATACAAAGAAAAAACTAAATTTATGAAGGCAATGTTTCCTAAACATAAAAAAGTTATTCAGTATGATGTTGGTGTTAAGAACGCATTTGATACTCTATCCACCGTATATGCCAAAGGTTATAGAGATGTGACTATGGTTGTGGGGTCGGACAGAGTTACAGAGTTTGAAAAAATATTAAACAAGTATAATGATGTCGAAGGTAGACATGGATATTATAATTTTGAGAGTGGTGTTAAAGTAGTATCCGCCGGTGCTCGCGATCCAGATGCAGAAGGCGTTACTGGTATGTCAGCATCTAAAATGAGAGCAGCCGCTGCCGCAAATGACTTTGAGAGTTTCGAAAAAGGTATGCCAGCTGGATTTAAGGGTGGACAGAGTGTTTTCGATGCAGTTAGAAAAGGTATGAATCTTTCCGAAGAAATGATGGAATTTATGGAATCAGATATAGAAGGTTTGCGAGAATTTTTCGAAACAGATTTGGTAGATAGTTTAGATGTTATCGATGACGAAGAATTATTCGAATCTATTGACGAAGATTTTGGTGCAGTGCCCGATTTCGCAACTATGCTTGCGTTTGGTATGGCTGCGAAAATGAGTTTTGATGCCGTTAAAATGTTAGTAAAAACTGCTAGGGGTGTGAATAAGGTCAGAAAATGGGCAAAGAGAAACGGTAACAAACTCCGCGACAAGGTAAACCCTGCTCCAAATTTCACACAATTCGAATCTTTGAATGAAAACCAATTGGGCAGATATGCCACGGCCGCTCGTGCAATGACAAAAAGAGATAATGCTGCTAAAGATGCGGTGCAAGCCGCTGGCGGTAAAGACCCCAGAACAAACGAACCCAAAACGCCAGAAGAATGGATGGCTCGCCGCGAGTATCACTTGAAGTATGCAGCGAGAAAGGGTATGACCCAACCAATGAAAGATTTGATTAGTAGAAAAACGATGGGGATACACAAAAAATCTGCATCAGAATGTCGAGAAATTCATAATATAATAACAGGAACCAGAATGGATGCAATGGGTAACTGGAAACCAAATGAAAAGCTTGCAGTTCGTGAATACCCACACAGCACCCCTGATCATATCACAAGAGAATATAATAAAAAAAAGCAACAGTATAGAAAACGATTACAAAGTTTACAGACAAGTGAACTTGAAGACACTAAAGATTTGAAACGCAAAACAGAAAAACCGTGGTATGCTGCCATGAAAAAACATTTTGCCAGTCACGGATACATTTCTGATGTACCAAAACCCGACCCATTAGACTTTGGAATTACTTGGAAGATTGGGAGCGATGGCCAAATGCCCCATAGACCATATATGGAATCTGTTCAAAATGGACTAATTGGTTTAGACCAAATCAAAAAATTTGAAAGTGTTGTAGACAAACTATTCGCAAAGTATGATATTGATTTTAATTTCACTAGACATTTTGGTGATAGAATGGATGATAGTCGTAATAACCCAAGTATCACATTAAAAGAGCTTGCAGAGTTTATCAAGAAAATGTATAAGAGACAGGGTAAGTCTATTAAGGGTGTCGCTGGTGCCGAAGCGGTACTGAAAGACATTCAGTCGGACTTGAACATTCCAGTTGCGGTGACATATGATAGAAACAACGACGAATTTGACGTAGTGTTGAAAACAATCATGCGTAAGAAAAATTTCACGTCACCCGACAAAATAATTAAATACGAGGAGAATGACATGACTAGCCAACTTCCCGAAGGTTTTATGGACGCCATTCTAGGCAAAAATATGAAAATGAATGAATCTAGAGTCAAAAACGTGGTAAGAGGAATGGGGGTTGATCCTGATCTTGTAATGAGAGGAATGGGAAAAGGTCCACATGCCGCAAAAGATAAGGCAAGAGCAGCGAAAGAACCGAAAAAGACATTGAAATCTAGGGCTAAGAATGTAGCAAGAGGTATGGGTGTTGATCCAGATAATGTAATGAGAGGAATGGGTTTCAAAGAAGCTTCAGAACTTGATGAACTTAAAATCGACATGCCTAAAAAAGGCGCAGGCCTTGGCATTACCAGAGACAAAATGCCTCAAGTCGACGAGAAAGACTATCCAGAGTATTTTGCATATCTAAAAGAAAAGGGTATCACTCTGAAAAAAGGCAAAGAAGATCCTAATAAACTGAAACCAATTCAAAAAGAATTTGCAAAAATTGGTGTGGAAAAATCTCTTGATAAAATGCTTGCCAAAAAAGACAATGCAAAATTTATTATCGTTTCGAAAGATGATTATATTGTCGATGGACACCACAGATGGTTGGCTGCGAAAAACGGTAGACAACAGTTGAATGTTATGCGAGCAAATGTAAACATGAAAGAATTGTTGAAAGCGACTAACGAATTCCCAAAAACAACTTTTAAGAGTATTAAAAATGTTGTAAAAAATATGCAAGAAGTTAGACAAGACTCTGACGTCAAAGATAAAAAGGGTACTCAACCTTCAAAATATTATGCGGCAGATGCAGATGGCGATAAGATGTCAAAATCTACAAAAGAGAAACGCGCTGCATATTTCGCAAAGGGTGGTTCTAAAAAACCAGCTCCGGGCGATAAAGGAGCTAAGACAAAAGAATCCAAACATACAAAAAGATATAGAAAAATGTTTGGAGAAACAAAACCATGTTGGGATGGTTATACTCAACAGGGAATGAAAAAGAAGGGCGGTAAGATGGTCCCAAATTGTGTACCAAAAGAAGAAGCGATTGATGAGAAAGATGTTAAAATTCCAGTAGAACTATTAAAGTTATATAATCTTGGAATGAAACTTCCTGTTGGTACTGCAAAACATAAAGAAGTTATGAAACAGATTGATGTTATGAGAAAGAAATTTGGTATCACAGAAAAACAAGATAAGGATATTAAAGACAAGAAGGGAACTCAACCAGCCAAGTATATAGATGAGAATGCAACAAAGTCACTACAAAAGAAAGCAGATGCTTCTGGTATTTCGCTTAGTATTCTGAAAAAGGTATATGACAGGGGTATGGCAGCATGGAAATCTGGCCACCGGCCAGGGACAACCGCACAACAATGGGCATTTGCAAGAGTCAATTCTTTTGTGACAAAGGGCAAAGGTACATGGGGTAAGGCAGATAAAGATCTTGCCGCAAAAGTCAGGTCGGAATCTTTTTTACCTTTCAATGAGAAGTTAGATCCGAATAAAGATGATATGAGCGATTATGTCAAAGATTTCAAAAAATCTAAGGCTCCACAATTCAAAGGAAAATCTGACGACAAAAGGAAACAAATGGCAGTCGCGGCATATTTAGCTGCTAAAGAAAAGACTGAGTCTGTTGACGAAGATAGAGACTATAAGAAAGAGCGTAAAAATTACTTGGGTACTCCTGAGCAAATGGAAAGAAACGCTGCCCGTAGTCGTGCCAGACGCTTGGCGATTAAAAAAGGAATTGCAGAACGGGGTGATGGAAGAGATATTCACCATAAAGATAATAATCCTATGAATAACGATCCAAAAAATCTCTCAAGTGTGACTCAGAAATATAATCGTAGCGAACCTAGAAAACGTAACAAATAAAAATATATAAATAATAAAAAACAAATCGGAGAAATTACATGTTAGAAGATATCAAAGCAGAAGATGTTGCATCATTTATAACTGCTGCGTCTGCCGCAAAAAAGGCGGGAAAAAAGAAATTTTCTATTGGAGGCAAAACCTATCCAGTGACTATTGGTAAGGCACTAGAACAACGTGTTGCAGAAATGTCAGAAGATGATATTATAGAACTTAACGACAAAAAGAAATCTAAGTATCTTACTGCAATGAAGGCTCGTTTGAATAAAGAAGATACAGGAATTTCTATTGCTAGAAAAATGATGCAAATTACATCGATGCGTCACCTCGCAGAAATAATTGCAGAAATGGAAATCATTACTCTGGATGAATTGCAATCTATAGTATCTGAAGATTTGAAAATTGCTGCCCGATCTCTTTTCCTAGAAAACCTAGAAGAGTCTGAAGAAATTGTCGAGACAGAAAACAATTCTACCGATTTTGATTTTGACGGCGTTATGGTGCGTATCACCAGAAACAATTTCGACAATCTTGACGAAGATATGAAAAACAACACAGTAAACGAAGAAACCGTTTCGATTGATGGTGTCCATATGCCCGTTTTATTTGTCGCAGAAACAAGACAAATGAAAGACGTTAAAAATGAAATTATGGTACAACTTAAAGGCAAAGTAAAAGTCATCGACAAAAAAGATGAAAAGAAATATCTTGCTATGGGATATACTCTTGCTGAATGCATGGAACTTCAAATAGAAGCTGCATCCCCAGAAAAGATTATGAAAGATATTGCAGCACTTGAAAAAATGCTTACAAAGTTTGGTGGAAATTCTTCTGCTGTTAAGATGAAAAAAGTCGCTCTTGAAAGAAAGATTGCAAAACTTGAAAAAGAATTAGAAAATATGGATGAAGCAACTCAGGAAGCTTATGGTAACTATAAGAAAAAACTCAAAGAGTATGGGTATGGTCCTGCAAAGAAAAAAAAGAAAATGAAAGAAAGTGCCGAGGACTATAAAGATCATATGATGTATGATCCGAAAACTGGTAAAGGTAGAATGACAACCTCTTACGAAGATCATCTTGCTCTGAAGAATAAGGGTTGGGGTCATGAAAAACCAACCAGTGAATCTTATGGCAAAATGAACGCAAGTAAAATGTCCTCTAAAGAAAAGGCAAAGGCCCGCGCACTCTCAAAGGCCGACAGAGAGGCACAACCTAAAGATAAAGTATCTCTGAAAAAGGCGCCTTGGGATAAAAAGATGAAAGAAGATTTTGTCAAACAGATGAATATCATTGTTGAGGGTGGAGAACTGGAACAATCTATAGAAGAGTCTATGTCACCAAAACAAATTGATATGCTTAAAAAGTCTTATGAATCTATGCGCGGAAAAAGAATTTCTGTCGAAAATGGGATGAAACTTTCAAAGACACTGGAAAAATTGGATAAAGAAAGTGCTATTGCAATCGCAAAAGCAGATATTCCTTTTATGTCTAATCTTGCAATAAATAAATTGATTATGAACTTTGGCATGTCTGGTGCTGATATCAAAAAAGCAATGAAAGAGTCTGTTGAACTTGATGAAATGCGTGAACCCTATGCAGTTGTTGATACTGCTGCCGGTAACAAAGTTGTTGGAACTGCATCTGATGAAAAGGGCGCCAAGTCAATCATCACAAGTGCAGAACTTCCCCCAATGAAAATCAAAGACAAAAAGACTTTGAAGATTGTTAAGGTGAAGAAGAAACAAATGATTGGTTATCCTATTAAAGAGTCTGTTGAACTTGATGAGTCTGCCGGAGATATGGAAAAGGCTGCTGCAGAATTAGAGGCTTATGCAAAGAAAAATGGTGGAATGGACAAAAATACATTTATGAGAGTTGCAAATCTTTTAAAGACTGGCCATCCAGATAAACTGAAATCTTATGTCAATAATATAGATACGGAACCCAGAGAATATGTTGCAATGCTTTTGAAAAAACATATCGGTAAAAAATCAACAGAAAAAATGATGGACATTAAGTTTCGCGGCGAATCTATTTCATGGGAAGATGCAGAAACTTTGCGGGCCGCCGGTGTTAAACTTGATGAAATCTCAAGTGATATGAAAAAAAGATATAATAAGGCTGCTCTAAAAGACAGAGACCAACAGAAAAATACTTTAAAGAGAGCAGATGATGTGGGTTCAAAAGTTGTAGATGGTGCTGTTACAGATAAGGCCTCTCCAAGTCAAACCAATAGTAGATTTGCAAAATTGGGTAAAATCAAACAAAAAGCAAACAGAAAATTGGCAAATCGTCGGAAAGGACTTGCAACGCCAGGCAAGGGATCGACAACAAAAGTGAAAGACTATTTCGGAATGGCTGAAGAAATCTCTGGTACAGGATATGAACTATATCACAAAACTTTGGGTAGTGCGATTGATACTGCAATAACACATGCAAAACTGAAGTTTGGTATTGATATTACACCAGATGAAAGAATGGAAGTAGTTGGTATGGGTCCTAGAAAACCGTCTAATGGTAAGACAAATACTTACAGATTGATGGGTAATAAAGGAAAAGCCATTCAAGTACAAGTTTATAATCGTGGCGGATCACGTCCATACGAATTGAATATGTATAAGGAGTAATTCTGTTGGAGAAGATAGTGGAACAACATAGAAAACTTCGAGAGAAAATTTTTGACCGTATGTTTTCTGGTAGTAAATCAAAAAAAGATGATGGTACTAGATCACAGGCAGATCGAACAATGAAAAAGTATGCTCCTAAAAAGTGGGCAGCTGAACTCAAACGTCGAAAAGAAGCTGAAGGCGCCGGTGATGATGCCCCCAAAATGAAAACACATAGTCATAAAAAGTCTGACAAGGGCGCAAAGAATATACCGCACACCCATACAACAGACCATACTCACAAAACTATAAGATAAATATAACACAATCACTAAGAAGGAAAAAACAAATGGCAGATCTACCAAGATGGGCTAAACCCCAAAAATGGATGAAAAATCCTGTAGCAACAAATGCTGGATGGAAAGATTCAGTAACAGGAGAACTCCTGTCTGGTCACAGAGGTCTCAAATCAAAAATTGATGCTTTGACTCCTGCTCCTGTAGCAAAAAAAGAAACTCCCGCTCCAAAGAAAAAGGCTTCTAAGAAAAAAGAAGACTAATATAATAAGTAAGTGAAAATATGAATAATTTTATGTTGTTGAACGAGTCTAACGTGTTCAACTACCAGATGAAATCTTATGACAATCCCCAGTGTCACAACATGGAAGAGTTTCTTGGCGATATGAAACGTATCAAATACGTCAAGAGACTCTTTCATAAATATCACACAAAGGATATTTTGAAAGAAAGATTGATTATAAATCATTTGGTAGTTTTATATAATGTTTTGGGTAATGTGCCGTGTAGTAGGGTTTTGTTTCTAAAAATAGAATCTGAACAATATTATATTTTAGCAAGCTTTCTGAAATTTTTGAATAAATTGCCCGAAAAGGTGGACGGAATAAACGGTGTTTCTATATATACAAACGATATAAAATTGGACAATCACATATTAGAAGAATTGGAAAAGATTTAAATGGCCGGCGTATTCAATGCATTTCTTGCGTATAAGTTTATAAAAATATTGACATCAGATTGGAATAAACAAGATGCATTTGATCTTGGTATTATTGATGCCAATGGCAAAGTGTTGAAAAAATCTGGTGAATTGAAGTCCAGAAAAGAAAAACAGGCCTTTACCACTTTCCATAAAATTATTTTTAATCTCAAAAGAATTCTTGCAAAATTTCCTGGCGGGTCATCTAAGATTGCCACCTATGCTGCTGCTATGGCGCTTCTAAAGGAAAATAAAGAAGGGTTGCAAGATTCTGATATTGTGTTGATGGAAAATCTCTTGATTGATTATATCAATTTACAAGAAGAAAAAAATCACGATTTGATATTGACAGAAGAAATCGCAAACACTGCATCATCTGCAGCTCTTGGTGGTTACAATGAAAATCCTTGGAAAAAAGAATTTGCCGGTATGAGAGTCTTTAAGGTCAAACCGGACGCATACGAAAAATTCTTAAAGGGCAAGAAAAAATATTCTCGATGGGAACCATTCTTACGCAGAGAAGATGCTTCCGATATTAGAGAATATATCAAAAGAAATCCAAAAAAACGAGTCGTATTGCAAGATGAACAATATGGAACTATGTTTATATTGCAAAGGGATTTGTAGTATAAAATGTTTTTATTGTCAATGTTTAAAGGTGCAAAAATTTATCTGGTATTAGCAATCATTGGTATCCTTACTGGTGGTTGGTTTTACATGCAGAGATTGCAAGCAAATATTGACACTCTAAAAATCAACAATTCAAAATTATCTACTGCTGTCGATAGTAAGAACATCGAAATAAAACGACTGAACGCAAATATAGTCGAAGTCAAAGAAATAAACACGCGCATAAGTGAAAAGAGCGCTGAATTGCGATCAGAAGTTACTGGTTTGAGAAAAACCCTATCTGAACATGATTTGGGATTTCTTGCTGCGAATAAACCGGCCCTAATAGAAAATATTATAAATAAAAGTATACAAAATGATTTGAAGTCTGATATCATGGAATTGACAAATGATTAAAATATTGATTGGTATTGTATTGAGTGTTGTGTTGGCTGGTTGCTCAAGTCTAGTGAAACCAGAAGAACGTATAATAACCGAAGAAGTTTTTGTGGAAAAAATACCACTCGAGCTAAGTATGCCCGCGCCAGTTAATTGGCAAGACTTCAAATTTATTGTTGTGACGCCTGATAATTATAAAGAAGTTACAGATAGATTGAAAAGTGAAGGAAAAAGTATTGCATTATTTGCACTCGACCATCCGGACTATGAAAATTTATCACTAACCGTTATTGACATGAAAAGATACATTGGTGAACAGAAAGTTATTATACTAGAATATAAAGAGTATTACGAATCAGTAGAGCAGGAATAATTAAATGGACAGTCCACAGAATAACGTCAGACTCGACCGTATCGAAGAAAAAATTGATAGAATGGCTGATGCCATGATTTCGATTGCCCGTGCAGAAGAAAAAATTCTTGCCATCGAGCAAAAACATTCTGCTCAGTATGATAGAATTAATAAACTATCGGAAAAAATGGATCATTTGACAACAGCTGTTGCTGAAAATTCTAGGACTACTACTGCATTTCAAAAAGCGTTTTGGATGGTATTCGCTGCGGCCGTATCTGCCGCGATTGCTCATTTTTATATGACATAAATTTTCTAAATATATTGACACAACGCAATTTTTACTGTATTATTGTGTAATGTTATATATTGATCGATCATTCATTCAAAGACTCTCTTCTCAACTCGAAGGATTTACACAAAAAAAGACCAACCTATATAATTGTAGGTGTCCAATTTGTGGCGATTCTCAAAAGAATTCCTATAAAATGCGTGGGTTTCTTTATGAAAAGAAAAACAACTTTAGGTACATCTGTCATAACTGCGGCGCGGGTATGTCTCTTGGCAATTTTATTAAGGAAGTAAATGTATCTTTATATCAAGAATATGTTATGGAGAAGTGGAAACAAGGTAAAAGTGCTCCTGCTGGAATAAAAGAAAAAGATGTACCTATAAAATTTGACTTTGCACCAAAATTTTCTAGTAAGTGCTCATTTGATTATGGAGAAAAGATTATAGATTTGCCGGAGTCTCATCCGGCTAGAGTTTATTGTGAGGGTAGAAAGTTGCCCATGATGGATTTGTTATATTATACAGATGATTTCAAATCTGTAGTGGACAAACTCAAAGTAACGAACAATATTCCCCAAAAAGAAAAACGAATAGTCATACCATTCTTCAATGAAAAGTGTGATTTGATAGCCTTACAAGGACGATCGCTCGATCCCAAATCTCATATGAGATATATCACCATTAAGGTGAAGGATGTGCCAAAGATATTTGGTTTGGACAGAGTCGATCCAACTAAGACTGTATATGTAGTCGAAGGTCCGATAGACTCGTTATTCGTAGATAATGCGCTCGCTATGGCGGGTAGTGACATAGACAAAAGTTATTTTAAAGACTTTTCAGATGTAGTATTTGTCTATGATAATGAGCCTAGAAACAAGGAAATTGTAAAGAAAATAGAGCAGTCAATAGACAATAATTTTTCGGTTGTAATATGGCCAGAAAAAGTGCGACAAAAAGATATTAATGATATGATTCTGTCAGGAATCGACATTACAGAATTACAGGGAATACTAAGTAAATCTACCAGTAAAGACTTGGAAGCAAAATTAAAAATAGCGTCTTGGAAAAGGTGCTAGAATATTCATTGAAGAGGGAAAAGAATGTTAAAAGTAGTAAATTCGAATAATAAAGATATGGACGCGAGATCGGTAATGTCTCAGGCAAAATTCTATGAATCATATTCACGATGGGATGATAATCTCGAACGATATGAGATTTGGGATGAGTCTGTAATTCGCGTCATGGATATGCACAGAAATTTTTATAAGGATAAAATGACACCAGAATTGTCATTGTTGATCGATGAGGCCGAATCATCGTATAAACTGAAATATGCTCTCGGAGCGCAGCGTGCATTGCAATTCGGAGGAGATCAACTACTTAAACATCAAATGCGTATGTATAACTGCACATCCACATATGCAGATCGTGCTGCATATTTTCAAGAATTGTTTTATATTCTACTCTGCGGCGCCGGTGCAGGATTCTCCGTCCAGAAACATCATGTTGCAAAAATTCCAGATATTGCAGAAAGAAAGAAACAGGCCAAAGGTTGGTTAATAGAAGATAGTATCGAAGGTTGGGCAGATGCTCTTGGAGTCTTGATGTCATCATATTTTGTGGGTGGTGGTACTCGTCCAGAATTTGAAGGCAGAAAAGTTTATTTCGATCTGTCACAAGTCCGCCCACAAGGATCAATGATTTCTGGTGGATTTAAAGCGCCCGGCCCAGAACCACTACGCAAGGCTTTGGATAAAATTGAACATCTAATTCAAACTCTGGTACTCAAAGGTGATACAAGACTATCTCCCATTCATGTATATGATATCTCTATGCACGCTGCAGATGCAGTACTGGCGGGTGGTGTAAGACGCTCTGCGACCATTTGTTTGTTCTCTAAAGATGACGAAGAAATGTTGACGGCAAAAACCGGCAATTGGTTTATCGACAATCCACAAAGAGGAAGATCAAATAACTCGGCAGTCATTGTGCGTAGTGAGATTACAAAAAATGAATTTTCTAATTGTATGAAATCGATCAAGGAATTTGGGGAGCCAGGATTTTACTTTGTAGACAATACAGAGCACACCACAAATCCATGTGTAGAAATTGGTATGTATCCACAGATAGACGGTGAGAGCGGTTGGCAGGGGTGTAACCTTACCGAAATCAATGGTGGTAAGTGTACCACTAAGGAAGAGTTCTTTAAAGCCTGTCGGGCGGGTGCTATCATGGGTACATTGCAGGCAGGATATACAGACTTTAAATATCTCTCAGAAACATCAAAGAAAATCTTTGATCGTGAAGCCCTGCTTGGTGTATCGGTAACAGGTTGGATGAATAATCCAGATGTATTGTTTGACGATCAGATTCAAAAAGACGGCGCAGAAATTGTCAAAACTGTCAACAAACAGGTTGCAGAATTAATTGGCATTAATCAGGCTGCGCGTACAACATGTGTCAAACCATCTGGTAACGCTTCTGTTCTCTTAGAAACTGCATCAGGTATTCATGCAGAACATGCTCCAAAATATATTCGACATGTTCAAATGAATAAGGATGCCGAAGTCGCACAGTTAATTGCAAAATCCAATCCATATATGATTGAAGAGTCAGTATGGTCTACGAGTCGTACAGACTATTGTATTGGATTTCCAGTAATTTCGCCAGAAGGTTCTTTATATAAAGAAGAATTATTCGGTACTGCATTACTAGAAAAAGTACAACAGGTACAACAAAATTGGGTAGAAGCGGGAACAAATGAACACCTCTGCGCCGATCCAACAGTAAGACATAATGTTTCGAACACCGTGACAGTACCAGAACATATGTGGTCAGAGGTTGAAGATTACTTGTTTGACAATAAAGATTTCTTTGCGGGTGTATCATTCCTATCTGGTATGGGCGACAAAGACTTTCACCAAGCCCCAATGACTGAAGTGTTAGATGAAGATGAGATTGTTGCAAAATATGGTCGGGGTGCTTTGTTTGCTGCTGGTTTGATTGTAGATACTCGCAAGGGGTTTGATAATCTTTGGGAAGCCTGCTCAGTTGCACAAATGCCACCAGAATATCAGGGTGAAATTTCAGATTTACGCGCCGAGTGGATTCGTAGGTTTAAGAAATTTGCAGATAATTACTTTATGAAAGATATGAAAATGGCGGAATATTGTCTCAAGGATGTTTTCTTGTGCCATAAGTGGACTAAGATTCAACAGAATATGAATCATGTTGACTTTACATATCAACTTACAACCAAGAAATTCACAGACATTGATACAATGGGATCTGCCGCATGTGTCGGTGGTGCGTGTGAGATAACTTTTTAATATTACTATATACATCTGATTATTAAGGAATATTAAATGGAAACGATAGGTTGCGAACACTGTTCTGCTGAATTTAAAGTAGAAACCTATAATGATGAAGAAGTTCGATTTTGCCCTGTCTGCGGAGAGGCTCTTGAAATCTATATAAATATAGATGAACCAGAGCATGAAGTGGACGAGAGTGAATTATGGATGGAAGAAGAATAGGTGGTATTGATTATAGTTTATCGTGTCCAGCGGTGACTATCTATACCGGAGAGAAAGAAAATTTTAGTTTTGAAAACTGTCAATCTTTTTTTCTCTCCGGTGTTAAAAAATACGAAGATTATCAATACAAAAATATAGAGGGTAGTCCACAGTTTAAATTGTGGGAAACCCCCGAAGAACGATATGACTTTATATCTGATTGGGCCTTGGACATTCTCATATCAAATGGAATTGAATTAGTTGCAATAGAAGATTATAGTTATGGATCTAAAGGTAAAGTATTTCATATTGCGGAAAATACTGGATTATTGAAATGGAAAATTTGGAACGCAGATATAGAATATAAACTTATCGCTCCAACAGAAATCAAAAAGTTTGCGACCGGAAAAGGAAATGCAAACAAAGAAAAAATGTATGAATCATTTTTACAAGAAACTTCAAGAAATTTACAGGAAGAGCTTGTCATTAAGTCTGAAAAGATTGGCAACCCCACATCTGATATAGTGGACTCTTATTATATTTGTAAGATGGCACTATTATAAATAAAGAAAAAAAGGAAAGAAAAATGAAAACTTTTAAAGAATTGCGTGAAGACTTGAATGGCTCTAATGAAGTAAATGAGATTGTTTCTAAATTGTTCCCTTGGACGACCGGACAGATTGACAAGGGATTGCATAAAATCCTAGACAAACTAGAAAAAATGACATCCAAACATGTTGGAACCGTGCAGAAGTCATCAATACCATCCGCTGGTAAGGATCGTGGAAATGAGTTTCCGAAATTTAAAAAAGAAGCAGAAGATTTTCACCGCAAAGCAAAAAAACAGTGGACATACTCAAAAAGAGAAGTTGGAGATTCATTTAGGTATTATGGTGATAAGAAAGTCCCAGCCGAACAAAAAGAAGCGGTAAGTGATCTGCAAGCAGAAATACAAAAAATCATAGACATGCATACACAATTAGAAAAAATGATGCAAACTACTGGAAATTCTGTGAAGTATCAAAGAACAATGGACAAACTAGACCGTGATACAAATAGAGTTTTTAAAGAAATTAGAAAAGTTACTGAAAGGGGCAATGCTAGTTATCGGGCGATGCAAGGCATGGCCAATCTCGCAAAAGCAAAGAAAATGACACATAAAACTCCGGGCCAAATAAACCCTAGAAAATTCAGAGCATATGCAAATATGGGCGAAGAACAAAGTTTTAGTGAATTTGCTAGCAAATTTAAAATTGGTGATAAGTCTGCTATAAAAAAGGCAAAAGAATCAAATAATAAAAAGCTTAGTCCTACTAAGTTTTTGCAACCTATTATAAAAAGATTTCCAAAACATGAAGATGAGTTAAGGAAACATATAAGTACTCATGTTGAATTAGATAGTCCTAGTGGTTATGCCAAACTTAGGAAAGATATTAATGCGACTTTAGATAAAATAGCAAAATAATACTTGACTCTCATCCTCTCTTGTGGTATATTTAATTGTAACAAGAGAGGATGATTCGTTATGACTACAGTAGGTGTTTTCAAAAGTAGATACATGAGAAACCGGAAATATTTCGAAGACTATGTGTCAGAAGATATGGACTCTTTAGACGATGTTGAATTGACAGTTGATGATGATGAACATGTCGTGATTCTAGAAAGAAAAGCTGCTATCACATCTGCATTGCTTACACTCACTCCCCGCGAAGAGCGTGTGGTACGGATGCGGTTTGGACTTGGTGGTTTAGACAAATCTTACACATTAGAAGAAATTGGTCAACAATATTGTGTGACTCGTGAAAGAATTCGTGGCATTACTATCCATGCTTTGCGGAAACTAAAATGTTCTTCACGGTCAGTAACTTTGAGAGATTTTGTGTGAATATCTTTATACTAGACAAAGACCCAAAAGTTGCGGCCCAATTGCAGTGCGATAAACATGTGGTAAAAATGATAGTAGAAAGTGCTCAGATGCTTTCTACTGCTCACCGCATGTTAGACGGTGTAGAAACACGCCGTAAGTCCAAGTCGGGCAAAACTATGTCAAAGTATTGGGAACTGTCAGATGCGCGTGAGAGCGTCTTATATAAGGCTGTTCACATGAGTCATCCGTGTACCGTGTGGACTATGGCCAGTGATAACAACTATATGTGGCACTATGACCATTTTTCAGAACTATGTAGAGAATATACATACCGATACGGCAAAGTTCATATGACAGACACCCTATTGCGTAATGCATTAGGTAGACTTCCAAAAAATATCAAAGATGGGTATAGGTATGCTCTTACTCCATTTCCTCTTGCAATGAAGGCAAATCCAGAGTGCATTTTCCCCGAAGACCCTGTAAAATCTTATCGTATGTTTTACGAAACCAAACAAGATCGGTTTAATATGGTGTGGACAAAACGACAAATACCAGAATGGTTCAATAAAACTATTGACATCCCTGCGTAGTTGTGGTAATATATAGTAGTAGAAACAAAACAGAGATGTACAAATGATATTAATAGACCTAAGTCAAGTTATTATCTCCAACTTAATGACACAAGTAGGGCCTCGGACAAGCGAGATCGATGAAAATCTTGTACGCCATATGATCCTTACAAGTTTGCTTAACATAAAGAAAAAGTTTTCGGCAGAATATGGCAATGTCGTTATTTGTTGTGATAATAAAAATTATTGGAGAAAAGACCTTTTTCCATACTATAAATTTTCAAGAAAGAAAGAACGCGAATCATCTGGTATAGATTGGAGTCTTATTTTCAATACTATGAATGATATGAAACGCGACCTAAAAGAAGTTTTTCCTTACAAAATTGTTGAGGTGGAACGCGCCGAAGCTGATGATTGTATTGCGGTGTTGGTGCAGAGATTTGCGCCGAGTGAAAAGTGTATGATTGTTTCAAGTGACAAAGACTTTAAACAACTACAAAAATACCCCAATGTGTCTCAATACAGTACGATTATGAAAAAGTTTCTGAAAGAGGACAACCCGAAACAATTTCTTCGCGAACATATTATTCGCGGCGATAAGTCGGACGGTATTCCCAATTTTCTTTCGGACGATGAAGTTTTTGTAGAAAATCGCCGTCAGAAGCCTATCACTAAAAAGAGTCTGGTAAACTGGATGGATATGTCCAGAAATCCCGAAGACTTTATGGATGTGAATATGCTTGCGAGATTTAAGAGAAACGAACAGTTAGTAGACCTTACAAAAGTGCCAGATGATATTAGAGATAATATTATCGCCCAATTTGATAACGACCCAAAAGGAGATATGCGAAAAGTATTTGATTATTTTATTAAAAACCGTATGATGATGTTAATGGAAGAACTTGACGGATTCAAAGAACCCAAATATAAATCTTATGCACAGGATGTAATGAACTTAGCATGAAAATTAAAGAAAACCGTAACTATAAATGTTACACAAAACTCACTCCCATTGTAAATTGGGATCATATTTTCGGTTTCGAAGTAAAGAAAACCGAAGTCAATTCTGTCTGGTCGCAAGACGGCAGATCAGTCATCTCAAAGAAATTCTTTGTTGATGAGCAGAAGGCTAAAGACTACGCAGAAAGTCAACGAGTCTAATGATTATTGATACGCATATGAACGACATCATTGATAAGAATGAAAATATGACCATTCCTTATTATTTGATGGCTTCATATGCGTATTATAAAGATGACGACCCGATACTAACAGACGGCGCATATGATGCGCTTGCAAAGAGAATACTAGAAAACTTTATGTTTATAACCCACCACCATAAAGATTTAATCAAATTGGACGATCTATCGGCGGGTAGTTACTTGGGGGAATATCCATCAATCGTGATTGGAGCCCTAGAAAATCTGAGAGGAAATTTCAAATGATTAAAACGGCAATCAAAATCTTAGCACTATCAACTCTACTTACTGCATGTTCTCATACACTAAGTTTATCAGTACGAGCTGCCGAAAGAGCAACCGGAACTATTGTTGGAATACAACCTATCTATAGTACAAGATATGAAAATGTTCCCGAATTGGTTTGTAATAATGTTCATGTCCCATTGATTAATAATGCAAATGTTTTGCAGGGTGCAATCATTGGTGGAATTATTGGCAACTCACTGCGCGGCGGAAGTAAGGTACGCAATCGAAATACCGGCGCGATTATCGGTGCTTTCATTGGGGCCAATCAATCCAGTGGACAGAATACCACCAGAGTCGAAAATCGTTGTCATACAGTCAATAGACGCAACGCCTATCAAGTAGTTGAACAATATTGGTTAGACATACGAGTTCATGGAACCACTATTCGCCGGTCGATATATGCAAATAATAATCGTCCAAATGTTCGTATCGGACAACAAATAGATGTTATGGTTAATTATTCTGTAAATTAACTGTTGACTCTCCTGTAGCTTTGTGATACTCTAGTCGTAGAAACAGAATCACTTAGGAGAATGTTATGGATACATTAAAACTTTTACCTTCACAAAGAGTAGACAATTCTGAACTTTCCTACTGGAAAACTCAGGCAATGGTGCTTGCTCAACGCAATGATGATTTAAGATATATTGTCGGAAATCAACAAAAAGAATTGGAAAAAATGCGAAATACCGCTTGACATTTCTATCATTATATGTTAGAACTATAATATAGAAAGAATCACTAGTCACTGAAAGGACTAAAAATGCAAGAACAAATCGCAACTCTCCTCGAAACAATCAAATCTGATTATTTCAACTGGACCTCTCGCAATGGGACTCATGAACTGTCACCACACAATCTTGAAATGATTTCAGAATTCAACGAAGGCCTTGAGGTTTCTGAAGGTAGTAAATACATAAAAATCTTGTCAAAACGGTCTGTCTGGGGATTTATTGTCAAAGGCGACAACGACAAAAAATTTCAGAAAGGCGATATTCTAAAAGCCGCTGGTTGGGCAAGTCCTGCTCGGAACCACGCTCGGGGAAATATCCTTGATGGTGGATATACAATCCAGTGGACCGGACCACTTTATATGTGATGATATATGAAAACATTAGAGAATGGATTAAAGGACAACTAAGGTGGAGGGATTTAATTTTCTTCACTTTAGGATTTGTACTTGTTTTCTACTTCAAGGAACAAACTGTTGTAAATTGGGAACCCATTGATCAGGCAACCATAGACAACGCAGTAATTTTAGCACTACATGACAACTAAGGAACAAACATGAAACGACAATCTAAACTAAACAAATATCTTGCAGGACCAAAAGTCAACCGGCGGTTCTCATCGCAACAAAAACGAAACGCACATAATCGTGAAATTTTAATGGATCGTTTATTACGCGAAGGTCAATATTATGCAGAACGTAAACGCCAGAAACTAGAAAAACTTAGGGAGGCTCGTGCATGAAACTTAATCTTAAATATTCCGACAACTTAGATAGAGACTATAAGAAACTTTCGAAAGGTCGAAAAAACTATGTTAAAAAAATGGCTGGGAAGAGAAATCTAACCATTTCTAATTATTTGGATTTTAAATATGGATCTATTATAGTCTTTGATGACGTATCAGATGAAATTTTAGATGCAGAATTTGAAGAAGTAAAAGTCGATTAGGGCTTGACATTTTCTCTACATTGTTGTAATATAATAGTATAGAGAGAATCATAGAAGGAAATATAATGATTGCAGTGAAAAATAAAACAATCTTGGTTGATTGTGATGGCGTACTCCTAGATTGGGGGTACGCCTTTGCTTCTTGGATGGATCGGCATGGATATGTCGCAACAGGAAGTAGCGAATATGATATTGGTGTCAAATATGGATTGCCAAATTGTGAAAAAGAAAAATTAGTACGGATGTTTAATGAAAGTGCCGCAATTCGGAAACTACCTCCTTTGCGGGATGCAATTAAATATGTTAAAAAATTGCACGAAGATCATGGTTATATTTTCCATGCAATCACCAGTTTGAGTACAGATCAATATGCGTGTCATCTACGGACAAAAAACCTTCGGGAATTGTTTGGAAACACAGCTTTTGAAAAATATGTATATCTCGACACTGGTGCTGACAAAGATGATGCCCTAGAACCTTATCGGGATACAGAATGCTATTGGGTAGAAGATAAACCCGAAAATGTTGATGTTGGAATTAACTTGGGCCTCAATGGTATTCTTATCGCTCACGACCACAATGTATACTATAGTGGAAAAGCGGTTCGGGTTCAAAATTGGAAAGAAATCTACAAAATGATTACTGGATGAGTTGTTATAAATAGTCTTGTAAAATAAATAATACAAAATTATAGGACTATTTTAATGGCAGTAGACTTTCCCACAAGTCCGTCCAACGGACAGACATTTACTTCTGGTACTATTACCTATACATATAATGCTACAGCGGGTCTTTGGAACTCTGCCGCCTCTGGTGGTGGAGGTTCTTCTGTTACTGTTTCTGATACTGCACCAACGAGTCCTAGTGACGGTGACATGTGGTATAATTCTCTTTCATTGAAAATGTTTGTATATTATAATGATGGTTCATCGAGTCAATGGGTTCCTGCTTCTCCGCAACAGGCTGGAGTTGCTGGAGCAGATGGTTCTGCAACTTCATATGCAAACCTTGCTGCATTTCCTAGTTCTGGTAATACTAATGGTGATATGGGGTTTGCAACCGATACTAAGGCGGTTTACGTTTGGGACGGTACTGAATGGGATCGGGTCTACACTGGGTCGCAAACTACACCTAGTTTTACAACTGATCCACCGGCAAGTTTGCTATTAAACACTGATGGATCAAACAATGTTGTTACGGTTGCTGCAACAGACGCTGAAGGATTCCCGATCAGTTATGAGTTCGATGGGTTTTCCGGCGCAAACACGTACAGTGAATCTTCTTTACCACCACAAATAACATCTCTTACAAAAAGTAATGGCGCTTTTACGTTCACACCATCAACATCCCAAAGCAATAGTGGGTCATTTACTGGAAGATTCAAAGCCTCAGATGGACTACAGACAACAGCAAAATCAACTCTTTTTCAATTGTCGTTTGGTTTAACGGATGTCTACGGATTTGATATAACTCAAACATCAAGTTCGAATGGATATGTAATATTCTATTTTATGTTTGTTGCGGAGGATGGAAGCAATCTGCATGACGATTCAACTTACGCAAGTGAGGTTGTGTATGGTGCGAATGTTGACCAATCAAGTTGGCGTTTTGGGAGAGAGGCAAGCACAAGTGAGACAAGTCCAAATTTTGATAACAACAGCCCCGCATATTTTCGAACAGAAATGTCATCAGCTTTTGGTACAACTTTACCGGCGTCTGGCTCAGGATCGCATTTTAATTTTGGGTACGTCGAAAACGACAGCGGGAACACAAAAACTATAACGTGGACTACAGGTAGAACAATCAAGGCAATTTTAGTCAGCGGGAGTGCTGCGACCACTCCTTACTTTTCCGGTGGATATGTCACGCCGTATATCGGCGGCAATACAGCATCCGATTTGAGCAGCACCAGTTACACCTTGCTTCAAGGTACAACATCATCCGTTGTAAATGACAGATACTATGACTTCAGTGTTTAGGAGACAATAAATGGCAATAAACTTTCCAGATAGTCCTTCAAATGGGGATACACACACTGCAAATGGTGTCGTATATACCTATAATTCCACATCTACGTTGTGGGATACAATAAGTGGTGGGAGCGGAGGTTCTTCGGTCACGGTGTCCGATACTGCGCCGACAAGTCCTAGTGATGGAGACCAGTGGTTTGATTCTACAGATGGCAGTCTCAGTGTTTACTATAATGATGGTTCATCGAGTCAGTGGATTTCTACATCTGGTCCAGCAGGAGCTGCTGGAGTAGATGGAACAGACGGAACAGATGGATCATCTGGTTCTTCCGTAACTTCATATGCAAACCTTGCTTCATTTCCTAGTTCTGGAAACACTGCTGGTGATATTGGTTTTGACACAGATTTTCAGGCGGCTTATATGTGGGACGGAGTTGCATGGCAAAGAATGTCTACAGGAAATCAAATAGGACCCCGATATACTACAACACCACCGGCCACGCACCAATTAAATAATGATGGTTCGACAGTGACTACAATCACTGCTGTTGCAACCGATGAATCTGGATTTCCGGTGACCTATGATTGGGATGCGTATAGCGGATCGACAATTTATAACTCATCAAGTTTACCACCGCAAGTAACTTCTGTCACAGAATCAAATGGAGTATTTTCTTTAGTAGGATCGAATAATGATTCTAATCAAGGTTCTTTTACCTTTAGAACAAAAGCAGGAGATGGAATATTATTTACTCCTGCTCTTACGACAGTAGATTTGACATTTTTTGCTACTTCTAAATTATATTTGCCCGGCACATTTACTATGAATCAATCTGATCTTAGTGGGGTTGGTGGTACTATTAGTTTCTTCGCTGTTGGCGCAGGAGGCGGCGGTGCTCAGGGTAATAGTGGAGATGGTGGTGGTAATGGCGGAAACGGTGGTTCTTCTGCATGGATTGAAGCAATTCCTGTATCCGATATTACAGGAGATATTACTGTTGTAGTTGGAAATGCTTATTATGGTACTGCAAGATACCAAGGACAAGATGATGGCGGTGGTTCCTCGAATTTTACAGGCGGAGATTCTATTATTACAATACCAACTTCCTCTGGGAATGTTGTTTTGACTGCGTTTGGCGGAAAGGGTGGAAGTAATTATTCAGCAAACAATCCAACGCAACCTGTTGGCACAATTACAAATATAGGGGCCCTGACTGCTGGTTTACAATCAGGCACATATACAGGTGGCACCGGCGGTAGTGCCTTTAATGGCGGTGGTGCTGGCGGTGGTAGTGCTGGATATAGCAATAATGGCGGAGCGGGAATGAATTCGCAGTCTGGTGATGGATCAACTGACCCTGCACCATCGAGGTCCGGCGCGGGTGGTTCTGCAAGAAGTAATCGCATTGACGGTGTTGACGGCGGCGGTTCTGGTGGAATAGGTACTTCTGGGGATGATTCTTCTGGTGCTGGTGGTGGAGCCTATTATTTTGCAGATATTGATTCTGTCATAAATTCTGAAATACCGACAAGTTTTTCAAATGGACTCATTGTTAGTAAAGTTGGATTGACTTCAGCAGACACAACTGGCAGTGTCCAATCTGCTGTAAATGGTGGATATCCGGGCGGTGGTGGTAGTGGTGGCCGTGATGGACAACTAACAACAGGTGCAGCCACAAACCATGTTTCTTCATATGGTGGAAATGGTATGGTGATATTCAGACGCAACAAAACAACATTATTGACTACATAAAGGATAAATAAGACATGGCAATAAATTTTCCAGATAGTCCTTCGAATGGGGATACTCATATAGTCGGTGACAAAACTTGGACATATAATGCATCTAAAACTAGATGGACAGCATCAGGTCTGTATGTGTCGGATACTGCACCGACAAGCCCTAGCGCTGGAGACCAGTGGTTCAACAGTACAGACGGTTCTTTGTTAGTATATTATAATGATGGTTCATCGAGTCAATGGGTAGTTGTTTCTGGACCGGCTGGGTCTGATGGAGCGGCTGGAGCATCTTCTACTCCGACCTCATATGCAAATCTTGCTGCATTTCCTTCAAGTGGTAATACTGCTGGAGATTTCGGGTTTGCGACTGATACAAAAGCCGTTTATGTTTGGGATGGTGTTGAATGGGATAGAGTGTATACGGACGCAAACGCCGTACCAGAATGGACAACGGAACCACCATCAACAGCAGCGTTAGCTATAGATGGAACTGCAACAAATCAAACGGTTGTAGCAAGCGATCCAGAAGGATTTCCTATCGAATATTCATATGATACTAATCCATCAAATCAAGCGCAAGCAACTATTTCTCAATCTAGTAACGCTTTTACTATTACACCATCTACGACAGAGGCTGATGCTGGAAGTTTCACTTTAAGATATAAAGCGACTGACGGTTTACATAGTACTTCTAAGTCTACAATATATACTTTAGAATTTACGACTCCTATGAATGTTTCCACCGCTGGGTCTGGGTCAAGAATGGATATCAATGCGAATTCAACAACAGGCGCGTTAGACATATCTACTATAGTTGGTTCAAGTGAAACTCTTGGAGTTGCTTATGTACCGACAACAGGTTTGAAACTAGGAAAATATTATATAGAGTTAGACATAACTTCTTCTTTGGCATCACCCAGCAATGTTCTAATGTTCGGTATAGGAGATTTAGCAATGGCACAGGCCGGAACTTTGGGTTGGAATACTGGAGGTAATGTTCAGACTTCGTGGTACGCAAATACTCCTAGATTTTACCCATACAGCGGAACCGCTGCAAATTATCAAACTTTAGACGATGGTAATCTACATACTCTAATGATTGCATATGACACGACCGCTGGAAGGGTGTGGTTTGGGGTTGATGGTACTTGGGACACTTCCACAAACACAGGCGGCGCGCCGGGCACTGGAGCGGGCATAGATATATCTGGAGTCAATTTTACCACTGGACTTACCTTCACTTTTGGTTCTGCTACTAGTGCTGGTGCTGCCACCGCACAATTCGTATCTGGGTCAGGACAAACTCTAAGTTACACTGTTCCAACTGGATTTAAGGCGTATTAAAGGATAAATAAGACATGGCAATAAACTTTCCAGATAGTCCTTCAAATGGGGATACTTTTACGGCAAATGGTAAAACATTCGTCTACAATTCTACAAATACGTCTTGGCGACCACAGACTGCGGCGGAGAGTGGTGGAACTGATGTTCTTGCTGATATGGCGGCATTAATAGCAAAAACTGGAATGTCAAATGGAGATCAGGCGCTAGTACAATCTAACAATAATCTCTATATGTATTCGGGTTCTGGTTGGTATAAAATTGCAACAATTCAAAATGATGCTCCAACCGCAATTACTGGTGTTGACGGATCATATGCACTTGCAACGGACGGTGCAGCAACCACAATCACGGCGGTTTCTACAGACCCAGAAGGATTTGCTCTTACTTGGTCATATACTGCTTCTGGACTTGGTAGTATTGCAACCGTGTCACAGGCCGATAATGTATTTACAGTGACGCCAAGTACAGATGCTGCAAATGCTGGTTCATTTACATTGACTATTTCGGCAACTGATGGAATCAATGGCGCGGTTTCTACTGTTCCTTCATTTACATTGCAATTTTCTATAACAAATTCAAGATATACTTCTTTATCAGTCAAGGCGACTGCAACTGGTTCTAATCAAACCTTTGATGATGCCTCTGCTTCAAATCATACGATTACTGTTGCTGGTGATACAACAGCATCAACATTCAGTCCACATCGTCATGGCGGATATTCATTGAAATTTGAAAACTCAGTGGCAGATGATAATAATATAAAATTTAGCAATACAACAGGTTCGGGTGCCGTTGCTGCTTCTGGCGAATTTTGTGTTGAAACTTGGGTAAAATTTACAGTCAATGCTCCGCCAGCCGGCTCCGCAAATGCACGAATTTTTGCATCTAATGGATCTGGCGGCAACGCCGCAGATAACCTTCAACTTTTTCCTGAGTATAGTGGCTCCTATATAGGAGCAGTTAGTGTATATACTAACGGATTTGTTTATCAGGCGAATGCCACATCAGAAATTATAAATGACGGTCAGTGGCACCATCTCGCAGTAACAAGAGACTCTTCAAATAATTTAAGGTGGTTTATAGACGGGACTTTAATTACTACTATTGCAAGTAATACAACCACTTTTCAATTTGAAGAAACAAGACTTGGTAAAAGAGATGGTGGAACCGGAGCAACTTGTTATACCGGAGAAATGAGAGATACCAGAGTTGTTATAGGATCATCTGTGTATGAATCTGCGTTTACTCCCCCTACAGAACCTTTGACTGCAATTACAAATACATACTTGTTAGTTGGAGATTTACCATATATCAAAGATGAATCTACTAATAATTTTTCTATTCATGCTGGAACTTTCACTAATCAATCTGCCGCTTTACCTAGCAAATCTCCAATATCTTTATTTGATAATGGTGCATATTCAGAAGCAGATCATGGGGCGAGTGCTAAAATAGAAAGTTCTGGTTCGAATAGACTAACATCTCCAATAACAGCAATGGGAACCGGAGATTTTACCGTGTCTGGTTGGGTATATACAATTGGAAGTAATAATCCAGACATTATTTTTGACACTAGACCTATATCAGCAGATGCCTCAACTGGTTTTTACTTTGCACAATACAATGCTGGATATTTTTATGTTGGGACAGCAAGTAATAATTTTGGACCAATTCAAGGAACTAGTAATTATCCAAAAAATGCATGGAATCATTTTGCAATAGTTAGAGATAGTTCTGGAAACTTAAAAATGTATATTAATGGCAATCTAGAAGGAACAGATGCTATTGGAACAAGTAAAGACCTTACATCTACAGATATAACAATAGGTTCAAATAGAGCCGGTTCAAGTCTCTGTAATGCATATGTAAGTGATCTAAAAATTGAAAGTACTGCTGTTTATACTGCCGCATTTACACCTCCAACTACTCCAGCGGTTTCAAATTCAAATACTACATTCTTACTCAATCCAACATTATCTATTTCAGATTTGAGTCAGAAAAGTGAAATACAATGTTTTGCCGACGCTGCAGCATCTACAACTCAGGTAAAATTTGCCGGAACAAAATCGATATATCTTGATGGTACTGGTGATTATGTTCAGATAAATAATTACGAAGATTCATGGATAAGTGGATATACAGGAGATTTTACAGTAGAACTTTGGTGGTATCCTACAAATGTTACTAATGGAACATATCAAATGATATTAACTGCCGGAGCTGGGTTTCAACTTTATATTTCAAACGGGGGTGCTTTAAATTTAGCATTAGACGATAATAACGCTACTACTTTCTTTTGGCATCCACAAAGTATACACACAATGGTAAATAATACATGGCAGCACCTTGCTGTTGTTCGTAACGGAAATGTTTATACCATATATGTGGATGGAATTTCAAAAGCGACTACCACATCCAATGATCTTATTGGAACTGGTACAAATGCTGTGCAATTGGGTATTTATACTGGTAATTCATTACCAACACAGGGATATTTACAAGACCTTAGAGTAACAAAAGGTCTTGCAAGATATACTTCTACCTTCACACCACCGACAGCAGAATTACAAGGATAAATAGAGCATGGCAATAAATTTTCCAGATAGTCCTTCAAATGGAGATACTTTTACCGCAAGCGGAACAGTGTATGTTTATAGCACTGCAAATAATTATTGGTCGAAGCAAAGTTCGACTATTCCATTAGAAGTGACAGGACATGTCTTACCTGACACAAATATCACATACGATTTAGGATCTACATCTAAAAGATTTAGAGATCTGTATATTGATGGAAATACTTTAGATTTGGGCGGCCAAGAAATTAAGGCGACTGCATCTGGTATCGAATTATCAGAACTGACTATTGGATCTGGTACAAATAAAGTAAAATTGGTTGCGACTACTACTGGTAAATTAGAAACAACGGGAACAGATTCCGGTGGAACCACTGCGGCCGCTACTTCATCCTTGAATGAAAATTCTGGTATAGAAGATTTATCCAATGTTACTATAGAAGTTGTCGCAGAAACTTTAACAATCGGAGTAGATGACCCAACAGCAGGACACGGTACTGCATGGCAATGGACATGGCCGAGTGGGCCGATTGCATATGCAAGATCATCTATAACAAATTCGGTAGAAAGTAGTGTCCCTTTATATAAAGGTGGTACATATACAATATTTAACTTTGCTGCACATGAAATTCATGACACAATGACACAAACTCATAAAATTCATTTAAAGTGGATTGAAGGTGCCGGAATTCAGAATAATGTTTCTTGGTCTACAGAGACTTTAAATGTTCAAAACATTACTGTTGCCGGAGTCAATGGTGGCGCAGCAACAGAAGTACAAAGACTAGTTGTTAATGTTCCTACCACAATAACGCTTCCTAGTTTGGTTGCACCTACTGTGGCATATGATGTGGCGTTTGCAAATGCTGGTGCTTATACATTTTCGGGTACTCAGATGGGCGACAATCCATCTATAGGACCATTATATAAAGGTGGCACATATACTTTTAATTTAGATTCTACTTTATCGGGACACCCATTTTATTTGACAACAGATGATGGTACTGGTTTTGTTGCAGGAACATATGTCGGAGAATATACTTCTGGTGTCACAGGTTCAAGAAATGAATCTGGAACTTTAGTATTTACCGTCCCATCTGATGCTCCATCTACTCTATATTATCAGTGTGGAAATCATGCGGCAATGAAAGGTGCAATCACAATCAAAGATCTTGCGGTGGCAACTAATGGTGCTGGAAATTACCTTATATCTGCACAACACACACAAGAGGGACATGCCACGGAAATAGAAATACGTCCCAAACCATCTATACCTGATCAAGTTTGTTTAGTATATGATAGCACAACAAACCAATTTGTTCCACAAGATTTAGGCGAATATATAGAAACGACTGCCGTATTTAAAGAAAAAGTAAAAGATGCTGCCGGAGAAAAAATCACAGAAAAATTAGGAGATTCAACTCTCACAGATTTGGCTACAGTGAAATCCAATACAACATATATTGCAAATTTGAGTCAACAGGGGGATCTTGCGGTTCATACGGGAACGGCTAGGTGGTATGCACCCTTTGGATTGACTATGGTTGATGTTGTTCCATTTTTGGGTACTGCGGCAGATGCAAATGTATCAGTAACAGTTAAAAAGGCGTCCACTACAGTTTCTACTTTTTCTATAACCGCCGGACAACTAACAACTGATGTAACTGGTTCTAATTCTACTTGGACAATGACATCCGGAGAATATCTAACTGTAGATGTAACGGCCGTCGGAACTACCTCTAAGGGAAAAGATTTAGTTGTACAATTTCAATACAGACAGACATAGAACAAATTATAAATAGATTTAAACAACATAAATAATATAAATTAGGAGAAAAATATAATATGGCTACATCTTTTTCAGTAAGAGAACTTGACTTAACATCAGATAGTGAAGAATATATTGTAACAAACTATACTTGCGAATTGGACGATACAGTGATTAAAGTAAAAGATACGGATGGTAATATTCTCTGGCTTCAACCACACGATTTTAATCCTGATGGAAGTATTAGAGTATGGGGAGCCGAAAGTGAAGGCGTGTCTGTATTTCAAGAAAATAACAATCATACGCCCGAATAGGAGAACTAACCAATGGCAAAAATTTTAGATTATCGTGGACAAAGTGCCGTACCAATTGTTGTAGAAGACCCAAGAGCAACTAATGATGGATTTTATCTCTATGGCGAAAAATATGACAAAAATACCCTAGCACCTGAATTAAATAAAAAAATTAACTGGAACCGAGCAGGTTCTGACTATAGAACGGCATACAACCATTCTAACGTATTAGCTTCCGACGATAATCTTCGACCTTTACTTGGCCACCGTATGCAATTAAGAAAAATGCATACATCTACTAGCTCGTATGCTACAGGCCCAACATCCAATGCGGCCACAGCAACACAAGATTTTAATCCTTGGAGAACACAAGACACTAACTACGAAAAAGGAAGAATAGTTGAAGTTACTGATGGAACAAATAAAACTATTGACATGAATTGGAGACAAACCACATCAGACGATGGATATGGACAATATTGGAGTACAATAAGTGATACTACATATCTACATGAACAAGGATCAGTATCTGATCATGGCAGAGCAGGATTTTGGGATACTTGGTGGACTGGCGAAACAGAAACAAATACAGGTTCGGGCGGAATAGCAAGTTATTCTACTAGTGCTTATCAATACCCAAATGATGGCTGGATAACTATGGGCGCATCGCAATGGCCCGGAAATGCTACCACTAGGACTATAAGTACTACTAATATTGGAGTTTATTGGCATGTTCAACATCTTGGTAAATCGTCTGTCTCAGGTAAGCATTTATATTCTACAACCAAGAAATACGATGCTGCTGCATCAACTATAAACAAAGTCGAAGAAGCTAGCTGGAATGGTACAACCTGTACTGTTACTACAAAGGCAAACTTTACTGCGGCGCCTAGTGCAAGCGGAACATCACAAGGCGGCATCAACTTGAATAGTAAATGGTATAATCGTGCAAGTTCACGAACATTTACTGATCCTAGAGATTCTAATAAAAAACTATTTTATTCTCCATATTTTGACAGTTACTATAATTTTCATCCATTTATTATAGGATGGGATACTACTAATGACACATTTACGAGAGAAACTGATATTACAGTAACCGGCGGCCACAGTTCAACTCACTTTGATGGTGCAAATGTTTATAGTCATAATCATTCCTTTGGTGGCACTACAATCTATAACGAAACTTTTGAATCTGGTGGTAACAGATATATTACATTTATGTATCTTGAAAGGGGAGGTAAGCTTGATACTACTTCGAATTTGAGAACATGGTGTACTTATTCTATTGGAAGTTCAGATCCAAAGGCTCTTACCCATCATAGCACTGTAACTATTCCTAAAACAGCAAATGATATTGTGTGGTTAAATGATTCGCGTACCATGTTGGGAGTTTTGTGTGTTGGAGCTACTTACATATACACATTTACTTCAGGTGGCGGATGGTCCTTGGCTACTACTATTACTGAAAATGTCTATGATATAGGAAGAGATTCTTTAGACAGAATATGGTATGTTACTAAATCAAGTAGTTTTGGCGGCGGTACAAAGCCTTATCTTAATCTGTTGACTCCAACGTTGCCGGTTACAATTACACTAGTACCAGCAAGTACATCATACACATATGCTGGATCAAATGTTTCAACATCTGTTGCTGTTTCGGCACTTAATCCTTCAGGAGTTAGAATTGCTACAAGTGTTAAACTGGTTATTGAAGGAAGTTCTATGACATTTGCAGATGCATCAACTGTTAAAACTGTAACTACACTAACTACTGGAGATTTAACTGTGAATACATTAGTTACCGGAGCAGGATACAATAATATGAGTGCTAGTGTAGAGATATAAGATATGACTAGTATTCCAGTAGATATTTCCGTCACTGAAGTATCAATGCCGGTTGAACCAGCACCAAAAACTGCAAATGATTTTCCGTTTGACCTTCGCGCTTCGGATTTATTAGAATTTAGAATTAAAAGTGGTCAAACAAATACGTTTGTTAAAATTGCATCTACTGAAATTAGGATAGGTCTTCCTGAGGATGTGCTAGTCGGCGGTAGTTCAACTTATACCGACAACGAAGAATGGCGATTTCGACGCTTTGGAGATAAAACTGCAAGATTTATTCGTCTAGCACAGCTAAGATATGTAATAAAAGGCGATACTCCAGATAGAGATAATGCGCCATATGGTAATGAATCGTCAGTTAATCCTATATTTGCTTCTGAAAAAACTACATTTGTAGAAAAACATTCAATTGATTTTGCCGGTGGCAGTCTTGCATATCCAAGTACTGCACATGCTAGTGGCACTGGTGATTTTACTTATGAATTTTGGATTAATTTTGATACTACATCAGGCGATCAAGCAATATTTGATGCTCGGAGTGCAAACTCTAGTGTTACTCCTGCCGTTTATTGGAATCCTTCAAGCAGTTATTATATGTATTACTATGCATCGGGCGCTGTGCGTATGAAAACTACTACAAGCATATCTGCTGGTACATGGTATCATATTGCTATAGTAAGAAATTCAGGAACTTCCACCATATACCAAGACGGAGTTGCTGAAGGTACATTCAGTGATAGCTATGACTACGCACCTTATGCTGCTCGACTTGGTGCAAGAGGCCAATATAGTAGTGCAGCATATCTTTTTAATGGTAAAATGTCAAATATTAGATTTAGTGACAATGCAAGATATACTGCAAACTTTACACCATCATCTGCAAATTTCACCACAGACTCAAATACATTATTATTAACTGGTAACTCAGACAACGAAGGTTCAATCTCTGACTTGTCATCAAATTCACTTAGTATTAGTGGAGTAGGAAGTGTCGATCTTGTAACCGACACTCCATTTGGAGCAGCTGGATCTATTCCGCAGAGTCCAATGATTGCACTTGACGACGGATCTTATTGGAATAGTTATAGTAACGGTGTTGGAAGTAATCGATTTGTAAAAATACCTGTTAGTCCTAAGTATGATCATCTTACTGTTGCAATTGGAAAAGAATACGGTTCAAATGTTACTGCTGTGTGTAATGCAGTACGTTATGAATTTATAATAAAAGGACAGTCTGGTTATTTTAACAGAGACGGAACTGAAACATTTGAATATGTTAAAGATCGTGGTTCAAGTTTTAGAAAAAGAGTTGACAACGATCCTAGCACTGTAGTCACTGATGCTGGTGGTGGCGAAGGTGGCGGCGAAGGTGGCGGCGAAGGTGGTGGTAGTGGATCGGGTCCAGTACAGAGTTGGAGCTCTTAAATATAGTATTATAAATAGTGTTAAAAGGGTCGATAAAAAATGCCAGATAGTAATTTAAACACGTCCATATCAGCAATGAGAACTGCAATATTGAATGACTTGCCGACTGCCACAGTCGCCGAATTAGTTGATTTATCACGCGCAGCAAAAAGTTTAAATCTTGCAAATGATTCTACTGTAGAAACTGCTATTAATAATAGAGCGGTAGCACTAGTAAATGGTGGAGCTACTCAGGCAGAAATTATAAAAATTTCTCAAGCAGTAAAATCAGTATTATCTCCTGCTACTTTTGCTAATAATGTCGCCAATATTACAACAATAACCTCGTCGCTTGTACCAGACACAGATGTTGCATATGATTTAGGCACTTCGTCAAACAGATTTAATGATATATATCTGGACGGAAGTACTATTGACTTGGGTGGACAAACCATTAAGTCAACCGCAACAGGAATAGAAGTTCCAGAAATTACTATAGGTAGTGGTACAAATAAAGTAAAACTTTCTGCAAATTCATCTGGAAAACTTGAACAGATAGGTACAAACAGTGGCGGAGTTGTTCAGGATACCGTAACGGGATCGGGCCCTGCTTCTACAGCGGTAACAAATTTATCTGATTTGACTGCGATTTCAAGTCCAGCTACTGGACAATCTGTTTTGGTAACATCTACAAATAAACTTTATATCTACAATGGTACAGGTTGGTATCTAATCGCAGAAGTGACAAATTTAAGTCCGACCGCAATTACTGGATTAAATGCATCATACGATTTGGCTACAGATGGTACAGCGACAACAATCACTCTGAATTCCACAGACCCAGAGGGAGCAACTCTCACTTGGAGTCATGCAGTCACAACAGGAACTTTGGGTAGTACTGCAACCATTACAAATGTAAATAACGTGTTCACTATTACGCCTTCAACCACAACATCAGATGCTGGATCTTTCAGTGTCACCTTTAGTGCATCTGATGGCAGTCAGGCAGCAACTAGTGTAAGTGATTTTACATTGTTTTTTAGTTGGCAGGACATTTCCAATGCGTCCTATGACAACCTGAGTTTTAGCGTTGCATCGCAAGAAACTTCGCCAAAAATTGTGAGATTCAACTCTGATGGTACTAAAATGTTCGTTGTTGGCTATCAAATATCAGTTCACGCTACAGTTCACCAGTACTCATTGACGAATGGTTTTAGTATGGCATCAGGAAATGTTACTTATGTCAATAGCTTTGATATATCGTCTCAAGAGACTCAACCAATAGATTTGGCATTCAATACCGATGGAACTAAAATGTTCGTATTGGGGCGACAGAACGATGCGATTTTCCAGTACTCATTGACGAATGGTTTTAGTATGGCATCAGGAAATGTTACTTATGACAATATTAGCTTTAGTGTAACGTCTCAAGACACCGCTCCAACAGGTCTGACATTCAGTCCTGATGGTACTAAAATGTTCGTATTGGGTCAAACCAACGATGCGATCTACCAGTACTCATTGACGAATGGTTTTAGTATGGCATCAGGAAATGTTACTTATGACAATATTAGCTTTGACCACAGTGGCCAAGAGACATTAGCCTATGGTGTGGAATTCAATACCGATGGAACTAAAATGTTCGTTATAGGAAATGGGCGTTCAGTCTATCAGTATAGTTTTTAGTTAAAACAGTAACATACACGTTAGGAAATTATAATGTTATATAAAAAGTTTTTAATTGCGAGTTTGTTGGTATTACTTTCAGTAGTGCCCGCATTATCTCAAACTAAAATCGAAACTGTAACAGACAGCAAAAGTAAAGTAGATTCGGAAGGAAGAACCATAGTGATTTCTCCCCCGCCATCTGCAATCTCACCTACAGCCGGCGGTTCTTCTCAGGATTTGTGTACTGTAGGAATTAGTGGAGCAATCCAAACACAAATTCTAGGTATTTCTCAAGGCGAAAGTGTTACAGATCAAAACTGCGAAAGACTTAAAATATCCAAAACATTATATGATATGGGTATGAAAGTTGCGGCAGTATCAGTATTGTGTCAAGATCGCAGAGTTTATGATGCAATGGAAATGGCAGGGACTCCTTGTCCATACGAAGGAAAAATTGGTGATGATGCTAAAGAAGGCTGGAAAACTTGGACAGGTAAAAAGAAAATACCAATAAAATTCGAACCGGAGACAAAACAAGATGTTCAAAAACGTCAGTGGGATACTAACAAGAATGTCATTGGTGGCGCTCTCTTGTTCCTTCTTGCTCTTGTCGCCGCCAACTAACGCACAAGAAACAAACACAGTAACGACAAGCCCAGAAACGGCGGATCTGACAGAAGGTGTGATTACTAATGGACCTTGTGTTGGTGGCACAACCCATGCAAACATACTAGATGGTAGTACTAGTGCTTGGAATGGTTCTACAGCAGTTCAATTTGGTGCATGTTCTGACCAGTTTGCAATCTCCATGGCAATCAATCAAGCATTATCACATACCGGAATTAGTGTAGATAAATTACATTACAAATGGAAATGGATAAATGGTTGTTTCAATGTAACTACAGAAGATGGTGCAATTTATTGCGACCAAGACATTTCCAATAGATTAGATGAAAATTTTAAACCAACCGGAGAGTACGCAGACCAATTCGATACTCTCAATATTGTGGTTACTGTCACTGATGCAAATGGAAATGTAGTAGAAACAAAAACCTATGATTACGACACATGGTATCACTGGGCCCAAGAAAATTCTCATAGTGATAATGAAATTGTAGAATCACATGGCGAGGGTTATAATACCGTTTGGCAAGTCACAGAAGATTTTATAGAATTTTTTAATCACCAGACAGGAGCTGGAACAATCTACACTCCTAGTCAATTAGGAAATGTAAGTTTTGTTACCACTGGACAAGACAATGGACAATGGGAAGGTTTTTATGGGCCTGTTGTCAAAGACGGCGAAATGTGGTTTACCTATACCACAAATCCTTGCGAACTGGATAAACTATATCACCCTACATGCGAAGGTTATGCAGAAGCATATACAGAATATCTATACAATCAGGCCTGTGCTGCAAGTCCATTATATGATAGCGGTTGCACTGGATATGCAGCAGCATTCCTAGATCAACAATGCACACTCAACAGTCTATACGATCAACAATGTCCTATGTATCAGGTTGCATATTTCAACCAACAATGTGAATTGGATTCTCAGTATGATATAGCATGTCCCAACTATCAACCAGAAGTAGTTGAAGAAATTATTGAACCCCCTGTAGTTGTAGTCGAAGTTATACCAGAACCAATAGTTGTTCCGGAAATTATTATTGTTCAAGAAGTTGTAATACCACAAGTGGAAATCACACCAGAAACCGCACCTGTCGAAGAAATAACAACAGAATCTATCGAACTTGAAATAGCTCAATTAGAGGCGGATATATCAGAACCAGAAATTGAGACCCCCATAGAGGAAACCATTGAAGATGAAAATACCACGGACGAAACTACTGAATCTGAACCAACTACTGAACCAGTTAAAGAGAAAGAAGAAGATCCCGAAAAAGAAACTTCTGAAGAAACGACTGAAGACGATGCCGATGATGAATCGGTGGACGACCAGCAAGTGGAAGATGAACCTAAGAAAGAAGAAACAACTAAACCGACAATAGTAGAAAAAAAGGAGCCAACCGAAACAGAAGTGCAAGAGAAAAAAGAAAGTCGCAAAGAAAAAATAAAACAACTTATTGCAGACAAAATAGCAGAAATGACAAAACAAGTCAATGACGCAGATACGATTGAAGAGCAAATGATATTGCAGGCCAAGTTGGTTGCATTGATTGCATTTGTTCCAGATTTTGATTATGGAGAAAGAGATGTACCAGATATCTATTTCTATCCGCCAAAACCTACAGTCGATCACGAATTTGCAAGATGGTTTGTAAACGACCCGACATTTGGTGTGATGGAAGATCTACAGTACCCAAATTTAAGGTAAAAAAATAATTGGAAAATATAGTTTTTGGGTTGGCATTCACAATACATATAGGAATGTCGAACGAATATAACGGAATACACCCAACCGTTAAATATAAATACAACGAATACACAATAGGAACATTTTACAACAGTGAGAAAAATATAAGTCTTTATACATCACGCGATATTGACTTGAAAGGCGACTTGAAATTAGAAGGCGGATTGGTTACGGGATATTCTAAACCTATAATACCGTTTCTGAGACTGAAATATAATGACTACTTTATTGCGCCAGGAGTTGAAGGCGAAAAATTTGGAATTGTAGTTGGAAAAGAATTTCGGTTTTAAGGAATGAATAGATGGCAGAATTAGAATATGGAGGCATTAAGGCCTCTGGCAGCAAATTATTATTGATTATACCACTTTTAGGAACACTTGGCGGTGTTGCTTGGGGAGGATTTGAATTCTATAACGATTATAGAAATATGAAAGAGCAAATACAAAGTTATGTTGCGCCAGATTTATCAGGATTTGATAAACAAATTGCAATACAAAAAGAACATCAAGTGACAGTCGAAAGACATATGGATTTCGTATCAGCAGAATTAGAATTATTTAAGGGTGAGTTTGCCGGAGTTCGTGATCGTATCACTGAAAATACTGATTATCTCAGAGATGCGAAACATGATTTGAAAGACGAAATGGTGCGTATGGAAAAACACCTTGATCGTATTGAGGATGAAGTTGTAAAGGTTGAGGATGAAATGAGGGCCCTTGCCGAGTCATTGACAGTAGAAGTGAGAGCATTATTAGATGAAGGCGAGAGTGAACAGGACAGACTCAAAAGAGATGTTCGTGCCATGATAGATGACGCAAACAATCGGTTCGTTGATAAGGTATCAGGTTTAGAAGGATATGTCAAGCGCGAATTATCTACAATGGAAGATAGATTGACAAATAAACTCACTAAAGCACTTGACAATCCACTGGCGAACAGGTAAAATTTACATCTAATAGATGATAGTTCCTTCTTTGACTGAATGTGGTACGCAATATGTAGTTGCCTGATCGGTGGGTTGCCAATATCCCCATCGCTTAGCAACATGACTGGCAACTTCATTGCATAATTCTATAGAACGAAAATACATCTTTTCTTCTATTTCTTTTCTTTCTGAGCCGATGCCGATGATTACAATTAACATAAAGACTTGTATCATATTACCACCACGGAGGCGTCTGTACGACACCTATAAAATATACCATAGTGAAAATCGCACCCAAAATACCCAATGATAGTGCTACCATAATAGCACCATCTAATATTGCATTTTTAAATTCTTCTGCGGCGTAAATGGTTTCTTCGCGTTCTTTTTTGATACTGCGACGAAGTTCTAACATTTCATCCCATGTAGATGGACCAAATCTCATATTCAGCATGAATTTTATCTCTTTTTCTTGCTCGGCCATTTTTTTCTTGTGAGTCAGAATGGCGAACGCCTCTTCCTCTATCGAACCCGATCCCATAAGTTTTGCATGAAGTGGTGGACGTTTTCTTTGTTCTTCTGCGCGGTTGATATCATTTAGGGCGCCAAACCATTTACCTAATTGATTTGTGCAATTTTCCAACTCTTGTCCAGCCTGCACAACTTTGGTCAATCCTTTATATGCGGCACTGGCAGCTGCAATTGCTGTAATTGGATCGATCATTAAAATTCTCCTGTTTAAATACTATTATAAAAACATAAAGAAATTTAACGATCAATTCACGATACTATTTATGATTATAGGTCATTCATAAGTGGAAATATTCTGGCAATCTCTTTTGCACATTCGATTGCGACATCCATGTGTTCTTTCTGTGTACCATTTGCAGAACGCAACTCAATATAATGAATCCAACTTCTCAGACTACCTTTCATATATAAACGAGTCTTGGTGATACCCTCTGGAAGTACCTTGCGAGCCTGTTCTTTTGCGATTCCGTTACTGATTGCCCAAAGGTATGCTTCTTCAGCTTTATCAATAACTTCTTGCTGCATTATGTTCCATGCAGATTGTAAATCATCGTCATCTATTGATATACTGTTCTGTCGGTTTTTGGTGTCTTGAAGGCGTGCCTCACAAAGTTCAAACATTTCTCCCATTTCTTTTGGGTCTGCATATCTCTGTGAAAACTCTTGAAAAGAGAAGGAACGGTGTCTTACAATCTGATGTGCAATATCTCTAGTTGTATCAATTTCAATAGTGGCATCTACCATTTCTAAAGGAGACCAGTGTTTGTGTTTGATTAGATATTTAATCAGTTTTTCACTAGTCTCTTTATTAATTTGTGCGGTTGGATTCGATACCTTTGCACAATATGCGATTAAGTCTTGCATATCTTCCACACCATCTAGAATCATTTCGATTGTTGGTTGTGTGTAGCTTTTCAATTTTACCATAGTCAATTCAATATTCCTTTTTAGTGGTCTTTAATTCTTTCGTCTGCCCAGTTCTCAACACTATCGTTGAAACTAAACTTTTTTTTTACTTCGGCCGGTGGGCCGATATCTTCTTTCTCAAAATCTTTTTCTGAAAGATAAGTGAGATTTGCCCCTTGTTTCTTTTGTCGTATTTGCATTATACTAGAAGATGCAGCTATAACAAGAAGGATTGCGAGTGGATCAAATACAAAAATAATACACAAAATAATAAATCTAACTGCGTCATCTATGATTCCTTTATCAATTTCATCACTATAAAACATTTCTGCAACATATTTAATTGGACCTATTTCTGCTTCCAAGAGTCGAGTTTCAGTTTCTAGTGTATATTTTTCATCAAGTAGTTCTTCTATAGTTTTATTCGCGGTTATAATTCTAACATTCTGTGCGTCTATAATTTCATCACTTTCAGTAGAATTTCCAACCGTTATTTTATCTCTCAATCTTTGTATCAGAGCTTGACTTGCAATTATTTGATCTTCTGCGCCCTTTCTAATTCTAGCAATTTCTTCTCTTGCTGTAGTCACTATGGGCGATTCTTGTTTCCTTAACTCATCTATTCGACTCAACAGTTCTGTTGACTCATTCTTAATCGCAAGAGTTTGTGGACCTGTCAAATTTGCAATGATATTAGTAATTCTAGTCTTTTCGTCATCCACTCTATTTTGCGCTTGTTGACGCAATCCTGTCATTTGTTGGTTGAGGGTTACAATTCTTTCTCTTTGACTTTCTACCCATGCGCCAACCGCTGCCTTGGTTTTCTTTCCTAACTTACCATCAACATTTGCACCAATCTCTTTCTGAACAAGTTTTATTTGTTCAGATTCATTACTAGCAACTTGACCAGAGATCTTTGCAATCTTTGATTCTATTTCTGATATTATTATATACGTTTCATCAAGAATTGTCAAGTCTATTTTTGTATTTAATAGAGTTTCTTCATATTGTTTTATTTGATTGTCAATTCTTAGTTGTTTTTCTTTCAAGTCATTGAGTTGAGTTTCATATGGTTTTATTCTGTCTTTATCATCCAATCTTGCATTTTCAATGATTTCGTTTTGTTCGTCTATCGCAGGCTGAATTCTTGAATATGCACTATCAATTCTATTCTGCTCATTTTCGATTTGTGTTTGTATATCAGTGTTATTATTTCCGCTACTAGATTCTGCATCATCTATCTTGACCTCAGCGCGAGATATAATATTTTCTTGTCTTTCTATGTCACTCTGTATACGAATAATCTGCTCACTGGTTTCTATCCCTGCGCTTGTCTGAACGATATGAGCCTTGGATAAGAATCCAAAAATACCCAGACTCGTGATTAACATTAAAACCACGACTGCAAATGCAAGATAATATTTTAGAAAGAAATTGACTTTTTTCCAGTTATGTGATAACCATGCGGCAGTCATTACCTTTGCGACTTCTAAACTAGAAGCCATAATAATAATGGGAATAACTGCGGCAGAAAATATAGTAATAAGACCGATAATTGAATAGTATGCTGCAACAACAGATATCACTATTGCAACTAAAAGTAACAATACAGACAAAATCATAGAGGAAACCTTTTAGGACTATTTATACTATTCGCCAGTACCAGTATTTGAGTATGCAAGACTTGTATTTGTTGATGGAAATGCTCGAACACCAGAACCACCGCCCCAGATAATTCTGACGGCTCCAGTTCCCGAATCACCACCCCCAGCTCCAGATCCGCCACCACCGCCTCCGCCGCCGTAATCACCAGCATCTGCATGACCATAAGTACTTAGTGCATTTTCACCACCAGAACCGCCAGTACCAGCAGATGTCGTAGTTGGATGTTGATTTGGATGTATCCCTGCTAGTCCGCCGACACCATTTGCGCCTTGTCCATAAACGCCAACACCACCGCCCCCACAAGTGTATCCGCCCGAGTTCGCCATTGATCCGCCGCCACCGCCGCCTTGACCATTTCCAGCTTGACCAGTAGTACCAGACTTACCATCACCGCCGTTACCAGTATAACCACCCGCGCCGCCGCCACCGCGCTCGCTGTGCACCCCAACCCCGTTCGCCCCGCGCCTCCGCTCCTCCTCACCGTGGCCGCCTCTCCCGCTCCCCAGCTACGCGGACGAGAAGCTCCAGCCGGGTCTGCTGCGGATCAAGATCGGGGCGCTCGCCAGCTACCTCAACGAGAGCCTGAGGCATTTACCTCGGTGCCAGTAGAATGGAAAAAGCCTTGACCTGCG